>Ga0302271_10002296_pt1 | contig 17342 bp, 6 predicted proteins | sample III_Bog_N1_1_FD_198767 | JGI IMG/M metagenome (GOLD analysis project Ga0302271, IMG submission 198767) | Peat permafrost microbial communities from Stordalen Mire near Abisko, Sweden - III_Bog_N1_1 | ecosystem: Environmental > Terrestrial > Soil > Wetlands > Peat | place: Sweden: Abisko...
AAAAACTAGCGATAAAGACTAAACGAAATTTCACAAATGAGTTTGAGAAAGGGAACTTCGATATTCAACAGGCAATTCAGATAAGCCTTCAATGCCAACAAATACCAAAATCTTACCTCAGCCCGTAGGATACACAAAATAATTAGATTTGCTAGGGAGATTTCTCACAAAATGCAAGAAAATTTGGTTTAATCCTCTTGGCGAGTTTCATCATTAACGAATATTGAAAAATATGCATTTAAGATTGACTGTTTAATTCTGTGATGCGAGGAAATTTTAGAAGATTATCTTGAGTGCATTCGATTACCAAATCCCTTTTAAATAAAATATAGTATTAACAGTACACTCACTCCCCCTCCTCCTCCCCCAAAAAAGCAATCTTCTCATTATCTTCTATCTTTTTCTATTATTAATTATTTTACATCTATCATAGCTGGTGAGACTTATTCTCATTTGGGTTGGATTTCCAATATCGACTTGAGATTCGGAAGATTAGTGTTCACTTTTGGCATCACCGGAGTTGCCCTTTGCATGTATCTTGAGCCTTCTTACTTCCATGAAACTGTAATAAAAAACTAAAATAAGTGAGTAGTTATTAACAGAGATTTTAATTTCATTGTTTTGTTGTTATTGTTTAGTTTGGACATATGTCTCAACCACCTAAGTACGATGTAAGAAACAATTAGCATTTTAGATAGTGAAGAAGAAAAATCCATGCAGAATTAGCTAAAAAAAGATGGTTTTATCAAAAATCTGGAATGATTTTAAGACTACATTATTTTTTTATGCTTTTCAGTTGATTGATTCGAATCTCAGTGGAACTGAAAAGAAACTTAACAAGATGATCCTTCAAAGACAATCTGCAGAGCATAAACTCGACTCCTTCGTGGAGCTCTGTGCTGGAAGCGAAGTTGCTAGAAAATGAAGAAATCAGCAGTTAGCGTTTGTTTCTCCCTGTTAATGGAAATACTCAGATTAAAGAAACAACTTTTTGTGTTGTAGTTTTGGAATCAACAAAAAAAGAACTTCTATGGATTGTATTGTAAAGCGAAAATAGTTTAAAAAAATAAGAAAAGTAAGAAATATTAGAGCTAACCAAAAAGAGTTCATATTTCAGAGCAACATACATTATTTTTTAATTTGAATGATATAGTATGACAGAGTTAATTTGAATTAGTTTTTATTATTTAAAGAAAGGGCGGTTTTGAATGACTAATTGAACAATTAGCTTTATTTTGTTTATTATGAAATTTCTTTTCAATAAGCTCACTCAACCAAAAAATAACTCTAATAATTAATCATCATGTTTCCTTTGCTTCTTTTTTCAGTAATCCAAGGCAACATTCACTAATCATTAAGAAATGATTCCATTAAATGTTAGTATATTATTAAAAAACTTCATTTGAAGAACAAAAAAATCAACTCCTATTTTATTGATCTAAGTTCTTTTTTGCTTTTGATAAGGCTATTTTAATAAGATCACCTTCTTTATCTATAATCCCTCATAGTCTAGCAGGTTAGGATACAAGGTTCTCACCCTTGAGACCCGGGTTCAAGTCCCGGTGGGGGAGGTATTTTTTTCGATTAATTCTTTCCACCCATAAATTCTTAGAATTCTTGAGTGAGGCAAATGTAATTTTTCAAGTATCTAATGGTTTAACGAGTTAAATATTAATAAGTTGCTTAAGCAGTGCCATTATTTGAACTTAAAAAGAAAGACACCGATAAAACTACAATATCTATTTTGTATTATTTAAATGATGTTTTTATTATTTATTTCAAGCAATATTCAAATCAACAACAAGTACAAAAATGCCAGATATTCCTAAACTCTACTTTTATCAAGCTAGACAAGAAAATATCTCATAATTCCCCTATAGTCTAGCAGGTTAGGATAGAAGGTTTTCACCCTTCAGACCCGGGTTCAAGTCCCGGTGGGGGAGATATTTTTTTCCCAAACAGATTTCTAATAATTGATACAAAATTCTGTAATTATCTTCCTAAATTCATAAATTTATCAAACGATATTGGGAATCAACTTTTTTTGTAATATTTTCCTTATGCTTTAAGGTCATTCTCTGGAGATATCTCATAATCCCCTATAGTCTAGCAGGTTAGGATAGAAGGTTTTCACCCTTCAGACCCGGGTTCAAGTCCCGGTGGGGGAGTTATTTTTTACCCTTTGCAAATTGGAAACATTTGTTGAATTACTTTTTATAATGATGAAAAATGTATTTAATTTTTTATTGAAAGAGCACGAGCGAGAAAAACTTTAACTTTGTTTTTATTTGGTAGTCATCTCTGGCAAGTGTAGCCTAGGGAAACAAAAAAACAAGATAAAACTCATAAGAAGGATAACTAATAGAGCTTTATTAATATTCCCCCAAAGAATCAGAAAAACATAAAAAGCGAATTTTTTAGTTGCCAATTTTCACCAAAAAATTATTTATGTAAAAATTATGAGTAGCAGTAATATTGAAGAATTTTGAAAATTAACCTTCTTAAGCTCAAAATTAGGAACTATCTCATAATCCCCTATAGTCTAGCAGGTTAGGATAGAAGGTTTTCACCCTTCAGACCCGGGTTCAAGTCCCGGTGGGGGAGATATTTTTTTGTTTAACGATTTTAGCATTAGTTCATACTCACATAATGCACACAAATAGGATATTCACTTTTAATTATGAATTGATAAATGAAACAATTCACCTCTTTTTGTTGTTACTGATTTAAACCTTTACCTTTTTCTGATTATCATCTATGTTTTTCAAAAGGAGAAAGAAAGTTCAAGTGAAATAACAATGCATTTCTCTAAGTAGATTATTATCTTGTACTTCCCAGCTAGGTTAAAAAGTCTTTATAGCTTGAGTTGAGCTATTTCTTTAACAAATCCACTTTTTCAATTCCTACAATTGTGAATTATTTTTTGTTGATACATTTTCTGCTGTTGATGATATTTCATGAAATTATTATTGAAAAGATATGAATTATTATTAATGTGAAATTATTTTTTAAATATTAGTTATGCTATAAAGCAGTAAAATGAATTTAAAATATTTCTGTATGAAAAACAGTTAACAATAATGAATATTTAACATTTTTTGCTAAACTTTCTCAATGCTGGAACTGCCTAACTCCTTCATAAAGCCAACTAATGTTCTCCCGCAAAAAAACAAAGATTCAAGATTTAAATTATTATGTCTTCTTCCCTTTTCGACTATCTCCCTCAATGCAATCTCAAGGGAACTTTTTTGCAGATATCTTTTTCAGCTTATTTTCGCGTAACAAGGAAACAATATTTGACCATTTTTGGGATGCTTTTTTTAGTCTAACCTGAAAGTAAACAACATTATCTTTTATGGCTTAAACTTCAAAGTTAAGCTGATACTCCTAAACCCTTCTCCACACAAAGAAACAATCAAATTTCCATAGATCAAAAAACTATCAAAAAAAATATGAATGAACACTCAACTGACCTAATTTGAATTTTCAACAAGGAATAGTTCTTTCTTGAACTCATTTAGTCTTCTTAATCTTCATAAAAGTATTAATTTCTCCTCTTTTCTTGTTTCTTATTTTTTTCGCTGGACAGTTTTTTTTCTCTTGTTTTTTTGAACATTTAATTCCATAAACCATCCGAAATACTAAAAAATCTCCCATTCATAAATAACTTTTGTCTAATTAAAAGTACAAATTGTACATCCACAGAATATCTTAATCTTGAATTGTGGGGAAGATCACTCAAAAACAATCAAAAAATTCAAAATGATTACCTCAATAAACAATCCTTAAAATTACACTTTCCACCTGAATGGATTACAAATCAAGTAACATTTCTGAGATTGAAATCAGGGGGAAGGAGCAGTTAAAGTAAATTTAAGAGACAAAGGGGAGGATCTAAATTTATCTTGGAGAAACAGTAATCTGCCGATTCAGTTAAGTTTTCCCACAAGATTATTATTTTTTGCTTTCCTGATTTTTACTTGACTTCCTGGATCTCCACAGATATTCAATATCTATGGATTGAAAGATATTTTTAATAAGATATAAGTGATTTAATTACAAAAAATAAGGAGTCATCTGAGAAATCTAATCTTCGATTTTAGAATGCTTACTCAAATACAGTAGTTATTACTCTGAATTAATAAAGAAAACAAACCAAGCATGGCTGTGGTCTACTTCCACTTTTTTGATCACTAAAAAATAACTTCAATTGACAGCTTATTACTTCTAAATATCACTCAAGATAATTAACTACTTTATTGAGAGGGCTATTAAAGTTGAAGAATGCAAAAGGGAGAAAGATGAAATTATTTTTTTAAAAATCAAGATAACAAAACAAAGCCTTCTCGACTTCTTAATTCTTTTGTAAATTAGCCAGTGAAAATAATCCCTTAAATCAACGCCTAATAAGTAGACTCTTTCAATAGCTAACCGAAATACTCTACAGCATCATTATTCTCCTCCTCCTTTCAAGCCTTGATTATCATTAACTTACATCAAATTCAAAAAAAATACCCTTGATATCAATAAAAATTCCAAATAATTTCTCATTTTGATCTAAACATTTATTCTTCTACTGCTTTTTATCTGTCCCTTTTGATCACTTTTAGTAATACTGCAATTTGAAATAATTAACTTTGTTCACACTGCTTTATCAAATCGAGCCAAATTAAGACTAATTATCAGTATCTATGTTATAGAAGTGAGTCTTTTCTTTTTATTTAAATTGCTTTTTTTATCGGCAAATGTAATTAAAGGCGAGAAACCCAGGGAATCGCTGGATTGGGGATATCATAAATATTCACAGATTGATATTGGGAATAGGTGCAAGAAAACTTAAACTTTCTTGAAGAAGCCTTAAACGAAAAGAAAAAAAATAATTTACCCTAATAATTCGATTTGTAATCAAACTAGTCAAAGCAGAGATTTCGAGAGAGTTTTATCTTCTTCTCTCCTTACGAAGCCAATCTCTTTGATTTCAGGTGTTAGAAAGAAGTAAATTGAATTCGAAAGAAATAAAAGCCCGAAACAATGAACAAGAAAACACAAGCTAACCAGCAATCCGATCAACTTTTCAAAGCAATTCAAGACTATGGTAAATTCTCAGGTGCTTCCTTCTCAATCCTCAAATAGTTCCAATATTTTTATGTCAGGGAAATGCACAAGATACTCAAATCCTACTAGAGAGGGCAGTTTCTATCGTACATTATCTTTAGCATCTATTACGTGCAACTCTTTGGGTTTCTATTTTCAGAGCAGACAGTCCTTCGATTGATGGATTCAGCGTACAATAAAAATGAATACATTAGTACAGCTTCCAAATACATCTTTTACTTCAAACTCTACCCTAGTTATGGGTAAATTATTTCAAGCACTTATAACACCTCAAAAACAGATGCCTTTACCTGTAAAGTCGAGTTTCTAAGAGCTGCAGCTGTGCTGAATATAATCCTGTTACTTTATATCATAGCAAGATTAGCCTACTATTGTTTATTCTAGCTTACTAATGGCTCTGAAGAGCAGTACGATTCAAACATCATCCATTCTATTGCTAATATTAAAGATAGTTTCATTTAAAGAATCGACACTATGGTCTCATTTATTCTCAGAATCTACATGTATTTGTTTTTCTTACCTTTCGTGGAACTAGCACTGCATGTTGCTTTCAAAACTGATTCAGATATAAATCGAAGTACTTTCGATGTTATCACTGGATGCTTCACGACATTCTCTTCAATAACCATAGCTTCATTAATATTACTTCATGAATATGATTTTTCTTTAACCCTCAAAGACTACTTATCATAACAACGAACATTCTTCAGATATATTTCTCTGACAGGAGATTTCTTAAGCTGTTTCTTACTTCTCTTCGATTCTGTGGGAGTCTAATAAGGATACTAATCTATTAACTGTTTCTTGCGGTTAATTTTTCTTCTCTTGGAACTCCCATTTAATAATAAAATTATTCAAAGGCTATTTACTCAACTGCTATGTTATCTCTTACTGTTTTAACTGAGTGTTGTAATCTGTGCGTATTCATAATAATCTAAAATAAGCTTCTAGAGCTTAATATTATTATTTGCACCGCTGTCTTTTGGAATAGGAGCTGGTTTAAATGTACTAGCGTTTAAAAGAGGATCTTACAATCAACCTTATCTTGAAAATACTGCGAAATCACTGGACAGCAAAAAATTAGATAGGTATATCAGAAATTCCTTGGATTTATTCTCCCTCCCTTTGGAAGAATATATGAAAAATGGATAGGGAATAAGATTTGAGAGTATTTATGCTAATCACTTTGAAGACTGCAGTCGTAAAGCAAACGAAAAACTTGTATAGTCTGCTAAATCTTGGTAAAATCCAAGTACCGATGCAATGTAATTTAAGAAAACTTTCGATTTAAATTGTTTTTGCCATAAATTTAGAGAAACAAATAACTAACATCACATGAAAAACAATAAATTCTCATAAGCAACATAATTCTAACAACTCGAATCTAAATTCTTGGGTTCTTCAAGATTCCTAGAAGGACCAGGGAAATCATTAGCTAATTCATAAGCTATAGGGAAAAGCTCAATGTTTAATAACAATCTTGATAATTCTAAACAAGAGAGACTCCTGAATACAGTTGAAGTTTCAGAAATAATCAAGAAAAAAATAGATTAAGTCGTCGGGACAGATTATCGGAAATCATTTCTAGTTCAGTACATTAGTAGCGTGTTTCAAGAATACTTCAGTGCCTCCAATAAAAATAATAAAGATGAATAATTAAGAATCAAACCGACTTTTATGTATTTTCTGCTTTAAATAGCTTAAACCCCTGCAAAAGCATACTAATAAATATTCTACTTGAAAGAGCAAATGAAAACTTCACCTTTGCAGATTCAAGCTCTGATTTAAGAGATCATTGATGATATAAGATCTGTCTTCAGAGAATTCATTAGATCTTGTCCATTTTAAAACTAGCGGCTGCAGATAAGTTCAGTGTATTAATTCGATTAACTCTTCGATTCTTTTAAAGCGTCATTAAAGCAGGCCATAATAATCAGATAACATTTCTATGAATTTCTTTGCACTGAATATGTCAATCTCAATGATCTGCTGAAATAAAGTAATACTTCACTAGCCTCTAAGAAATCAATAGAATCGAAGATCCTTCAGCTGTTTGACATTAATCCTCTTCATGGAAAGATCCAGTTAATCGCAGAGCTTTACATTGATCTCTTTGATTTTAGAAAGCGAAGGGTTAGACACTTCATCTAACGCTCGAAGGAATTTACCAAATAAAATCTACATAAGGTAGATTTGAAAGTTGATCTCTTTGAAGCATCAACTTGCTGTGTATTCTTGTCACTTTAGTCTCGTCGCATTTCGAAGGTTTCTGAAACAGCTGCAGGGTTCTTCAGATATCCCAGGAGCTCCTAGGAATTGATTGGAAAGCCGTTCATGAATTTAATCCCAGAATTTATGGAGACTAGTTTTAGTAGATATTTGGAGAGTCTACTTGATGAAGGGAATATGGATTTTATTAAAATCGGAGAGCTTTTCACGTACATCCGTGGATCATCTAACTCAAGGATTGTCTTCCCAGTTTACATTCGCATGAAAGTCGATATAGTCGATTCAGGAGAATTCGGGCTGTCGCTATTCTGCTCGTAATGTGAAGCTTATAAAGTCAGTCTAGTTGTGGATACTCATTATTAACTGCTGGCCAGCACATTTAGTGCTTAACGACTCCTCATTCGCTATTTCTAAGATTTAATGTCTTCAAAAACATCTGCAAAAAGTACATCAATCTTAATAAATTTAAAATAAAATTGTCTTTAAAAAACATTATTTTTTACAGTCTTTCTTTATTAATGAACTTTCCTTTTTGATCACTATTCCACTAGTTCCTGCTGAGATCTTGAAAGGCTCAAACATTAAGAATTTCATACCTTTGCTGTACTGTCTCAACGAGAAGCGAATAATCGAAGCTAACAATTTTGATGGGTATAATGAGCTTCTTGGCTTCAAAGACTAACGAACTTAGAAATATGAAACGCATCGCTCTCTTTGTATCCTTCCAACTCGTAGAGAAGACCTTCGATACTTGAATTAGCATGTCGAAGAAACTCCAGGGGAAATTACTAATTTTTTGAATCAATATCCGCAATATGAATTTCAATATCTTGAGATAAGTTTTTCTATTTTCACACATTAACTCAATCAAAACGACGAAGGAGCAACCACCATTGTGAATATATTATCTCAGCGTCGTCTTCATCGCACATTTGAGATCAATGAACTCGTTGAACATCTGAAAATATGCTTGTAGAATCGTTTTGGGTAAACAATTGATCTTGGTGCATTTTTTCCAAATATTAGCAGTAAAACACCTATGAATAATAACATGGGAATCAAGAATATCAATAAGAGTTACTCAGGAGAAGTGTTTTCCCACGAAAATAATAACAACAGTTATACCAATTATCATAGCAATATCTTCAGTGGTGGAGGAAATCATTTAAACTCACTCAGAAGCAACAAAGAGACATTCTTTGGGAGCTAACAATCTGTAAAATCGGCAATTTCTTTAAACATTTTGAGATTGTTGAACAAAGAGGAGAAAATCTGGGAACAAGAATTAAATTATTCTTTGAAAAATAATATTCTTTTTTGGGGGTTTATTTTGCTTTTAGTAAAGGGGTCTACTCGCTGATCACAACAATTTCGATGGATATGCAGATGAATCCAAGGCAGGTTTAGTGCAAGAACCTTCTACTAATCTAACAGCAATAGAAAAAAGTCATATTGCTAAGTAAAACACAGACGATACAGTTGCCCTAATAGCTGCAGTCAGTTCTCGATCTAATGCATAGATCATCAAGGAAGATGACTCTACTTACGGAGAAGGTATGAGCTATGAGCATGTCTTCTAAGATAACTACAGTGCTAGAAAATAACCTATTCTAAAGCACCAAATAGATCAAAGGATCAAGAGAAACAATATTGAAGAGGAAGACAAAAATTTTTATCACAACAATATGAGCTCTCCTCTCTATTTACAAGAAACAACCACACATGGACTCTTCACAGGTGCTACAAATAATGAGTAAAATGTCAAACTGATATTTCCTGCGTCTCCTTTGAACCAATCTTCTTCGAATCTCATTCTTTAAACTAACTAAGCTAAAGAGTCACTCTCATTGCCATTAATTCCTCCGAATTCTTCTTTCTCCAGGAAGTAAACATATCAGCAACAGAACAGAAAAATTGAAAATTCCTGTTTTGTGCCTGAATTTTTTTTTCTTCCAATATTAATGAAGATATTTAATTACTTTTTTATCTATAAATATTCTAGGGAAAGCAGCGAAGTTCCTGAATTTAATAGAACTGATCTAAACACTAATAATATTATTTTGGCTGTCACTCAAGCTTACCCTGGTGGAACTTCTCCTAATTTCATTCATTCAAATGAAGAAATATCTTAAACAACAAATATTAATCCTAATCCTGGTTTTGCTCGAAATAGAGTGAAATAACCATCTTTAGTCATTCAAGCAGTTAATCTCCTGAATGCTATGAACGAAAATAAGAATATGAAGAAAGAAGAAAGCCTTAAAGACCTTGACTAAGAAGAACTCTAAGACTCAACTGAGAGCCCAGGGGAAGCAGATCAAGAAGAGCCAAAAAGATTCAAGACAATTTCAGATAGAGGCCATGAACATGACAATGAAGGAGAAGAGAGTAATGAAGAGGAAATCAGGAATAAACAAGCAGCTAATAAGGTTATTGATGATTAGTAATCAGTACGTTCAGGGTAAAGCTAGATTTTCTCTCAGAGATAGAGTCTATTTGAGATGGTCGTATCTAGGAAACCTCCTCCTGAGATAAATGTATCGAAGATCATAGGCGTGGTTGCTTATCTAGTGATTATTGTTATCACATTTGTTCTTTACTTCACTGTCAAAGCAAACTTTGACTAGCAATGGGTTAACTATGCTAATTTAGAGATTGGTAATAACAACAAAAGGGAAAGAAAAGAAGGAAAATTGTTAATTAATTTCCAGTATTTCCGAAGAAAGCCAAATATTTTAGTAGTTTAAGGGCTATTGTCCGTTATTATTTAGATTTCATTTGAGCATTTATCACTTTCATATTAGTTAACTTTGACTGTGTCTAATAAATTTTGTCTAAAATAAGGCCCTAAAATTGTGGAAGACTTTGGTCAAATTCTTCGTGTCAAAGAGCTCCTCACATACTTGCAAGTTGGTGGTCTTTATCATTACGTGGTATCATCATTCAGCCAATAACTCCAATTGTAGTATTACACAGAAGCTCTTGGGAAACTAAACAATTTAACTGCAACTATTGGTGACTTAGAAGCGCACCACATCAAAGAAGGATTTGAAGATTACATGCTCTATAACACGACCTCTATTTAACTCACGAACAGGGAAGATAACAAAATAGCCATGTACTACAATTACACCAGACTGTAATAGCTTATTTCAGTTATTTACTTCACTGTCAAAGTACTTATGTTGTGATTTTATCTTTTTTTCCCCCCCCTAGCTACGCTTTAGTCTCGTTCCCATTCAATTTAGGGTTTTATTTAACAACCAGTGAAGTCTTCGCAAGGACCTTCGTCTACATCAACTATAACAGCATCCTATAAACTGGAATACTCTTACAAAATCTTTCAACTGATCAAGCAAACAGTAAGCTCAACGAAACAAAATAACTCCTCATTCTCAGCGTAGTCGTCGTGGAATTAGTATGTATCTGTGCAGTACTGATTATCTTCCCGATTTACTATAAAATCCAAGTGAAACGCTAAGAAATCTTGAATTTAATGGTAACCTTCAATTATACACTTCTTGAAATACTCACCAAGCGATACAAAGAAGCATCCTAAATGAAAGTATTCTCTACTGCCTATGTGACTTAGAAATCCCTAGATTTACTCCTGCCCAAAGCGAAAACTACTTCCCAAGAAGAATAAAGAAAATTCCTTGAAAAAGAAAGAAATCTTCGAAATCAACCAAATAATAATATCTTTGGAAGCAGCTAAAATTCTAATAGAGCCTCTGGTGCCACAAAAGGAAAGCGTCGTTAGATCTCTCAAACTAACAGCATTCCTAAATATTCCTTAACAATTTCCCTTGGTACATTTCTCGCATTTTTTATCATTTCCTTGTATGCTTTACTCAGCTACATACTAACAAAAGATTTCTTCAAGCTATTTGCTTACCACATCGATGAGTTATCCTTCATCACTCAGACACAAAGCTATCTATCTCTCAACCACGTTGGGGTCTACTTTTTGTCTAATTCTTATGCCTACGTTTTCAATGACATCTCAATCAACTTGATTCTCGACTTCCTTTACACACAGATCCCTGATAATCAGCAGAGAATGAATAAAATATCTACAATCGACAAGAATTTCGTAGATCAGCGATATTAAATGGCATAATACAAAACGTATTTCTTGGATGTTATCAAAGACGATGCATGTACAATTTTATCATCGTCATATGGTGAAAAATCGTTAGCTAACAATCCTTTGGCTAGTCTTTCAACCTGCGCAACTCTCAATGGAGGAGTATTATCAAAAGGGTTGACTGTGACGTTAAAGGATTTCTACTAAAAAATTTAGACTTGGGTTAATAATTTCGTGGCAACGAGGGGTAATGCTTCAGCATTCTTTTACTACCTTTACATATGGGATTATTCTAATAATTTGAAAGATTTCGAGATGACATATTATAATCTGCGTGCTGTTCTGGAATCCGTTGCTTTATTTCTTATTGGGTAAAGCAGGGATTACTTTGATTATCTAAAGAGCATTTAACTTGCACTTTTCATTTACAGCATCGTTACAGTCTCGTTTATATTCTTAGTTGTCTGGAGGAAGTTTCTATTGAAGATGTCAGCTAGCATTGCAGAGACTACATTTTTACTTAGTCTCATGCCGATTGATAATCTCCTTGAGAACCCCTATGTAATGTCTTATCTCAATAAGGAAAAAAGCAGACTCAAGAAATCCTCCTGAGAAAATAGATTTATTATTGATAATATCATAAAAAAAGATTTTAAATCTACAGTATCTATTTTCTGAAGTAAATTCCCTAATTTTTTGCAGATTTTCCTTTTCTGAAGTAGATGATACTATCCTTACAAATGACAAAAACTTACTTCAAACATTTCATTTCTGTAAAATACTTCTTACTTTTCTTTTCTTATCTGTTAGGTTTGTTAATAAGTACATTAAAATTTAGCTTCTTTGCTTGAAAAATCAATATTCTGTAAAATTTTTAAATATTTTAAGTAAATTATGAAGAATGGGGTTCTAATCAATAAAAGGAATTTAAAATGAATCTAAATCTAGGTGAGAAATCAATTAGACTTTCTAGTTTTCAAGAATTAAAAGAATATTTCATAAATTATTACATCCTCTTTCTCTCCCTCTAGCAGCAGCAGCAGCTTAATTAATCAAAGACTGGATACCCAATAACTTCGTATCCACTTGTTTCTGAGTTGATTATTGCTCAAATGCGAGAAAAATAACTTTATTTACAAACATAACTTGCTTCCTAGAGGTTAAAGCGCCTTTCAGAAGCAAATTAAAGAAAATAGCAGGAAGGCAATGACTAGATATTATCTTAGTCATCTCTAGGACTGAACTCTTCATTTTCAGTTGAAACTTTTCCAAAATTTTAGAAATTAAATTACAGTAGTTAAAATATCCCTAATGATTAACAGCAAACTGGAGAGAAATGTTTAATAAATAAAGATGAATATTAAAAAGATAAATCAATAAACATGCCGGATATTTAAATTTCAGACCACATGACAAAGAACTTATCTGCTCACTTGAATAGGAGAATCTTCAAGAGATAGTCGTCTCTTCTGTAATAGTAATCTTCTTATATTTCATAGTTCAACGATGATTTTACTGCTGCTAAACCACTTATTCTATTCAAAGAATAATCAAATCAAGGTAAAGGCTCTCCTTCAAAGGATTGCTTGAACATCTCAGAGTTTAATAATTAACATTCCACAATTATCCTCAATGATGAAATGAACCTCCAAAATGATCAGTTAGCTATAGCAAACCAATTTAACAATGAAAATTTCAAATAAAATAGTCTCAAAACCTAGTTTTTTGTCAATATAAATAATAAATAACCAGATTAGGAATAACCAAAACCACTGATTAATGTAGTCCCCTTGAGTTCATGTAAATTGATCAACCAAGCGAGCTTCGAAGAAAAAGAAGAATAAAAAACCTCATTTACTACTGCAAAATAGGATAAAACAAAGCAATCTGCTACTATCATTGACTCCAAAGATTTAAAACCACAAACTTCATTGATGCAACCTCCGTTGTCTTCAGGAAAGAAACAAGATCAATAAGTCTCCAAAGTACTTGCACAATCCAAGAAACGTTCCAAGAAAAAGCTGTATTCAAGTAAATTTTAAATTCCCAATGAAAACAGCGAATCATCTTGGGTTCAAAACTGCTTTCTCCCTAGTAATTTCATAGTCATTTTTGAAAAAGGGTTTTCAGTATTCACTTACAAATTCAATGAAACATTTATGTAGCAGCATATCCTCTGTTTTCTAACAACAAAAGACTGCTTACAAACAAGACTTGTCTCCAAGGAACTCTTCAGAAGAACTACAAGAACACTCCTTGGTAGGGCACATGAAAACGAGCTCATTTGTTTGAAGAGGGAGATGAAAAACCTTCCTAAAAATAGAACTCAAATCTTAGATATTGCTATGAACTAATTTCAAGATATCCAACAGGCATTTTAGTAGTTTAACTAAGTCATGGCAAGTGATTACTCTTAGTATGCAGTGATGGTCATCCCTCCGTAGATATTCTTGATTGTCTTGTCATAGTTTGTGAAGCTTTTTGGGGGTTCTCTATTTTAACTAAACTTAAATATTCTTCAGAACAAAGATCAATGGAAGAAAGCATTCACTACTTGTTTTATCAAAGGTCATGCGAGTTCAATTTTCAAGACATTTTCGGAAAACGCCACACTTGAAACCTTGTACAAAGTAATATCTCCTAAGCTCTACGAAGAACTCAAATAGGAAATGGTGATACATGAAACTCATCTTAATTCCCTAAATCCAACAACTCATCCATTTCTGTATAGACTCTTTGTTTTCATGGAAGATTTGCTGAACCTACATGAGCTCCTCGCAATCAAATATCCTATTGCGGTGTAGTATGTTTTGCTATTGTTAAAAATATCAGAAAATCCTGAAACTAAAACGATGTCTTACATTGATGATAAATTCTCTTCATTTAGGTTTTGAGAAGCTAACTAAGAGAGTTTTAGTAGTACCAATTATTAATTAAGAAACTAGATATCTTATTCCTTTAACCCCTCCCTTCAACTAGATCTGCTTTTCTTCAAATTTTAGATGCCTAGTTCCACTCAAAATTTCCATTTTCTATCCTTTCAATATTTTCAATATCCGCCCTACTTAAAGCCTTCCCAAAAACCGCTCAAGCAGTGTCAAAAACACTACAAATTTTCCACTATTTTTTCCCAAAATAATATAAAACTTCAAATCTAACATATAAAATACCAAACATCCCATCAATTTTGTTTGTTTGTTTTATTGTACTTTCTACTCACTTTATCTTCTCTCTTTTCCCATGAAATCAACCATCCACCTATCATTTGTATCCTAATAATAATAAAATGAATCTAAAAACTAAAAGAATCTTTCTATTTTCTTATTCTACTCTAATTAGAAAGCCTTCAAAACAGCTGAAATTCCTCAATGTTGAGATACTTTACTGAGAGAGATTTTAAGAAAATTGTTAATATTTTTAGCAGGCTTAACCTCACTTCAAAACTAAAATTAACAATTTCCAAGCTATTTATCGCAATCAACAGTATCTCGCTATGCATACTTGATATAAACAACATTTCTATTATTGAAACTTCAATACTTCGTATCTTAAAATACCCTAAATCCATTTAACGCAGGTTATTAGGGTTATTCAAATAAGAACCTCAGTTTATTTCTAATCAATAATAATATTTTTACTGATAAAAATAAACCTTTTAGCTTGTGTCAGTTGTAAAGTTAGTTCTTTATCACTTCTGTCATGTGCATTTCTCTTCCTCTTAATTATTTTTGAGTTGAGGCCAAAATTAGCTCTGATTTTAAGCTTTTCGCTTAGTATTTTTATTTGGAATTATTAGCATTAGCGGTTTGTCGATTCTTCACCTTTATCTAGAGTTTTTCTTCTTTTAAAAGCATAACTTAATTAACAAATCCGCCAACAATAATTGAGAGAGCACAGAAGTGTAATAATTAAAAATACAATTTGCTGATTTGTTTGTTGCTTATTCTGTTTTTAGCATTTCATTGAAAAAACCCTTCAAATAATTGATAGATTAATGTTACATATTCCTCAGTAATTTAATAAAATATTGACGCTAGATAATCCAAAACCGATGATGCTTCGTCACCTTGCCCTGCTCTCATACCTCCGCAAAGATAAACTGTCATAATCTGGATTATCAAATCCTCTTCTCCAGCAGATAAAAAAATCAAAAAATATTATCTTCCCATAAAAGATTCACTAAATTTTGATTATTTTAAGCACCTAAGCAGCTGAAGAAGTAGAAGAAAAAGACTCAATTCCATCCTTTTAGTTTTAATCTAGCATTCCCAATCGAGAAAATAACCTTAAAAATCAATCAACATGGAATATATTTTCAACAAGATCACAAATGGAATGAATGTTTTCGAGAAAAACAAGGCTGCACCCTCTATCTACACTCTTTGCTCTTCTACTTTCTATGTCGCTGTAGGTCTTGCTATCAAAAAAATCAAAGGAATCCCTGCTTCTGAGATTCTTTTCTTCAGGTCAGTTATCTGCTACATTGCAAATTACTTCCTCATCAAGTTAAACAAAGTCCCAATCTACACGCCAACAGATAAACTCCATTTCATGGTTATGTTCAGATGCTTCTTCGGAACTATTGCACATTTCTGTTATTATTAAGCGATTAGTATGATGAATCTCAGTGATGCAATGGCTATCTTTCTTACAACTCCTATTGTGACTACAGTCCTAGCAGCTTTTATCCTCAAAGAAGGTCTCAAAAAGGAAATCATTCTCTCGATATTAGTCAGTTTTCTTGGAATTCTACTGATTGTGAAGCCTCCTTTTTTGCTAAATGCAATGGGGTTCAGTAATGGTGTATCTGAGCTGACTTTAGCTGGATTGACGGTGTGTGCAGTGTTTGCGCTTTTTGAGAGTCTAACGAATCTAGTCATCAAAGCACTTGGGAAGTAAATGAGCGTGCTATCAGTTATTCAATATGTTTATGTCTGTGGGTTTCTCTTCAATGGGGTCCTTATGATAGCGAGAGACGAGTTCCGCTTGGAAGCTTATGATCCTACAACTTTTGCTTGGATATTCTCCTTGGCAATTTTGAATTTCTTAGCATAGCTAATATATAACAGGGCATTACAACTTGGGAAAACCTCAGAAGTTGTCCCAATAACGTACAGTCAAGTTGTTATGAGTTTCATTGTCGACACGATTGTTTTCTCCAAAGACTTGAGTTACTTGAGTATCCTTGGAGCTGTCATGATCATAGGAGGAAATTACTCGATTATTGCACAAAAAAAATGATAAAATCCTTAGGATTAAGGTGCTATTTTCAGCACCTCTTTGCTAAGTGCTGAAAAGAATAAAACTTCAGAATGTTTCTTCTTATTCTTCTCTGGAAATAATCACATGTATTTGTATGTTTTGTATCTTTCTTTTCATACTTTCTCAATTTCACTATTAATCACAAGAGTTTAAGATATTCCCTTTTTGGGATTGGGTAATCAAAAAATATCATTATGAAATTTAAATAATAATCTTAATTACATACACCTCAGGAGGAACAACTCTTCTAGTCACAATGGTCTTTGATTCCTTAAAAAAGGCATTGAATACCAAATAGAATTGCTTCTGTGTGTTCCATCACTTTGTGGGGTTAGAGTATTTTATCGATTTCGATTGTTTCCATTTTGTTTGGAGTTCCTCAAGGAGACATAAACCAAGAATGCATTCTCTTTTAGTTTCAGATTGTTTAATTTATTCCCTTATTCCACCTTTTTTTATCAGAATCTCAGCTGCTCTTTTCTAAACTTCTTAGATATTTCTTTTATTGTATCCGATGGCTGGATTTCAAAATAATATTTCATTTATTTTTGTAAAAAGTTTACAAAATTATTAGATTCTTATTATTCATCACCAATCACATAAATGTTAGTCAAAATTTAATAGATTTATTTTTCAGATTTAGATTTTT
>Ga0302271_10002297_pt1 | contig 17337 bp, 17 predicted proteins | sample III_Bog_N1_1_FD_198767 | JGI IMG/M metagenome (GOLD analysis project Ga0302271, IMG submission 198767) | Peat permafrost microbial communities from Stordalen Mire near Abisko, Sweden - III_Bog_N1_1 | ecosystem: Environmental > Terrestrial > Soil > Wetlands > Peat | place: Sweden: Abisko...
GAATAAGTTGATTTATTTGTTCAATCGGGGGATTCCATCATTTTTCATGTTTAGTTATTCTCCGGATCATTCCTTTGAAGATAAATCCATGGAACGGCAGTACCGAATACCAATATAACCTTCCGGACAAGCCCCTGGGTCTGAAGGTGGCAGTTTGTATCAACTTATTTTCGACTATTCTAAATTCGAGCCAGGCATCACCGGGTAATTTCATTTCGGCAAATAGGAGCAATCGACCTTCCTGTTTATCGGCATACAAAACTCTCCAAAAATCCAATGCATCTCCAACGTTTAAATAATCTGTCGAAGTACGTCCTCGTCTTAATCCAACTCCGCCTACCATTTTATCCATAAAACCTCTGATTCGCCACAACCAGTTTCCATAATACCATCCGGTTTCGCCACCAATGCTCCAGATTCTATGTATGCAATCCTCTCTGTCGGAAAAAACCGTTTCTCTGATGTCTTTAAAACAACCATAGGTTGGTACCTGAATAGATTCTGACAAATTAAGACTGAAACTACTGCTTATAAAGGCATCTTTCCAGCTCGACAACACTTCGTGGCTTTCTATTTTGCTAAATGCTCTTTCCAATGATGCCTGATAACTTATTGGTTCGATTTCCAGTATTTTATTAATCTCATCGTTTCGGCATATCACCTCTATTTTCATACTATTTACGAGTGCTGCAGCAAGTTTGTAGGACGTTGATGTGACAAAATAGAGCCAGTACGACGAAAGTTTGGGTGTCATAACAGGGACAACAAGAATGTGACGCTTTAAATTCCTTGTCCGGGCAAATTTCAGAAGCATATCCTTATAGGTCAAAATGTCGGGACCACCAATATCAAAATTTTTATTGAATGTTTGGGGATTAAAAATCGTTTTGGAAAGAATCTGTATCACGTCCGAAATGCCTATGGGCTGGCACTTTGTTTCTAACCATCTGGGGGTAATCATTACCGGCAGTTTTTCAACCAAATCGCGCATTATTTCAAAAGAGGCACTTCCTGATCCAATGATAATTCCGGCTCTCAGTGTAGTGAAGTTATAGCTCCCTTTGCCAAGTTCGGCTTCAACGTTTTTTCTCGATGCTAAATGTTTCGATAAGGTAGATTCATTCACTATTCCACTTAAATACACAATATGACGTACGGCGGTTTGAGCCATTGCCTTTCTGAAGTTCTCTGCCGATTCCTGTTCTTGTTGATGGTAGTCGGACGACGACGACATGGAATGCACCAAATAAAAAGCTCCATCAATATCTTTTGGGATATTGGCAAGCGAAGTTTTATCGAGCAAATCCAGCTGAATGATCTCTATTTTTGATTTCAGGGATGCCGGGGGCGAGAATCTCTTGATATCCCTCACACAACAAACCACATCATGTCCATTTTCTATCAATACAGGGAGAAGACGTTTTCCGATATATCCGGAAGCTCCGGTTAGTAATATTCTCATTTTCTACTTATTTAGATATAAGGATTTAGATTTGTGTGGCGAGTTTTTATTTATGACTTATGCCCGACATACATACTTATTCTTTCAAACTATTATGTTCTACCCAAACCAATTCTGAAGTTTTGAACCCCGATTTTTCTGCCAACGCAAGGTATTCTTGTTTAATGGTATTGGGGATAGTTGTTTCGCGCGAAAGTATCCACAAGTATTTGTGATTTTTTCCGGCAACAAGAGCATAACGATATTCGCTATCGATGGCTATTACATTGTAGCCCGAATAAAAAGGGCCGAAAAACGAAACTTTTAGCATAGCGGTAGTTTCTTTGCCAACAAATTTAGCTTTCCCTATTGCCTCTTTCCACTTGTGTGTTGTGTAGTCAAAGCCTCTGTTTAGCACCTTGATGCTTTTACCATCAGCATTGAGCGAATAATCGGCGGTGGTGTTATTCAGGTTGCGTTCAAAGCGAAAATCCATACGGGCTATTTCGTACCATTTGCCAAGGTACTTCGCTTTATCGAATGACTTTACTGCCGTTACTCCTTTGGGAATGCTGGAACAAGACAGTAATGAAAAGATTCCTAGTACATTCATCAGCGTGATTATTTTAAAGTTTCTGTTTTTCAAAATTAGAAGTCGTTACAAGTAAATAGTTACTCTGTTGTATTTATTTTAATCTGAAATGTTTGTCCTGCTTTTATATTCATTTCCCCAGCTAAGCATAAGGGCAATTAAGGGCAAAAGGGATTTTCCTGTATCAGTTAGAAAATACTCAACTTTGGGAGGTAATACCGGGAAAACTTTCTTTTCAATTATGTCGTGTTTTTCCAATTCAAAAAGTTGCTGATTAATCACTCTTAAAGATGCATCGGGATGTTCCCGATGTAATTCACTCGGTCTTTTTATACCTTTATTGATATCATTAATCAAACAAGCCTTCCATTTTCCGCTAATAACCTCCATGCAAACAACAATACCACAATTCAAATCTTTTGGAATTTTCTTCTCATACATACATATTCATTTAGATGTTTAATAAGTCGTTACAAGTAAATAGTTACGAATTACAAGACAGTTTATCTGAATTCTGCTTTCAGAAAACAGATTATTAAATATTATTGCTTAAGTAGGATGAACAATTAAATGTCGTATATTCATTTGTGACAATTCATATTCACACAAATTATTTCTCGAATTTATTTGTGTGAATTCGTGCAATTCGTGGTTTTAAATAATCATTAAACCACGAATTTCACAAATTTACACGAAAGTGGAAGAATTAATAAATACGACATTATATAGTTTCAATTACTTACTTACTATAATCATAGGGCAAAATTATCACTATAGGATAATTTTCACCCATATTGTGTTCTTCAGTTCAAAGCCCTAGTTTTGCATCTCAAATAATAGAATTTAAAAATCAGTCATATGAATACAAAACAGTCCTCTCAACTTACATCCACAAATCAGTTATTGACCGATTTGGAAAAGAAAAAATTAGCCGAGACCTTCCTCCATGCAGTTGGAACTCAAAATTGGGATTTACTCCATTCTATTATTACAGAAGATATCTCCTGGACTTTGCCCGGTACCAGTTTAATATCAGGCGAGGTTAATGGACAAAGTGCAATAATAGCCCGAGCGAAACAGATTGCCAATTCGGGTGCCAGCTTAGAGTTGAAACATATTTTATATGGACAGTATAATGTTACATTGTTTGTGCATAATCAAGCGTCAAGAGGCGAACTTATACTGGATGAATACCTGGCCACAGTTTGCACAATTTATAATGACAAAATTTCTAAAATCGAAACCTATGTATCCGATGTTGACGGCGTAAATGCCTTCTTCAAATAATTAAGAACACCTTGTTTTATTTTTAGTGAGCTTGTATCAAAAGCACGCAAATGACACAAACAACACAAACTTTCGCAAATAAGATTTGCTGAATTTTGATTCAATAAGATTGCATTAATTTGCGCATCTTTTAATTTGTGTTCTAAAATGACTTTTGAAACAACCCCAGCATAATCAAAACAATAAACAGAGCTTAGAAGTTTACAATTTCTGAGTTCTGTTTATAATTTTAGGAAGTGATCATGGATAAATCCAGAAAGCCATGTTCCGATTATATTTTGTCAAACTTTGTGATAAACTTCGTCGAAAGGAATTCTCATTCTGTCTCCCCAAACTCCACGTTCTTCTCTTATTCCGCAGGAAACAATCATATTTATTTCCGCTCCCAAAGGTAAATGTAAGATTCGTTTTACTTTTCGGCTATCAAAACCTTCCATCGGACAGGTGTCATAACTTTCATTGGCCATTGCCAGCATAAAAGTTTGTGCTGCCAAAGCACAGGTTTTATGAACTACTACCCTTAAGTCGTTTTCAGAGACCTGGTATGTGATTGGTCTGAAAAGTCCGATAATGTTCACAAGAGCTTTTCGGACAATCCCCGGAATGCCTAAAAAGCGGGAATATAAAAATGGCATTACTTTTCCATAGTACAATTGCCATCTTTTGATTCTTTTCTCTTGTTTCTCTTCGGGACTATTTTTCAGAATATTCTGAGTTTCCAGCTCAATCATTTTGTTTGCTCGTCTTCGGTAAAGATCCTGCCGTGTTACGAAAATGACCATTTGTTGGGCAGTAGTTGCCGATTCCTGATTTAAACAGGCAACGGAGAGTTCTTTTAGAATTTCCGGGCTGGTGATGTGATAAAACTCCCAAAGTTGCATGTTGGAACTGTTGGGGGCTAAAGTAGCAAGTTCTATACAATGTCTCACTTTTTCCGAATCAATAGGAAGAGCCTTGTAGTGTCTTACAGAACGTCTGTAATTGATTATTTCTTCTAATGTCATTTTTAATGCTGTATTTATACTTTGTTTTTAGTAAAACGGTTATTTACCCGGTAAGTTGACTGATATGCATTCATTTGCATGATAGGATGTAAATTAATTCATCTACCTCACCCCCTGATAGTTCAACACCTGGACTATCCACTAACTACAAATAATAGTCAACAGACTTATTCAAGCAAGAGATTCCGGCAATTTTTATAGCAAATCTAATTTTGAATCATTATTTGTTATAAGTCTGACTGGCCTACACGGAACTCCACAAGCTAAATAATTTGGTGGAATATCTTTCGTTACTACGCTACCGGCTCCAATTACGGCATTATCTCCAATGTGAACTCCACCGCACACCACTACATTACAAGCAATCCAAACATTATTGCCTATATGAATTTCTTCTGCATATTCAGACATGGAGACATGTCCGTCATTATATTTCATGGCAATTCTTTCTTCCGCAATTAAAGGATGTGTAGTTGCCATCAACGATACATTCGGACCAAGCATAACATTATCACCAATATAAATTTTACCGTCATCCATAACAGTTGTATTAAAATTCGCAACGAAATTTTTTCCAATAAAGGTATGACATCCATAATTAAACTGTATTGGTCCTTGGAAATAATACTTTTCACCTATCCCTCCAATAAATTCTCGAACAATAGGCAGACGTTTTTCATCATATTCGTCCATCAAATTAAATCTTTGACAAAGAATATGAGCTTTATGCTTTATATCACGCAATTCTTTTGTTCGGGCATCAAATAATTTTCCTGCGAAAATTTTTTCTTCTTCAGTCATTTTATTTATTTCGTTTTTACTAGTGTTGTGTTAAGCATGTTTTGGCGTTTATATGCCATGCGTCAAACCGTAAAAGAAACGGTTGGACGCTATCCCGTTCAACCGCTTTAAGCGGTTTGTCGGATTTGACCGTTGGTTCTCTTCGCTAAACTTGAACTATCCACAGATTGCAAAAGACCTGAGCGAAAAGAGGAAATAAGTCCTTGTTTGTTACCTATTGGCAATAAAACGTTTGCTAAGCCATTTTCGTACAGGAATATCATATAGTTTCAAACTGAGATATGCTATTATTATTGAGGCGAAAAAGACAAGTATAGCAACCGGCATGGCATCCTCTAACGATATATGGTTATCTGCCACCCAACCCGTAAACCAATATATTAATGGGTAATGGGTTAAATAAAGAGGGTAAGAAATATCGCCAAAAAACTTACAAACTTTTGATGCTGTTTTTCCTTCAACCTTTCCGCTCGCGCCCATATACACAATCAGTGGAAAGATAAAAACGATTGTACATGATTCGTAAAGTCCGTTTAACCACACATGCTCAGAACCACCTATCCTTGGAAACGAAAGAGCTACAATAACCATTATACTGCAACACAGAAACGCATATTTTAGGTGTCCCGGTTTACAAACACGCGAAAGCAACAACCCGGCAAAAAACGGGTACAACAATCGGGTAAATCCGATACGAATATTGGCGGGATTTAACGACCATCCTCCACTCACTTCTCCAATTGGACTTGTTACCGTAAAATGAATCAAAACACAGCCAAATATAAATACCAACACAGCCAGAACTGTATTCGAAAATTTCCGAATAAAAAGGGCATAAAGAATATTAGCTATATATTCATAGAAAAGCGACCAGGCCGGGCTATCGAGTGGATGCATTTCACCCCATCCTCTGATATCCATGGATGGTAGTGCAGGCAACAATGTAAAGCCAAGAACCATCATTAACAACATTTTCCAAACAGGAGTATGTCCGATTAACGGGAATGCCACAGATGATGCGCTAAAATAAAAACCTAAAGCACCAATGACCATACCGAGAATAATCATGGGATGCAACCTGATAACACGTCGTTTAAAAAAATTGCCCAAAGTCATTCTCCCCCAACGGTCATCGTAAGCATAACCGATAACAAAGCCGGATAGAACAAAGAAAAAATCAACAGCAAGGTATCCGTGGTTTACATACTTTTGATGCAAATGTTCACCCATCGTAAATGTTTCGAAAATGTGGAATAATAAAACCATAATCGCGGCTACACCACGTAAGCCATCCAGAATTTCGTAATGTCTTTTTGAATCTGGAAAAGAAGTATTCTGCATATATAAAAATTTATTAAATATAATTGTCTGTTTTCAATTGAAATCTATCAAAATCAAAGTTCCAAACTTTCCGTATTTTAAAATTTGGCAGTTTTCAACTTCTCTTATCAGAAATTACCTGTGATAAATTCAAGTACATCCGTAATGTCTGACCGCCAGAATGTCCATGTATGCGCACCTTCTTTGACGCGCAATTGATGATTGACGTTTTTTTCGTTCAATGCAAAATGGAGCAACAGACTTCCTTTTAATAAATAATCCTGATCACCGCTACTAATGCGTATCTTAACTTTTTGTAGTTCTGCCTGTGTTTTTTCTTCAACTATTTTCAATATAGAATTTTTATACCAATATTCATTTAATCGTTCGGTGCCCTTTAAATCAGAACCGAATATAGATCCGAACACAGTTTCCCATTTCTGATCGTCGTATGTAACAATATCTTTATCGTCGTGAATACCTGCACTCATAGGAGCTGTGGCAATAAACAAATCAGGATGTTTTAAAGCGTATAACAAACAACCCCATCCACCCATGGAATGACCGGTGATGCCGCGGCTATATTTATTTTGTTTGATGCGGTATAGATTTTCGACCGTAGGCATAAACTCTTTGATAAAGAAGTCTTCGTAATTATTCTTGCCATCAAATGAATTTACATACATACTTACCCCCGCATCCGGCATGATAATGATTACCGGAGGGATTTTGCCAGCCTCTATAGCCGCATCCGCATACCAGGCAATATTTCCATTGTTGATCCATGTAGTCTGATCGTCCTTGTATCCATGCAAAAGATAGATAACCGGGTACGAACGTAAATCGGAGTCGTAGCCTTCCGGAAAATACACCGAGTATGATACATTTCTGTTCAATATCTTACTCTTCACGCTGTTTTGTTCAATTACTTTGGCATTTACCAGCATTGAAAATAGAAGAATGACTGGTATAAATAGAGTTCTTTTATTCATAAATAATATAGTTGGTTTGTAAATTTAAATTTCAATATGGGTAGCAGCACGTTTTTATCCACATTCTGTTACAAAAAAACAAAGTAGTTTCCTTGTTTCGAATTTTATTTCTGTTTCAAATATTCCCGGGCTATATTGTGTTGCTTTTAAACTGTCAGAATCCGAATTTACCGAATTTGATAATTATCAGAATGAAGATGTACTTCTACTTATATCTGTTTTTTCTCTTCAGACCAACCCTTATTCTGTGAATTCTCCCATTCTGTAAATTATGATTCAGACTTGAATTATCCACCTATTGTAAACCAACAAAACAAAACTAATGATCTATGTTTGCTTTTTAAAATGCTTTTGGCAACGGACTCAACCAATCAGAATTTCTCATTAAAATTACATATTGATAAGCATAATCCCGAAGCGTAAAATCACCTATAAGTTTACCTTGTGGAGAAATACCATTAAATAGACGTCCTGTTTTTGAAAATGGCGAATTCAATCCATTAATTTTAAAAAGTGTTGTGGTATGTATGTTTGTTAGATATTTTAAGTCTTCTATTCCATCTACTTGTAAAAGTGATTTATCATCATACGAAAATGATTTCTTTTGCCATGTTTGACTTTTACTATCCCACTCATTGTATTTTGAATCAATAGGTAAACATACGATCGAAATTATCTTTTTTGCACTTGGATGACTTGAACTCACTAATTTTGAGGCAAAATCTTCTCCATAAAATTGAACAGGTACTTGATGAGAATGAAAAAATCCCCACATCCCATAAAGTTTTTCATTCTCAAGATGTAGTATAGAGTAGAGTTGCTTATAATTTCGGAACATAGCTTCTGGCCTGTTTACTCCAGATATCTTAGTACTACTGTAACTTAAATTTTGAATAAGGTATTCAAACATTGGCAATTTGTCATCAAATAACTGTTTAAATTCAATTTTATTTTTTTCAATTTTGTCAACACAGTTTTTCGCAAAACTAGAGATTTTGCCTATTTCAGAATCAATAAAATCAGTACGGACTATATATCTAAGAGAATCCAACATCGGATTTTTCTTGTCGCCCATAAACTTATCTATTAATTTAAAATACAGGTCAAAATCCTGGACCTTGTCAATACCTGAAAAAGTAATTTGTTGAGTTTTCGGCAGAGTGTTGTTTAAAGCCCTTATTTTAATTATTTTATTATAAAAATCAGAATTTCCCCATTGTGCATTTTTCTTTACCCAATGCCTGAATACATTCTTTAAAATTGTTTCATTGCCTGTTCTTAGATATTCGTTAATACTACTTGATTGAGCATAATCAAGTTCTGCAATGTAATTCTTAGTTCCGACTGTTTGATTTAAATACTTCAATAAACTAAAATCGATAAGTTGTGCATCTTGTGCACCGTGAGATTCTCCTAATAGTATAAATTGATTTTGCTTTGCATCAGTCTTTAATAGCCCCCACTGGTTTATTCCATTTAAGTCAAGTTGAGTTTCGTTATTTTTCAAATAATCTACATACTTATTTTCCTGTGCATAAACTGATCCATAAACAAAGAAGAAAGCAAAAATCCATTTTTTCATATTTTGTTTTTTATTATTAAACTTCATGTCTCCAAGTCTAAATACGCCAATGTGAATAGTTCAAGTTGGGCGAAGTGTAACTTCAACTATCCACCGATTGCAAAACAACAGACTTGGACGAATCAGCTATATCTTAATTGCATTCCAGGCGCATTATCCGGTCTCTTTTCAAATCCAAATTTTTCATAGAAAGCATATTTGTCTTTTGCTGAAAACAATTGAATATCTCTTATCTTATTCTTTTTGCATTTGCTTACTAACTTATCGAGAAGTCTACTGCCAAGTCCCTTGCTCTGATAATCTGGATGAATTATTAAATCTACAATCAAAGCATGATGCACTCCATCGGCAATTACTCTTCCGAATCCTATCAATTTATCGGAATCATATATTGACATTGAATACCAACTATTTTGAATTGCATTGGCTAAGTCCTGAATTGAAAAGTTATATTCTTGATTCCATCCAGTCGTTTGAAACAAATCCCAATACTCTTTAATATCAGGTAATGTCTCTTTAAATATTATTGTTTCCTGAATCTCGTTAGTCATTTTACCTTTTTCTTTATAAAAGTCGCATTCCTCCTTCAGTTAATAAATTTATACACCTTGGAAAGTTCAAGTCTTCAACTATCTACCAACTATAAATTGTCAACAGATTTGGGGGAGTAAGGGTAACGCTCCCCACTTATTCTGTGAATTCTTCCATTCAGTAAATTCTGATTCAGACTTGAACTAGCCACCGATTGTAAAACAACAAACTTGGACAAAAAGTGAGTTTTACGGACTGCATGAAGGTCTATGTATTATCAGTTATGTTTTTTGTCAATTAAAATGTAATCCCGGCAATTATGCTTAATGCACTTGAATTTCGGGTACTCGTATGGTTGTAAGACCACGCATAGTAAAAATCCATTAACTGCATTTCATACCCAAGACCTACGTTTATTGCAGTTTTTTCTGAAATCATAAACCTTGCGCCAACTGTTGGATTTACCAAAAAGCCGACTCCGTCAAAGTTATTTGAAGCATCAAATGAGTAACCGGCTCCTAAAGAAAAGTATGGTGAAATTGATTTCTTCAACAAGGTTGCTCTGAAGTCTGCAAACAATGGAACTATTGTTGTGTTTGGACTTAAATAATAGCGTATTCCCGTTCCTATACCTATTGAAAAGTTCGGATTTATTTGATAGGCATTAATGATATTTAGTTTTAATCTGTCCTTACTATAATATTTTGATAACCCAAATTGATAACCCAATTCTACCACTCTCTTATAACCTGTTTTTAGAAATTTTGAATCTGGCGAGCTATCACTTGGACGAATCGCTTTCCCAGTCGTCACTTGATATGGTTCTTTTGTGAATTTCTCAATTTCATCCAGTTGAAAAGCTAAAACCTTTTTATCCGCTGTTTCGATTTTAATGGGCTTGTTTGGAACTTGTTCAATAATTATTCCCCGAACAGTGCGCCCATTTTTCAAGTGTACTACATCCTGATAATTGTTCTGTCCGAACGAAAAAGTTGTGATTAACCCTAATACAAATAGCAATAAATATTTTTTCATTTTTTTCATTTAGTTTTCTTACTCGTATGGCTTTTCAGTTACGCCCCGTTTTTATAGTGGATTCAGGACTCCACTGTTTATAGTTTTAATTTAGGAAAATTATTTCTGTTCAAATTATTCCCGGGCTGTGTTTTCTTACTTTTACCTAGCTGTTTATATTCTTCTCCCCTGCTGGCTAGGATTCTTGGGTATTAGTTGAGTATGTACCTTACTGAATATTGCATTTTTTTGTCGTCAACAGACCTGTAAATGGAATAATTGAAAAGACCATCAAAAGCCCGGTAATAAGCACCATCATTATTTTCTGTTCCTGTCCAGAATCGGCAAGTACTGTCAAAGTATGAATTCGTAGAGCCTTGCGAAACTGGTGTTAAGTAACCGATATAATTGACATTAAATCCCTGAATGCCTCCGGTTAAAAGTTGGGCAGCTTTCCAACCTCTCCAATTAAAATCGATTAATTGTTCTGAGGTCATTCCAATTGCTAATTCTAATTTCATCCAGTCATTATCAGTTGGAAGTTTACAGTCTTGCGGACAAGCTAATTTAGCTGCATCCCATGTGTAAAATCGATTATAAAGTTTTGTGTTTTTGTCTTGTTGCTTTGTTGAACCCTCAATTTCAAAATTTAAATTCTCAGCAAACCACCATTTACCTCCGATATAAACAATCTTATATTTTTTATTATCTCTTGAGTCTATGTAATAACTTGTTCGATTAGAATCAGTTTTGATCGTCAAAGTATTACCATAGTTAGTTCCTTCTTCTGTGGTAACATATGATTTTATATAATATTTAGTTGTCGGAAATAATGATTTAGTTGACTTGATTGAAAATGTGTCACTTTTTATGTCGGATTTTTGCCAGTTGGCTGCATCCGAATTAAATAATGAGTCTGTTGACCAATAAAATCCTTTTTCGATAACTTTTTTTCCGCTGAAATTTTCCAGAATGGCTTTGCATTCTATTTTATTCTCAAACAATATGCTAACACTGGTAGTCTTTATTTCTAAACTCGCGATTTCGTCTTGATTATTACAAGATAAAAATAGAAATAGACCAGATAGAAATAGAAATGTAATTTTCAGATTTTTCATTCTTCCTTTATTTTGATAATAAATTACAGTGCTATCTTATTAGATTATTAATAATCTTTTCTTAATCCAAGTATTTTAGCCAGCGTATTTGGGATGTCAAATATTTTTCCCAATTTAATTTCCACAATACCATCGGCATAATCGTAATGATCAACTATATCCAACACATCTCCTTCAAAAACATAGTACGGCTTTGAAAGTTTAAGTGCATATTCTCTAAATTTATCGAATTGCTTGTAACTCCTAAATTTTATTGAATAGATTTCCCCATCTATTCTGTTATAAATAATTTTCCATTGTTTTTTAAACTCCGACAATATTTCATTAACCTTATTCTCTTTATCTATATAAATACTTTCAAACAATTCCATTTCATCATCGTTAGTCTCAAAATATTGTGTCCTATCCCAATTTATTTGGACGTGTTCTGCCAAATTAAAATGAGCTAGGGAGTCTAAATTTTCTTGAATTATGTTTTTTAATGATCCGACAATCCACAAAATAGGGGCATCTAATAAATGTTCTCTGGCTTGTCTCAAAAAATTATCTGAATGCACATTACTTAAAATTCCTTGGCAATGATGATCACTACAAGACGCAAAATACTTCAATATTCTACCAGACAAATCAAAGCGTCTCTCATATCCATTATTTAGCGGGTATAGCGCCAGTATATTTTTCAGTTGCTGAAAAATTTGTTTGTGTTCTTCATTATCAGAAAAGTTAAGAGGTATATACATATCACTTGAATTGCATTCATAGTCAAATTTTCTTTTACACACCTCAAATAATTTTTCTTGCATATATAGGTTAAACAGAAAATTATCAATACTATACCCATTTTTCATATGCCAGTTGCAATTATATTTTTCTATTTCTTCAACTGATTTGTTCTCAAAAACAATTTTTGCAAATAATATATCTTCGCTTGCTCTTTTAATTATTTTACTCAGCGTTATTTTGCTAATATTTACCGAACAATCAACATAGAGTAATCCTTCTTTTATCTCTTGTAAGTTTTGCTTGAGATTTCCATATATGAACTTCAATTCAGCAATTACAGTATCTATTGAGAATCGTTCGTTGGCACTTTGTTTTATCATATTAGAAACAAGAGTGTCAAATTCATAAAACAAAGGATAATCGTCTGCAATAATTTTAAAACTTGACCCCGCAGGATTTTTTTTTGTAAAACACTCATTTACTATCAAACCCAAAGAATAAATATCTGCTGCTTTATCAATTTTGTTTGCGTTATTTTTTAGCTTTTGTTCGGGAGCTAAATAGTTCCTGTTCGCTAATAAGTCACCCTTATTCGTTAATGAAGAGTCGTTAAAATGCGCGATTCCAAAATCAGCTAACACTAACTGTTTACCATCGATTAAAATATTTTCAGGTTTTATGTCCCGGTGGATTACGCCTGCCTTATGTTTGTGGATAAACTTTATTGCATTACATAATTGAAAAATGTATTTTACCAAAACATCTGCATCTTTCTCCTCGTCAATTACATTTCTAAGAGTTTTAGTATATAGAGGCATTATATAGTATCGCTTACCATCAAATTCTCCATCTCCGATTATCGAAATAATATTCTTGCTTTGATTATTTTTACAAAAAGTTAGTTCTTTATTGAACCGCTCAATTTTATCTTTGTTTTTATCAGTTGAATTTATGAATTTTATCGCATAGTTATTACCATTTGCATGCACCTTCCAAACCACTCCTGAGCCACCTTCACCGATTGGTTCAATCAATGAGTAATCTACATTGTTATTTGATATTACAACTCCTTTTCTCATAAGAACTCTTATATAAGTACATGCTCGAAATTAGTTTTATTATTCTAATCCGCCCCTAAGTCCCCTAAAGGGGACTTTTGCGGTGCGAAAACGTTGATTCTTTCTGCACATATCGCCATGCAGCAGCCCCCGCCATTTATCCCGCCATGCGGGAGGGGGTTGGGGGCAGTTATGACAGTTTTTTTATAAACTAATTAATGGCACTTATTTACAGACTTTTTTTACTAATTAAGCCCCAAAGATAAAAACAAATTATAACATTAACAACATTTTCTCCGAATAATTGCTTTTTGGGGTTCGGACCTATAATTGTTTAGTGAAGTTGTTGGAATTGATAATGCTAGTAGGTCCCGTATTTTGGTGTTGTGAGGGGCGGAGAGAGCTAACTTTTCCAAAGTCCGGAGACTTTGGAAAAGTTATTTAAGGAAAGAGATATTTCTACCGGGAGTGATGGGTTATCGGGGTATAAATACTGCCGGCTCACTGGGTATGCCCCAGCCGAGGGTGTTACCACCGCTCACACGAATAAAAATGATTTGCCCTCGAACCTGATCTTTTATTTCCAGTTTTTTCACTGATCCATAATCAAGAACAGTGACCCATGGACCGTTAATGTCGGTTGCAATTTCTACTTTATAGCGGTCGGCATCTTCCAGTGTTTCGACATATATTTTGACACTGCAGACACTACTTCCGTCTTCCAACCGTTTAATAACGCATTTTTCGGGAATCTGACGACTTTCGCGTTCATCGTTACAATCAAAACCCGATAAAAGAATAATAGCTTTGTCGCCTTTAGCTATTTTGTTTACATAGATAATATACTCCTTAAGCAGTGCATAAACCACGGCTGCCTGATCAATAATACCCTGATTTTTCTGTTTACTACCGTCTTTCGAATCCATTAGCGTGTTTAGTGAATTGAGCTCAGTCTCCAGATTCTTTAGAGGCGGATCAGGTTCTTTGTAGGTTGTTGCACTGCTTGTAAGACCGCTGAGGACTTTACCTGCCAGTTTAGCTACTTTTTCGGGAGTTGGTGTTTTTACATGCAACACCGCAGTGAATGATTTCATATTTATGTTATTTAAAATTTTGTGGGATATCCCGATGCAAAAATAAACAGGCATTTACGTTCCGAAAAACTTTTCGGGGGGGCAAAACGTGTCAAAATGCATTTTTGACACATTTTTTTGTTTTTTCGGGTTTGGTTTTAATTGCGTTTTTAAGCATAAAACGTTATTTTACAATATTATAATTGCATCATTTTTTTATGCTGCATGTTGCCGAACCCCTACGCCTTATTTTTTTACGTTTAGGGGATTTACCAGCTTAATGTAACGGAGAGAAAAAAATGAGAGCCAAAAAGAAATTACATTGAGCCCATCAGTTTAAAAAAGTTGGCCACTTCTTTCAATAAGGAGCCTTCCAGAAATAAAATGTACGGCAAGAAAAAATAAAAGTTGGGGTCTGGATAATAAAAGTCGGGCATTTATCGAAAAAAGTACGGGTTTTGACTAACATTGTTGCTTGCGTATCTTGGAGCTTGGAGCTCGAAAGCCGGCAAGTTGGCAATGTTTTTCAGGGAAATGCCTTCCTTTTCTAAGATAAACAGATACTAGAAAAGAAAGTACGGCATCAGTTTACAGCAGTACGGCAAGAGAGAGTAAAAGTACGGCACTTTTTTCCCGAACAACGCCACCACCTTATAAAAGTTGGCTGCCTATAAAAAGTAGTACGGCACCAATTTATAAGTTGTGGCGTACTTTTATTCTTTCTTCTCAATCTCCTGTTGATATTCTTTCGGAGTTTTTCCAGTGAACTTTTTGAATGCCCGGTTGAAGCTGTTTTTTGAACCGAATCCGCATTGTTTTGATATTGCCTCCAAGGTCAGTTTGTCTGCTATGTCGTTTTGTAATAACTCGGATACGAGTTCTACCCGGTATTTGTTCAGATAATCCCGGAAATTTGAATTAGTATGAGTATTTATCAGTTGCGACAACCGGCTGGGGGCAATATGTAGTAGGCTGGCAACTTTGCACTCATCGCACTTGCCATCTAAATAGGGTTTGGATGTTTCCATTTCGGTTGTCAGCATGGCAAGCAGTTGGCTGTCTATTTCAGTTTTGATTGGTTGCTTAACGGGTTCATCTGCTTCGGGTAACGGCAGGGGTATTTCCGGTATGGGTATCTCCGGTAAAGTTATCTCTGGTAAGCTCATCTCCGGTAGGGGTATAAGTGGCACATCCCGCTGCGAGTTCCACACAGAATAGAAAGACAAGTAGGCGGACAATGCAGCATAAATACACAGGCCGGCGGTGAGGCGTATATGACTAAAGCCCGACAAGAAGCCAAGCAGCAGGTAGATGCAAAGTCCTGCTACTGCAATAGCGAAAAAATAAACCAGCCACCGGATGTTTATCAGCTTTTCCCCCACCTCAATATCGTAGTTCACATGCCGCAGTGCATATACTTTACGGAGGCAAATGATAAAATACGTAGCTGTTTGGATGCAAAACACGCTGTTGAGCACCACCACCATCCAATGTGCAGCGTGTTGATGGTTCATCAGCAGGTGTATCTGCGCGGGTTCGGGCTGTGCCGTAAAATACAACAGGTAAAGTGTGCCGGGCAATAGTGCCGGTGTATAATGAAACAGGAGTTTTTTCCAATGAATAGGACGATGCCCGAGCAGTATACATATATATAGGTATAGCGAAGGTGCTATAAGCAGCGCCGAAACACAATGTGCCGGAAAATAGGATGCAAGCAGGTTGTAGGGCTTAAAGGCATGGGCATAATGTAGCAGGGTGACAGACAGGTTGGAGATTACCATCAGCACAAAGGCTAGGGCGAGAAAATAATTAGCCCCTCCGGTGGGCCATTTTTTCAAAAGGAATACAATTGAAAAAATAATGAGAATAAATACGGAGAATGTAGCTATGCCTGTGCTAAACATATTGCTTCAAAACCGGGATAAATTCAACTATCAAAATGTATAAGGCCGAGGATCAAATGATCATCTGTTTTGCAAAATTAAAAAATAGTTTTTTATTTTGCAAGAAAGGGGGAAAATAATTATGAGTTATGAACTATGAATTACTTCTTACAATTTATTTTTTCTACTGATAAAGGAATGGGCATTTTAGTCGGGGAGGAGCTAATGTTGTATAATAACTATAAAAACGGGCGAATGCACTTTTTTTCATCTCCGGCAGTCGTTTTTCTGATTTGTCGGAAAATCTTCGATTTACAGCGCCTTGCAACAGTAAAAAATACAAATCAGGGCGAAAAACTACCCCTTTTTGCTACAGTTTTGCTGCGGCAAATAAGATTTTTAAAAGAAAATGATGCTGATTCAAAAAAAGTATTTATCTTTGGAGCGCTAATTAACATGGATACAGTTTTCAGCTGTATAAATCCGGCTTATTGAGGCCCTGAAAATCCGTAAAAAGCGAAGATCGGAGAAAGTTGGTTCCAGATGATGATGCGGCCGGCATTTAAAAACAGAACCGTTGGAAGACGGAGAAACAGAATTGGAATGATAGTGATTTTGACCGAATTTTACAAAATGAAATTTGATTCAAAAACAGTATATTTGTATTATAAATTCACGCTGTAAATACAGCTAATTAAAAACCAAAAAAATTATTTGAAAAATGGAAGAGTTAGTAAACAAAATTAAAGCTCAATTTGCAGCTTTTGCAACAGATGCAGATTTACAAGTTGAAAAAGGAAACAAAGCTGCTGGTACTCGTGCACGCAAGGCTTCTCTTGACTTGGAAAAGTTATTGAAAGAATTTAGAAAAGTATCAGTAGAACAATCAAAGAACTAATAATTGATTTTTCTTCTTTA
>Ga0302271_10002298_pt1 | contig 17335 bp, 15 predicted proteins | sample III_Bog_N1_1_FD_198767 | JGI IMG/M metagenome (GOLD analysis project Ga0302271, IMG submission 198767) | Peat permafrost microbial communities from Stordalen Mire near Abisko, Sweden - III_Bog_N1_1 | ecosystem: Environmental > Terrestrial > Soil > Wetlands > Peat | place: Sweden: Abisko...
GCATAAAACTCTCTCTCTCTTGATTATGACTTCAAGCTCTTATCCAAAGAGGCTTTTGGAGTCTCTCAAAGAATCTAGAAATATTTGTTTGTTTTGTTTGTTTTTTTGTGAATTCGAAATCTAATGCAAAGAGGGGGATTGTTTTGCCAAGAAATCTGAATCAATGTGTTAATTAGTCTTTCTTTCCTGCGCAAATATTCTGTGATTGAAAAAAAAATACCTTTCAAAGATATCACTCTCTCTCTCTCATTCTCTCTCACTTCAAAAATCATTTACTTTGAAAAACAACTTCTTAAATTGCAGCTATTCACACCACAACAGTAACATCCTCAAACAAAGTCTAAAAACAATTCACGAAAAATAGATGAACAAAACGAAAAAAGAACGATTGGACTTATCTGCAACTTTCAACTAAGTTCTCGATGAGATCATCGCTGAAGATCCATAGCAGACATTTTACTTTCCTGTCGACACGAAGATATTCTTCGACTACACAAAGAAAATAGAGACACCAATGGATCTTCAAACAATGCAAAGAAAAGTCAAAATGGTAGATTTATTGCACTTAATATGATCAAATATTTGACGAAAGTTTAAGAGAAACTTATTATTGAGTTCTCCACTAACAAAACAGAATAACAAATGAGATGTTAACTCTTACTTTAGCCAAAACATTCTGTATCTGACCTTGATATTTATTGAATTTTTGTTGTAAAGTACTCAGGTTTCGATGAGTTCAAAAAAGATCTCTAGCTGATTTGGAGCAATTGCTAAGCGTACAATCAGGAAAACAGTGAGATTCACAAAGCATCTATGCGCTTAGAGAGGTTCTCTATGAAATGCCTGAAAGACCACATTGCACAATTCAAATCTCAATATAAATTCGATGAGAGAGGATTACCTGTCAAAAAAAGAAAGTACAATAGGGTCAAGGAGGAGAATCCAGTGCTGAAGGGGTAAGAAAGTGGAAGTCAACTGTCTTCTTCTGGAGGAGAAAAGAAAGTTGTACAAGAAGAGGGTTCTGAAGGAAAAGCTAAGATGTTGTTGCTTGGGAAGACTATTGTCAAAAAAAACAGAACTGACCAGCAAAAAGTTGAGAGAAGAAAAAGTATCGTAAATGGGAAAAGTAGTAATAATTCCAATATATCCTCGAATGGCATTGCGCTTGGACTTTAGGAGCATTGCATAGGGAAGGATAATCAAATTTGTGAGGAAGATCGTCGTGTTCTCCGAGAGCGCATCAGCAAATTTTCACAGGAATAACTCTTCAAGTGTATCAAGACTATTCAAGAATTCGAGCCTCAAAAAATTAGTTAAGTCACAAAGGAGCAATATACAGTCGATCTTAAATCGATAACAAAAACGACTTTCTCAAAAATAAAAGAGTAGTTTGCGTTTTGAGGCATGGGGATTCAACAATAAGAAAGATTTTGAATATTTTCCTTTGTGTTTCTTCTTGGTTTTTTTGTAGAATTCGACCTTCTAAAAAATAAAGAAAAGTCTATTGGCAACTCAATATGAATAAAAGATGTTAGCAGAAATAATATGAAGATGTAAAGGGATTTAGATTTTTGTGGACAAAATTATTTTTTTATTTTTAAAGTGTGTTGTTGTTTTTTGCTATTAATTCCATAAGAGAATCAAAAAAAGTTGGATCAAATCTATGGGTTTCTTTAGAAAGATATCTTTTCTGCTATATAAAGAAAATAGTTTCTAATAGAAGAGGTTTTAGGGACTGCTCTTGGGTAGACTGAAACGCTCTAGCCTTCTTTTTGGACTGCTGCTATGATGGAACTTAAAGAAGTGCTCGGATATAAGAGAATAATGCTTAATTTACTTTCTCATAGGATTTCAAGACTTATAGTTGATCATTTTTTAAATAGGATTTAAGCTATTTTTTTTCTTTCCAAGGGTTGTTTTATCCACAATTAGAGATAAAATAAGTGCATATTTCTTAAACTTTCAATGTGTGCTAAAAAAAGATAGCCAACATACAAGAATTGCTGCTAAAGAGGATCGCTGCGGTATTATGCAAATAACTCTTTTCAAAACAAATCATGCAAATCAAGAGAGAGAAAAAGAAGCAGAAAAGTAAAAGGGAATATGATTTTTGAAATAATTTTGATAGATTTATGATATAAAAAACACAAATTTTTACTAATAATAAAAGAGAGAGAAAGATATGTGTGTTTTAATAATAATATTTTTATTTTTAAAATCTTTATTAATGGATATATTGAGATCCTTTGAAAAGAGTCATATTTATTTTCTAATTGATTTTGTGATTTGGTTTATCATTCATATTAAATAGCTAGCTTATCTGCCTGGGGGAAATACCTTTTAGTTTTTCTTATTTATCCCTACTATCACTACTAAAACTAAGAGCTCACCAGTTAGCCCTTATGCTGATGAAACATATGCTTTCCTGCATCGAAAATAACTTCTCCTCGCAGGATCGTAAAATGCACTTACCCATAAACTTTCTTCTTGTCAAAGATGTGCACTTCCTTGAACTTATAATCACTAGGGATCTTGATTCTTTACGGTTACGCAAATGGATCCCATATTACGAAATCTGCTTGCTTCCCTTTTGCAATCGATCCTTTCTTACTTGAGATATTCAGTATTTTCGCTGGTTTGTATGCTAGCATATTCGCAATGTATTTCAGCAACGCATGGGTTTTCTTTAGCTCATCAGCTCCAGGTGATTAACTATCTGGAATGATCGATCTAAGGCTATCAGTCTGCTAGTGCTTGTAGCTCATATACAGTGCCGTCCAAGTTGCTTGAAGTGTACATCCCGCAGTACATATCCCACTGAATGCTTTCCTGAAATCCCCATCAGGTATGCATTTATACGCTGCATCAACTGGGAAATGATAACTCGACACAACATCTACCATGTTGAGTTTCGATGCATTGATGAGAAACTCTTTGTTTTCTTTGGTTCCGATTGGCGGCTCACATTTGAAAATCGTTGACCCATTTTTGATTCGGTTAGCGCTGAAGAACAAATTCGCAGCAGTTGTCTCCGAGTAAACTTATACAACCCCTCTGAGCTCTTCTTTCAGTGCAGTGATTCGATACATGGAATTGCAGTTGCCAATGTTGCTGAAAATGACTTTCAATTTAATAGTTTTCTTCTATGAATAATTATTCATAGATTTCTTCAAGCTATCTCGAATCATAGATATCCCAAAATACTCCCAGTAAGGAGGACGGAATGCTAGGAATGTTAAATAGTCTTGCTTGAACTTCGATTTGCTTTTGGGTATGTTCTGTTCGCTCACGAAACTTCTCTTTTGAGATAACTTCGATTGAGATTAAGGTGTTTTTTCAAGAATTGTTTATGTGTGTTAAATCGAAGCATCGGAATCAAGTAAATAGACTTCAGTGCAGGTGTTCTCAGGTTCTTTTCTGCCATTAAATGAGTCCATTTGCTTCTATTGCTGATCATGATTATTACCATTGTTGATAGTGCTATCTGCAGTGATTACCTGTGTTTTTTCATTATCAAGTTGAAAATTTTTATTTTAGGTTTTATCTTCAACAATAATTGCTTCTGAAGATGGGAACACATCTTGAATAGGTGAGCATGGTGTTTTCTGTTTAACCCCTAACTTGTTCTGCTTGGATTCACTTAAATAAGTAATGTTAGAGTCCGTACTAGCTTTTCTATTCTTTTATCGTATTGGAGTATGTTCATTGCTTTCCGGTGTCAGTGATTGCTGCTGGTTATTGTATGATTAATCATCCTTTGATCTCATTGGATTTGGCTAATCAGCAACATCATCGAAGTTCAAGTCAGAGCATACATTATTTTTATTTTGACTGTCAAGATCATTAGTAGTCTTGGATTCTTCGGACTCTAAAATTAACCCTGTGCTTTTCTGCATGATTACATCCTCAGGTGGGCGCACATCACAGATATTATTGCTGGTAGTAGTAGTCTTGGTATCGTTAGATTAATCTTATGTTGTATCCTATTGCATATGTGAGAAAGCAGAATACTTCGAGTATAATCTGGTTTAATCTACTTTAACGATGAGATTCATACTTCTCCGTTTCTCGAGCAATCGCTATCGACCTATAATCCCAATAGGCTGACGGGTATTGATGACAATACTGCTTTGAACCATTGTTTTCGGTTGTTCATTTTCAGTAGAAGATTAAGACTACTATTGTAGGAGATACTCATCAATGGATAGTTTACAGTATGAACGAGTAGCTACTGCTGCTTCTGCTGGTTCGGTATTATTATCTTCTTGTATTTGTTGATAATTACCTCTTCGTGAAATAGTAGTTGGTTTATTGTCAGACTCAAAGACCATTTCATATGCTTTATCTTAACTAAATGGTATCATCTCTTACTACTAGGATCCTGTTGGTGATTATTCTCCATGAAGAGAAGACTATTTCTTAATTGAACTGTCTTCTTCTTCTTATTCTAATTACGATCCTTATTCTATGTTTTTACAACCATTAATCGCAGTATCTTTACCAGTATTGAACGTAGATTTTTTATTTGTTTCATACTCATGATGGTGATGCTGTTCATGCATCTACTCTTATGAGTGAACACTATCGTCTGCTATCCTATTATCACATAATCCTTATGATTTAATACTATTCTAACTCATCTCCTGTATGTTGATTGTATTTTCATGATTATGGATGTTATTATGATGATGCTGATTGCTCTTCTCATTGGAGAGTAATAATATCTTGCCATCCGATGTGTTGTTGTACTCCGAATATGACACAGAGTTCTTCGCTGAATAATACTAGCTAAACTCTTAGCACGATCCTTTATGTATCGTTGATATCCTCGATCGGATACTCTAATTCGCAGTCGTATCATCTTCGCAGCCTGAATCTGAATCAGCATTCTCATCGATCTTCGATAATAACAAATCAGTTATCTTGTCTTCTTCGTAAACCAAATTGCTATCTCTACCTGTACTTTTGCAAACACTACTAGTAGTATTACCAATTACATTAGTCTTTCCTTCTTCATCTTCTGTCAAAACTCTTTAGATTCTAATGACTTTATTGTTATTATTATTCTCTTATTAGACATTATCATTCGAATTAGCTTCTAGCATCGCAAGCTCCTTATCCATCATAGCTTATTCTCCTCTGGAATCAGAGTGTAAGAACAGTGGTGAAGGCTCCTTATATTATTATTAATCATCTTAACTTTCTTGGCTATCCTTCCTGAGATTCGCTAGGATCTGTTCTACGCCTAGTTTCTTAGGTTAAGGGGAATAAATATGATAATTATTATTTTTTATATTTTTAGAATGCTTAGACTCGGCACATGATTTGATTCTCTCACGTGTTGTTGCTGTCGTATTTGTCTGTATTCTCTTGTTAAATGCTTTCTTCTCATCTTCAAATTGATCTTCCTGTTCACTACTGTCCTTAGATTCTTCATTGTCATCCTCAGATACAACTGAAGACGACGATGATGATGATGATTCAATATCTTTATAGTTATCTTCAGTATCCTCTTCATATCTGTGCTCATCTTCATCTCCTTCTTAATTATGATTATATGTCTTCATTTCAGCTCTGGCTATGAGCATCTACTGTAGATTCTCAGTAGAGTTTATCGTAGCCTTGGCATAAATCGAAAGGATCTTATCTCTCTTCGATTATTGATGCTATTCATGGCTAGGAGATGCTGACGACGATTGCGATAACTGTGGTGATTGCTAGAATTGTAATACCTACCATGAAACATCTAACAAATGAGGGTCTTCCTTATTTAGATTATCATTGATAGCTTGATCATTATTGTTAACCTCATCGGCATTAGTTGATTTTACATGATGATTTGAGATACTGTTATCATTTTTATGTTAATGATGCTGATGCGAAGGGCTATTCCTATTACTATTATTCTAACTACTTTGATTCTTACTATTTAACATCTAATTCACAGATGATTCTTTTATTATGTCATATTTCTCTATGTCTCCTTCCTTTCCTTCTTCTTCATCTTCTTCTTCATCAGATGACTCTCTGCCTTCTTTCAGATCGAGAATGTTATCATTTATACAATTAGATATCTCACCCATCTAAGACAACAACAAAAACAACAATAAAACTTTTAAACCCCCTTTATAAATATGTCTTTCCACAATTAATTAAACAAACAGCTAATCCCTATGTTCTCTCTCTCTTACTGTGATGTCTTCGAATTGATCATCTGCATTCTCCTCTGCGAGTTTATGCTATTTTTATGTCTCCCCTAAGACTGAATCCCCTTGAGTTCTTCTAAGAGTTGTATCTTTATCGCATCGATCGAACATTGATCGTTGTCGCAAAGGTGATGTTATCGTTAGCTCTTTGTCTCCACTTTTGATCGAGTGAAACTATATCAGCATTTATCTCTCCCTCCCCCTTGGGGAATAACAACATCTATCACTGGATTCTCTATGTCCTTGGTTTCCAGCTTCGAATTAGCCAATCGACTCGTCATGTATCTTCCCTCGGAGTGCATTCACAACTTAGAGAACTTCTTCCATGTCTCTTTTCGACTCCACCCAACCTGCACCATTCTGCAAAGGAGGAGTCAAATATATCTTGAATCCAGCAACTCCTGGCTCGTTAAAAATCTCTTCCAAATTTGAAATGTTATTCTTGTAGAGATTAGCGAGGAAGCAGTAATCGACAGAGGATAGATTCTCCATTCGACTCTTGCGATGACGGATACTAAGCAATTCATCGCGCAAGAATTAGTCATTGGTTATCAATGGCTGCAATGCTATGGTTGTCACTCCACCTTAGGCGAATAGCTATGTAGTATCTGCGATATCTTCCCAATCACTCCCAACATGCAGACTGACATTCATATCGATTAATCCAGGAAATAAAAAGAGATCACCATAATCGATGTATTCACCGTAAAGACCTTCTGAATACGCATTCATGTTATGGTTATCATGGATAATGTGGTTTTGATTGATTCTTTCATTTGAATGCTGCTGCTGATGATGATGCTGTTGTTGTGATTGCTTCTTCGAGAATACATGCACATCAGCGATAAACTCTCCCTCTATAAGTACGCATGCATCCTCGAAAGATCCTCGATCCTACAGCCATACATTACGAGAACGAAAGCACCATCGATTGTTTATCCTGGAATTATCCTCCGACTACATAGACATTTGTTTCCTGTCTGGTTAATGAGCAATCAAGGAGAAAAAGGATCACCAGAAAGGCACACACACAAGTTCACAGACTCTGTTGTTTTGGATTTTTTTAATTTTTGTTAATACTCTCGCATAGAGAAAGAGACAACAACACAAGAAAAGTTAAATTGTGTATTAACAGAAGAGAAGAAAGAAAATAAGAGACGGGGAAGGTTTGATTAGCTTTTACATTTTTTTTCTCCCATAAAAAAAGGCTCAAATATTTTTTAAAATATCTCTCAAAAAAAGAGAAAATATCCCTTTTGTTGGGATAAAAGCAACAATTACAAGGAGGATTAATTGATTGAATCGTGTTTTTTTTGTTACTTTAATTTGATTGTTTGATTGATTCTTCAGCGTCATCAATCGATTCAAAAAGAAGAAGAGTTCTCTTGTCTGATAATATCTTTTCCCCTTTTCAAGGAGAGTATCTTTTTTTTCTTCTATGGTTAATAATGTAGGTTTTTGCTAGAAGTTGTCTAAAAAGATACGAATAAATAAACTATTATTAGCCGATGTTTTAAAATAATAAAAAAACACTTTTTCGATATATTTTAGAGAGAGAGATATTGTTAGGAAGGTTGTGATGAATTAAATAAGGAATCTGTGAATTGTACTATGACATATCATAATGCTCAACTCTTTGAATTATATTTAATTAAGAAAAGATGGCAAGATGTTGGTAAGAGGAAGGTTTAATATTAAAGCTACATGGATTATTAATGGCTTGAAGGGTAGTTATTCCAAGAATCTGAAGGAATTAATGAGAGTTAGCTAAGTACAAATAGGTAACACAACTGGAAAAAAGAACAAATCACATTTCTTCAACCTTTTATTCAGGTTATTAGGGTAAATACAAACTGAATTTATTATGTAATACATTATGATCAATCTTGTAGAATTTTTCTTCTCTACAGTGCTGATCTAATTGATCGAAGCTAAAATCAAGAAATAAACTCATACAAAAAATAATTGGAAAAACTGTTGAAAGAAAGCATCAATCATTTTTGCTAATTTATTGATTAGTGAAAAATCGGCTGTTTAACATGTAGTGTGAAAAAAAGCTGGGTTGATTAGTTAAGAAAGATACAGAATTTTAGATTATTATGGAATCACATTTTAGTTGAAGGAGCAATCTCTGGAATGTTGAATAGCCTTCTAAAAGATAACAACAAGACTGAAAAAAAAAATTAATTTAAAATGGTCTCTATTGATTAAAGGATAGCAAAAGTCCCGCACTCTTTCTTTCAGAAATAAAGAACAAGGAAGAATTTTTTTTTGTTAAAATTTGTAAAAAATTAATAAATGATACTTGATTTAGCTATGGGGTGGGGTGGGGATAGAGAGGATTATTAATGAAGCAAAAAGAAATCTGATTCTCTCAATTTCTCAAAACAATATTTGGTTTATTCTTTTTAGTGGAAATATGAATAATTTGTAATCATACCCCAAGATTTTGCAATTATTTTTCAAACAAAAACAATCTGACAATCAAACCAAACCAATAAATATTTCTGAAAATGAGTGCACCCTCTGATAAAATTGCAAGCCAAACCAAAAACTGCAGCTTTAGCCTTCAGTCCATAGAGAAGTTTCTAGCCTTGATGGCAACCTAGTAGACAGAATATTCTGATTTCAGCTACAAGGCAAACGGGCCTTTCGCACTAGTGCTCAGATCTAAAAAGAATGGGATTGAAGAGGTGGCTCTGAAAGTACTTGAATGTACTGATCACACAGATTGCTAGATTTAAGCAATGGAGAGAGAGTATGCCATACTGAACTAACTTCCTTCTAGCTATTACTTTATGGTCATTTAGAATTAATTCTTCCTCACAGAAATGGATGAAAGTGCTGAATAGGAAAAAATTGAGGATTTAAATACTACAAGGAAGGTCTATTTTGTGCAGGAAATGGAGATGTGTTAAGAAAGCTTACATGATACCATTTAGCATTATTCAGAGAAAAATAAGGAACCTCCTTCTGAAAGCTTTAAGGAATTGTTAGCGATTCAAATGCTGGATGCTGTGAATCTGCTGCATCAAAAGCAAATAGCTCATGGAAATATTACAATAAAGCATTTCTTAGTCTCATCGAGCTTAGACTATCCAGTTCTTCTGAAACTCTGCAACCTTGAGTTTACCTCTCCTGTTAACCCCAAAAACTCAGAGAATTCGGTATTCGTAAATGAATCTCAAAACCGAATACTTCCTAGGGGTAAGATCTAAAAAGACTGCCTTGAATAAGATCTTGTTTTCTTAGGGAAAGTCCTCCTTCAGTTGGATAATATTGGAGCTAATTTTGATTACTCGAAAATCTCTAATACTGAGCTTGCTTAACCTAGCTTAACAACCATGTTTGAAACACACCAGCTCAATAAGAGTTCTTTGATTTACAAAATAGCATGCTCTTTATTGAGTAAATCAAGGGAGAATAGCTAGAGCGCTCGCTCAATGCTGCTGTTGCTTCTTTTGAAACAAACAGGGACTTTGAAAATATCCATATTTTCAGTAGTTTTGAAGAATTGTGTAAGCTCTCTCCGTCTACAAATTCCTGCTAAAAGGATAATGCTTGATTTTCTTGTATGTGAAGTGTGTAGACAACATAAATGTCATAGCATAGCCAGTTGGTCTAGCACCAGACAAAGAGAAACCTAGTTAACTGTGGATTTAGTCAAGAGCGCTTTGAGCATCATGCTCGAGTGGAAAGTGTTTAGTGAAGTATATGATGTCTTAGGAGTTGGAGTTGGTGGAGTTGTCTTCGGAGTAGAAAACCTTGTGAAAAAAAGGAAATCTGCTCTCAAACTCTCACTATGCATCAACAAAGCAGAAACAATTAGAGAAATAGGTATTAGGAGGATCTGTTAAGCTCCTTACATTGTAAAATTCTATGGATGTAAGTTCTTCAAAGATTCTCATGGAAATGAGTTTGTAGTCTAAGAGCTGGAGAAGTGTACGTATTCCCTTACCCATCACCTGGAACTGCAGAGGATTTGCGGAGAATACTCAGACGAATAAAAGAATCTCATGACCCTTTAAATCATTGATTCAGTTTGCTTCCTTCATGAGAATCGAATACTCCACAGAAACATCAAGCTAGACAGTTTTTTTATCACAGAAAACGAATCAGGATAAGTAGTTGTTAAGCTAGGCAACTTCAGTCATGTGGTTCAATTACAGGATAACTTCGAAAAATTATCAACTATTGAAAATCAAGTACTTAAACGGGAGTATAAATCATCTGTGAATTGTATTTTGCAGAGGCATAACAGAGAATCTCCCTTGTATTTCGCACCTGAGAGATGGGAAAATCCAGATCTTTCGACATTCTTCACTGATAGCTTCTCAGTCGGTCTTTGCATCTTTTTCCTTGATAACTACCTTGTCTGTTCAGAAGAACAACTTGCTCGAAAGTTGCTGTCAGTTCCTCTAGGATTTACTGATATCTGCTTGGATAGGAACCCTTAAATTAAGACAAAACCAGGTTTTAAAACAATTGCTAAACAGCTCCTGATGTTTTAACCACAATAAAGAAAATCTCTCAGGAATTTGACTGAGATGTTCACTGCATCTTTTTAAGAAAACAAGGGAAATTCTAAGGATTTAGATGAGAATCATTTTTAATAGCTAATGATGTTAACTATCTAGGATCGCAAAGTATTAGCTGATTTTATATAAACCCCCAATAGATTTGCTAGTCTTAAGAGTGTTTTCCTAAATTTCAATAAATTAATGATTGGAGATACTGAGACAAAATCTCTCTTAAATTTAATCGGTAATCTTCTCAATCTAACAAGGATCTCACTTAATTGTACAAGAAGTTCAATTTTGGCTTTTGGAACTAAATCTCTCTTGTCTCCCTTAACTATGCTAGCCAATTTATCGAGTGTCTCTATCAACCTCATTGAAAATGCAATTGGAGAAATAGGAGCGTAATCTCTGCTATCTCCCTTAGCGAATCTCCTTAATCTCTCAAGCATAACATTACATATTTAGGACAACGAAATTGGAGACATTGGAGCATAATCTCTGTTATCTCCCTTAGCGAATCTCCTTCATCTCTCAAGCATAACTCTAGGTTTAAATTACAACAAAATTGGATACATAGGAGCGTAATCTCTGTTATCTCCCTTAGCAAATCTTCTTAATCTCTCAAACATAACTCTAGATTTACAAAACAACAAAATTGGGCACATAGGAGCGTAATCTCTGTTATCTCCCTTAGCGAATCTCCTTAATTTCTCAAGCCTAACCTTAAATATTTAGGACAACCAAATTGGAGATATAGGATCGTAATCTCTGTTATCTCCTTTAGTGAATCTCCTTAATCTCTCAAGCATAACTCTAGGTTTAAATTACAACAATATTGGAGACGTAGGAGCGTAATCTCTGTTATCTCCCTTAGAGAATCTACTTAATCTCTAAAACATAACTCTAAATCTAGATTACAACATAATTGGGCACATAGGAGCTTAATCTCTGTTATCTCCCTTAGCGAATCTCCTTTATCTCTCAAGTCTAACCCTTATTATTTAGGATAACAAAATAGGGGACTTAGGAGCCTAGTCTCTGTTATCTCCCTTAGCGAATCTCCTTAATCTCTCAAGCATAACCCTCGATATAAATAATAACGAAATTGGGCACATAGGAGCGTAATCTCTGTTTTCTCCCTTAGCGAAGCTCCTTAATCTCTCAATCCTAACCCTCGATATAAAAAACAACGAAATTGGGCACATAGGAGCGTAATCTCTATTATTTCCCTTAGAGAATCTGCTTAATCTCTCAAGCATAACCCTTGATATAAATAGCAACAAACTTGGGCACATAGGAGCTTAATCTCTGTTAATTCCCTTAGCGAATCTCCTTAATCTCTCAAACATAACCCTAAATATTTATCACAACAAAATTGGAGAAATAGGAGCGAAATATCTGTTATATCCCTTAGCCAATCTCCTTAATCTCTCAAATCTAACCCTAAATATTTAGGACAACGAAATTGGGCACATAGGAGCTTAATCTCTGTTATCTCCCTTAGCAAATCTCCTTAATCTCTCAAGCATAACTCTAGGTTTAAGTAATAATAAAATAGGGGACACAGGAGCGTAGTCTCTGTTATCTCCCTTAGCGAATCTCCTTAATCTCTCAAGCATAACTCTAGGTTTAAGTTTCAATGAGATAGGGGACAAAGGAGCGTAATCTCTGTTATCTCACTTAGCGAATCTCCTTAATCTCTCAAGCCTAGCTCTAAATATAAATAACAACGAAATTGGGCACATAGGAGCGTAGTCTCTATTATCTCCCTTAGCGAATCTCCTTAATCTCTCAAACCTAACCCTAAATCTAGATGACAACAAAATTGGAAACATTGGAGCATATTTTCTTTTCTATCCCCTCTCCAACTTGATCAGTCTTTTAAGTTTAGACCTGCAACTTAGCGACAACTTCTAAACTAAACAATTAGATCACTTGTTCAATCATTATTTCAACAAATTAAACTAAAATTTGTATGATTGAATATGCATTTATTGCATATTTCTATGTTATTTAAACATGACTAATTAACATCTCAAATGGGAAGTATCCATCATTTAAACCATTATTTTCTAGTTCTTCACATTTTCCTGATTGGATTATTTTATTGAATTATTTTGAAAAAAGGAAAAGAATATTGGTTTCTTTTTCTTTATTTTAGGTTCACAACTATTGTATGTGCTCTAATAGCTAATAATATGACTGTTCATTATTTATCATTCATTTTCCTTCATTTTGGCTAATTTACACACCCCCCTAACAACAGGTTTAATTAATAAAATAATCTCCTTTAATTCAATTCAATTTAATTCGATAAATGCCTACAATGGCCCATAAGTACTCAGGTGTGCCCAGCGAAAGTGAGACAAGAGTAATTTTTCTGGCTAATCTCTTTTATTTTAGATTTTTTTACATCAATTATTATTATTTACGATGTGCTCTTTCATAATATTGAGTGGGAATAGAAATTTAACGTCTCCTTGTTCATATTATTATTATTATTATTATCTCATTTATTTAGACTAAACACCTCTGTCAATATATAAAATAATCATTTGATTATTCTTTTTTAACAGACATTAAAAAAAATACGAAATTCAGCTTGATGCTACTATCTCAATTAGCCAACTTGATTACCAGGTCTTAAATCTACAGATTCAATTAGGATAATAATGATGGTTGTGAGTTCTTCTATTCTTGAAATAATAGAACTTAAATTCCAGTCTAATCGATTACATCCCATGAATACAATTTAAATTTAAATTCCCCTGAAATTACAGTATCTAAACACATTAATATTCAATAATTTCAATATCCTTCAAATAACTCTCTGTCTATTGTAAAACCATCCTTAGCTGTATCCACCATCGCTGGATCTCATGAAACATGGAGACAAGCGAAGATAATCTAAATAACCAATAAATTTATCTCTCAACGAAAAAGCAGCCTACATTGAAGAGCAACTGAGTTCCAGTGATATCACTGACGATAACAACAGAAACACAACTGTTATGAAACACTGCCCGATTATGCTTCCTCCTTAAATGGAAGCAAATTACAATAACAATAACTACCAACCATCAATTGTTCTTGAACCATACTAACACTAATAGTAGAATCTCTCATCATAGCCTATTTAATTTTCATCTACAGCTGCAGTCACCCGTCTGTATCGCTTTTGGGAAGGAAACGCAACCTTCCTACTAAATGGGTATTTACGATATGGTCCTCGCTTACATTTTTCATCGAACATGCTACTCTGGTCTTGGATTATCCTTTTATCTGTCGGATAAGTATGCTACGTTCTACCTAAGATCGAAGTATTATTTTCTTCTAAAGTTCTTTCAATATCATCGATTCTTTGCCTTGTGATGGTTGTATGTTCTGTGCTTGCTGCATAATTCACTGATCCTGGGTTCATACCAAGAAGATCAATGCTTACAGTTCTCAATAGCATAAGAGATAATGAAGAATATACTTATCTGAAATAATATAATATGGATGGTTTGTTAGATGAGGAGTCATATTGTATCGTCTTGAAATAATAAAGAGATCAGATAAAGAAAATTTACAAAGAATAAGAAGGAAATAATACCAACAACAACAGACATAATAAGTCTAGCTTAAAAAGCTCCAAGCAACCTTACTAGTTGTCTAATCAACCCACAACAATAGTAGCAGCCATAGCACATGATACAAAACCTCCTTTTCTACCAATTAATTCTTTTGCATTTGAGATGACTGAATAATTAGCTGTTTCAATGTAAAAGAAATAAAACTAATTGTAACCTTAAAATTAATCCAAAACTTACAAAGCAAAAGAGTCTCAATCCTCACATACTATCTCTTCTACCCGCCAGAATCAATACCAAATTATGTAAGCTAATAGTAGTAATTTGAAATAAATCAGAGACTGCTTAACATAGAATAATACAATACAATAAAAGAATAAGTGTCTTAGATCAGATGAAATTGAACTTAAAAGAAGACACTCACTACCATGTAGTAGTTAGCTTGTGGTAGTAGAGTAAACAACCCATAAAGGATATCTTCAAGATTGTCTAGAAATGAGGAAGACAAATATCAAAGAAGGAGAGAAGAATTATGAGATATCCTACTTGAAGGCTAGATAAGACTAATTGAAAGAAGAAAGAGGAATTGAAATGACAAACATTCACAATTAATAGAATCTATCAAACCAACAAAATCCTATGAGATTATTAAGTGAATGTAAGCAGCAAATAGGATTAGTCACCCCGATGATTAACATGAAGATAAATTCAACGCAATTAAGAATACATAAGTATCTTTATTTAAGGCGAAGTAGATCTCTTGGATAAATACCTAACAACAACAATAATATTTCCTTAGAAAACACATTTACTAATAGTTCACATATCCCTGACATCATCATCAAGGGATATAATAACAATGCTCCATCTCAAACTAATGATTACTAAAAGAATCACAAACATAGCAATTGTAGGCTATCTGAAATTATTACAGAACAGCTCTATGATAACTAGAAGAATTTAGCAGATTAATCACATAAAATCTCAAATAGTATAGATTGGAATGAAAAGGATTAGGTGTGCAAGAAAGTTGAGCACTTTGATGTTGGACTTAGAGGAGACAGGATTAGAAATCAAAATGTCTTTGAAAGAGATGGGTAGATTCATATCAGAGATGGATATTCTTCAGCTAATAAAAGACATAACACTGCAGAAAACAAAATAATTGATTTAAACAAGCAGTAATCATCAAGTAGAGAACTCAATAACAGTCTCATCGATAGTGACAGCAATGATTCCAGAGATAATAAGCTCTTGGACTATATCCGCAGAGAATAATAATCACACAATTAATAGCAAAATCTACCAATAGCTTTGAATCGAAATTCTTACAATGATTCAAATAACTTGATGAACAATCACAGCACACCTTCCATTAATCTAGGTATTACTCCTCCGTCTAAACCTTCAACCAACGATTAGCAATAATTGTACAATGGTCGCAGATACTGTCATACTTGCAAGATATTCCGTCCAGCTCGTGCTTCACATTGTTCCTTTTGTGATATATGCGTGGAAGTATTTGACCATCACTGCTAGTTCTTGAATACATGCGTTGGAAAACGGAACTATAAATTCTTCTTTGCATTTCTGTCAGCGTACACAGTCTCCCTTAGTTTGAATATGATAACAGTGGTGTTGATACTAGCAAACCGATAGAAAAGTAATTATCTTCTGTGTGTTGTTAACATGGGGGAGGTTATTAGAGTAAACAGAATCAAGGAGGGAATTAATCTTTTGTTAGTAATTTTCATGAAATATTGAATAATTTGATATTGTTTTATTGCCTTTTTAGCAAGCGATGTGGCATTGAGTGTAATTCATCTTGTTGCTTATTCACTGACACTAGTTTATGTCACGTACTTGTATGGTTTCCATATCAATCTAAGGATCAAGTAGACATATTTTCATATTATAATACACATCACTAATATTTCTTAGTTGCCACCAAATATTCCCCCTTGCTTTTTGGCTCCCCTTCTTATTTAATTTTTGTTCATTCCTTTAGAGGACTCACAACAAGAGAGTACTTGAAAGACTGCTACACTGATGAGAAAGACTCCATGACTGAATAATTCAATTGGAGTTGTAATATTCCATCTTTATTTCCTCCAAGAATGCTTCTCTCGCCTGTACAACTTAGCTAACTCTAAAGTAGTTCAAAAGCAGAGAATAGCAACAATAGCAGTAGTCAGCCATGACACTAATCCCACACAGCAAGTACATAATTAATTTATCATTCTTGGAGATATGTACACTTGCCTTGAACAACCTCTAACAAATATAATCTTTAACAAATTTAACAAAATAAATATCTATTAATAAACCATCCTATTTTATCAAAATATTCGTATCAAACATATGTCTGTTCATTTCATTCTCTGTTTTTTTGTATTATTGAGTTTGAAATTGAATCGATCAATCTCTCTCTCTCTCGTATCTTCAACACTTTTAATTAGCCACTAATCGATCAGATTAAATTAGCAAGCAAGCATAATTTATTATTCTTAGCATACCGATAATAATCAAGAGATCTTCTTACATTCTCCTAAGATAAATAAATCCAAACCATTTCGTAAATTATGTGTATTGATAACATATTCATGCTTGCGATACTTAACAGAAATTTGCAGACATCAGAGATATTTTCTAAAGCGTTCCTAGGAAGGGATGACGACTGTTTATACCCTTATTAAGGCAAACAGCACGGATTCTGTGGGAGAGAAAAGTAATTAATTAATTAATTTTAAAGATCTGCTAGTTGTATGATGTGAAAGACGTAGTGCATATATATGCGTAAGATACGTAATTATTGTGATTATTATCAATCACTTAGATCCTCCCCATGATTAAGACGATCAATTGAACCCCCATTCCCCCCTTCAAATCACATTCGTAGATATCTAATAGACTCTTTGATCTTTTGTAGGTTTTAAACAAAACATAAAAAATCAATCTTTCGACTGACACTTTCAGAATAAAAAGCAAACATTATTAACAGAATGAGCTGCTGTGATAAGATCCTCAAGAACCCTAC
>Ga0302271_10002299_pt1 | contig 17318 bp, 14 predicted proteins | sample III_Bog_N1_1_FD_198767 | JGI IMG/M metagenome (GOLD analysis project Ga0302271, IMG submission 198767) | Peat permafrost microbial communities from Stordalen Mire near Abisko, Sweden - III_Bog_N1_1 | ecosystem: Environmental > Terrestrial > Soil > Wetlands > Peat | place: Sweden: Abisko...
ATAAATATAATGGCTACTTAAAAAATATCAGCATTAACCCTAACTACCCTGCTTTTGGTCCCAATTATACCGGAGGCATGGTTCTGGCCAGTGATTTTTTTACTTCAGGAGCCACATTTCTTAACGGTTTGGCGGCTAGTGCAACAGGTGCTGCCAGTGGGTTAACCGCTGCAATCGGAGGTGGTCTTTCTGCAGCAACTCCGCTGAGCGCAATGCCACCTGCTACAGTTGCAGGTGTTACTCAATTACTGGGTGCTGCCGGAATCAGTGCAGTTGGCATGAATATTGGAACTGCAGCTGCAACTCTTAATGCTGTCGCCCCTGTATTTACAAACAACGCGAAAACAATGACAGAAAATGCAGCCGGAACTCAGGATAAGAATGTTAAAGCATCCGAATCAGGACATGGTATTACTCCGATTATCAGCGCTAATTTTTCTCCATCTGATAACCTCAATATTGCCGTAAGATATGAGTTCAAGACTGAGCTCGACCTTAAAACAAAAGTTGGCAATAATCTGGGCGGAGGAATCTTTGTTGACGGTACGAAAGTAGTTGCCGACATGCCTGCAATGCTTGCTATTGGAGTTGATTACAAACCAATCGATAAACTTACACTTTCGCTGGGCTTTAATACATACTTTGATAAAAATACCGACTACGATGGAAGTGAAACAGTAACTGTAGATGAGATTAACAAAAATTTCCTTGAATACGGACTTGGACTGGAATACAGCCTGACTGACAAGCTGCGTATCAGCGGCGGATGGTCACACACTGACACAGGAGTAAACCTGAATTATCAGGGTGATCAGCGGTTCAGTACAAATACCAATTCAGTTGGAGGTGGTTTTGGTTATCGTATCACCCCAATGATTGATCTGAACATAGGTGGTCAGTATGCTTTCTATAAAGACGGATCAAAAAGCTTTATGGATATCACCTCAACATCATATACCGAAACATATCAAAAATCAACCTGGATGATAGCAGTCGGGCTTGATTTCTCCTTCGGGAAATAATAGTTGTAGTGAATAAATGACAATTCAGAGAGGCTGTCCGTCAACTGACGGACGGCCTTTTTAATATACAATTCCCTGGGAATTGAGGTGTTTTAGATACAATTCTTTTCTTGGAATATCTGAAGATTTCAGTTTCCCATACCATTCAGTAGCTTTTGCGATATTCCCGGTTTCTTTGGACAACTGAATGATATTCATATATATAAGACCATCTATTCCTGTATTTCCGGCATCTATTGTTTTGGCTATGTCTATGAAGTCTAAAGCAGCTTTAGCCGGCTCCCCGATTTCAGCAAAATGAGAGGCGTTTTCAATTTTTTTGTTCAGATCGTTGTTAAGACAGATTCCGTAGAAAGAAAAACAGTTATCATTACAATCTTCTATAAGGTCAACCCATTCAGTGTTTTTCCTTAAAGGAGGGAAGGTCAGTTCAAATTCAAGCTTCTCACCGATCGTTTTGAACCTATAAGTTTCGGGACAAACCGGTATCCCTTTCGAAGAAATCAAATTGCTTTTTGTGCCATCAGGATAAAGTATGAAAATGATCTTATCAGCACAGAAATAACCTCTTTCAATCTTGTTCTCTATATTCAGATAAATCACAGTTTTCTGAGCTGAAATTTCAATTTTTGATATCTCAAGTGTCTCATGACTTCTAAGACCCGAACTCGGATTATTAACAGTTTGTGAATAAACAAGTGATAAAAACACCGAAAAGAATAAGAGAATTGAAATAATTAATTTCTTTTTCATATTAATCATAATTAAGACCTGCAATTTATTAATTTAATACCCCTGTATGATAATTCATTAATACAAACTGTAAATTTGATCACAAATCACGAATGACAATGATAATCATTAAGTTGATAACTAAGTTAACCAAATTGTAACAAATAAGTAACAAATACATGATAAGTGTAACAGTAAATGAAGCTAACTTTGCAAGGGATATAATTATTAAATAAATACACTGAAAATTAATGTCATCTAACTAATTAGATACAAGTAATGAAAACAATGAGAGAAGAATCCATACTCGATATTATAGCTACATTTGAGGAGATGGCTGATACAATATTAGCACAGCTTAAGTTGCTGGAAAGGTACATGGATGAGCATAGTGAAGAAGAGCGAATCAGGATTAAATCTGAAATAAATTCAAATGAGACAAGGATCGATAGATTCGAAGTTCTGATAAGTGAAAAATTTATTAATTCGATAATTCTTTATCAACCTGTTGCATCAGATATTCGCAAAGTCGTTGCTATCTCCAGGATGTCAATAAATCTGGAAAGAATCGGTGATCGCGTGATCAATATTCTTAATTCAATTGATAATATAAATGAATCAGTGGAATACAAAGCTATGGTTGAGGTTCTCAACGTAATGTTATTGTCAGGGATTTCAATGGTCGAAAAAGCGTTATTGTCATTCATCAATAATGATAATGAATATGCAATCTGGACGATAAAAAATGATGAGGTGGTTGACGATATGAACAGTAAACTTTTGATTAACAGCATTTCAAAAGCAAAAGTAAGTGATAAAACAAAGGAAATGCTACTCAGTTACATCGATCTTAAAAATATAATAACAAACCTTGAACGGATTGCTGATCATGCTACCAACATAGCTGAAGCATCAATCTACTCTATTCATGGAACCGATATCAGACATTCAGGTCTCGATTCAACGCTTGGATCTATTAATGAAAATAAATAAAATCTGAATATATATGGAACTGAATGGAAAACGGATTCTGATAGTTGATGATGAAGAGGATCTTTGCGAAATTCTTCAGTACAATCTTAGCAATGAAGGCTATAAAACAGAAATTGCACATTCCGCTGAAGAAGCTTTGAAGCGAGCTCTTTGTGAATTTGATCTGGTTCTACTCGATGTTATGATGGGCCCGATGTCAGGGTTTAAGTTTGCAGACAAGCTGAGAAAAGAGTTGAAAATAGATGTCCCTGTGATCTTTCTCACAGCAAAGGATACTGAGAATGATATTCTGACAGGCTTCAGTCTTGGCGCCGACGACTATATATCCAAGCCATTCTCTATTAATGAATTAACGGCAAGGGTAAAAGCCGTATTAAAAAGATCCTATACCGATAAGGTCAACAATAAATCTATAATACAGTTCAATGGAATTGATCTTGATACAGTCCGTAAAAGACTTATAATAAATGATGAACGTGTAGAACTTACTAAAAAGGAATACGAAATCCTCAGAACCCTGCTTGAAAACCAGGGTAAGGTCTTTTCAAGGGAAGATCTGCTTATGAGAATTTGGGGTCAGGATGTCATAGTAACTGAACGTACGGTTGATGTTAATATAACAAGACTAAGGAATAAACTGGGAAGTTTTGGCTCATCTTTAAAAAATAAGACAGGTTATGGCTATTTCTTCGAATTTTAATAAAATAATTTTTCAGTAATGATCACAAGGAATAAGTTTAGAAATAATCTTTTTATATATTATTCTTCAATATTTGTATTATTCACCTTACTTATTTTAAGCTATCTCTACAGTAGAGAAAAAGAGTTCAGGATCTCAACTCTTAATGACGAGCTTGATAATATCACCAGGATTATTGATAACTATATTAAGTCAAATTCAATTTATGAAGACAGAAACTGGATCCTTACTGATTCAATAGTCAGGTTATTACCACAGGAAAACCTTCGTATTACTGTTGTGAGTCCAGCTGGAGATGTTTTGTATGACAGTTCCGTCCATGACTGGGGAAAAATGGAGAACCATAAAAACAGGCCTGAGATCAGAGAAGCACTATATTCTGACTTTGGTAAATCGATACGTAAGTCAGGGACTACGGGCGAATCGTATTATTACTATGCAAAATACTACAATAGTTATTATATAAGGGCTGCTGTGGTTTATGATATAAAAATCATCAATTTCCTTGCTGCAAAAAAATACTTCCTGATCATAATAACTCTCTCTTTCATTGCAATATGGATAGTATTATTGGTTGTTACAAATAAATTTGGCAAATCAATAACCCGTCTAAAAGAATTTGCTGTCAGGGTGGCAAATAATGAACCATTCGATTCAGATTCAAAATTTCCTCAGGATGAACTTGGCGTGATAGGTGAGGAAATAATTGAGATCTATAATAAAATGCTGAATACTCAGAATGACCTTGCAAATGAAAAGGAGAAACTCTTCAGCCATCTGAATGCGCTGAATGAAGGAATCGCATTTTTCTCAAAGGACAAAACAAAGATCCTGACAAATAACCACTTCATACAATTCATGAATATGATCTCGGGAGAGCTGACCATATCCTCATCCAATTTTTTTAAAGTGCGTGAATTTATTCCGGCTCTGGAGTTCATAGAAAAACAATCAGGTCTCGAAAGAAAATCATCCGATCTGCCCAAGATGGATTATCAGATCTCAAAAAACGGAAGGTTTTTCAAAGTTCAATGCGTAATATTTCATGATAATAGTTTCGAGGTTATACTGAGTGACATTACGGTATCAGAGAAAAGCCGTCTTATTAAACAGGAAATGACGTCAAACATTGCCCATGAATTAAAAACACCAATTTCTTCGGTTAAAGGTTATATTGAAACATTGATCAATGAACCCGGTATGGAACCGGAAAAGCAGAAGTATTTCCTTGAAAAGGCGCTGGCCCAGAGTGACAGGCTTACAGGACTTATTAATGACATAGTAGTTATAAATAAAATCGAAGAGGCAGGAAGCACATTCCTGAAAGAGAAAATAAAAGTCACTGATATTATCAATGAAGTAAAAGAAAACTTCAAATCTGCTGTCGAAACCAGGGGAATGAAAGTCGAATCAGATATTGAAGACAATATTTATATTACTTGCAACCGCTCATTAATTACATCGGTTTTCCAGAACCTGCTTGAAAATTCCGTCAATTATTCAGGCAACAATAGTATTGTAACGATTAAGCTTTACAATAAGGATGATAAATACTATCATTTCTCATTTTCTGATAATGGGGTTGGGATTCCTGAAGAACATCTTGGGCGTGTCTTTGAACGATTTTACAGGATCGATTCCGGCAGATCTAGAAAGAGCGGAGGGACAGGACTTGGCCTGGCAATAGTTAAGAATGCTATACTGTTACATAAAGGAGATATCCAGGTAAGAAGCAAAGCAGGCGGGGGAATCGAATTTCTTTTCTCACTTCCAAAATAGATAAAGGATAAGGTTTTATCAACCAAACCGTCCTGAAATATAATCTTCAGTCTGCCTCTTGGCAGGATTGGAAAAAATTATTTCTGTTTTATTCATCTCAATGAGATCGCCAAGATAAAACAATGCTGTCAGATCGCTTGTCCTCGCTGCCTGCTGCATATTATGAGTGACAATAATAATTGTATATTCTTTTTTTAGTTCGTGAATTAATTCTTCAATTTTTGCTGTCGATATTGGGTCAAGTGCGCTGGCCGGTTCATCCATCAGGAGTATCTCAGGATTAACGGCAAGAGACCTGGCAATACATATTCGCTGTTGCTGTCCCCCGGAGAGACTTAAAGCTGAATTGAACAATCTATCCTTTACTTCATCCCATATAGCTGCCTGCTTTAATGAACGTTCAACTATTTCATCAAGAATACTTTTATTACTTATTCCATTAATTCTGGGTCCAAAAGCAATATTGTCATATACCGATTTTGCAAAAGGATTTGATTTCTGAAAAATCATACCAACTTTCTTCCGCAGGTTTACAACATCAATATTTTTGTCATATATGTTCGTATTGTCGATTAGAACCTCCCCTTCAATTGAAACATTATCTATCAGATCATTCATCCGGTTAAGAGTTCTTAGGAAGGTCGACTTACCACATCCTGATGGTCCGATAAAAGCAGTAACCATCTTCTCGGGAATGTCCATCGAAATCTTTTTTAAAGCAAGATTGGATCCGTACCTTAGTGATAAATCTTTGACTTTTACTTTAATATCGTTCATGAAGAATTAATTATTTTGCTCTTTTTCTTATTCTATATCTTAAAACAACTGCAACAGCATTCAGTGAAAAGGTTAGTAGTAACAACACAAGAGTAGTAGCAAACTGAATAGGCTGAGTTGCGTCGACATTTGAAGATTGAGTTGACATTATATAAATGTGATACCCGAGCGACATAAACTGGTCGCTTAATGAATGCGGAAGATGCGAACTGAAATAGACAGCTCCGGTAAATAGAATTGGTGCAACTTCACCAGCACCACGGCTTACGGCAAGGATTGTACCTGTTAATATCCCTGAAAGCGATCCTGGCAGCACCACTTTTCTTATAGTCTGCCATTTTGTTGCGCCAAGAGCAAGGCTTGCTTCGCGCATATCACGTGGGATTGTACGGATTGCCTCCTCAACAGAAACAATAACAACAGGCAGAGTAAGCAAGGCCATTGTTAAGCTTGCCCAGAGTATATTTGGTTGCGCCCATCTAAGTTCTCCTCCGCTTAAAAGACTATCTAAATTCTTACCCACAAAACCAATAAAGAATCCTAAACCAAACAAACCGAAAATTATCGAAGGAACAACTGCAAGTGTTTTCACTGCAAACCGGATAGTCTTGGCAATAACAGATTTTTCGTTAGCATATTCTGCAAGATAAATTGCGGTTATGACGCCAAAAGGGACTGCTGCAACAGCCATAATTATTGTCATAATAGCTGTTCCAACAATTGCGGGAAAAATACCTCCTTTTGTCATTCCTTCCCTTGGGAATTCCGATAAGAATGCCCAGTTCAGATTTGGCCATCCTCCAATAATCGTAATTACCAATATTGATACTATAATGAATATAATCATAAGGACACATATTCCGGTTATGCCTTCTACTATAGTATCTTTAATATTCCTGTTCATCTATACCTGTTTCAACTTTTCACCATTTTTTACCCACAACCCCCCAAAGGGGCAATAGCAGGTTATTTTCTTGATTGATATTTTCTGACAACTACATTCTTAAAATAGAATTCCGCCAATGCATTAAGAGCAAAAGTGAATATAAAAAGTAATGAACCGATCAGGAAGAGTACATTATAATGAGTATCTCCAAAAACTACTTCCGCCATTTCCGCGCCTATAGTAGCAGACAGAGTTCTTACAGAGTCGAAGGGATTCATTGAAATCATGGCAGCATTTCCTGTAGCCATAAGAGCGATCATAGTTTCTCCAAAAATTCTGCCCAAACCCAATACAACTGCAGCAAAAATTCCTGGTACTGCAGCCGGCAGAATTACATAGAATGCTGTCTGTCTTCTGCTCGCACCCAATCCCAGACTAGCCTCTATATAGGTCTTTGGTATAGCAGTCAATGCATCCTCGGTAAGAGTATAAATAATAGGAATAGCAGCCAGACCCATAGCGATTCCTCCCACAAAAGCATTTAGCCTGCTTGCATATCCGAATATATTCTGCAAAACTGTAGCCATAACCATTAATGCAAAAAAACCGATAACAACTGAGGGAAACCCTGCAAGCAGTTCGATAACTGGCTTTATAACTTCCCTGATTCTGGGCTTGGCAAACATCGCCGTGTAAATTGCTGCAAGAATTGATATAGGTGCAGCAAATAGAAGAGCTATAAGCGTTACTTTTAGAGTTCCGAGAAATAAAGGCCATAATCCGAAACGGGGATTGTCTGATACCGGCATCCATGTATTTGAAAGAAGTGTAGCAGATGGTTTATCTGTAGCAATCTGTTTCTTATTAGAATTATCAACCTGATTATCAGCGGATTTATCGACTGCATTCACAGTCCCTTCAGAACCGTAACTCTCCTGAACAAGCGTTTCAGTAGAGACTGCTGTCTTTTTATCCATACGGAAAATTGGGAAAGCTTCACGAAAAACAAATATAAAGATCAGAATAACCACAGCAATGGAAAGAAAAGCTACAGCTTTTATTACTTTTTCTGCAAGCCAGTCCGAAAAACGAAACTTCTTTTTATTAAATGTTACCATAAGCCAATCTTTACCTTCTTTTTCGACCTTGTTTCTTTACCACAGAGTGTCACTGAGTCCATATAGTATGATTATCTGCAAGTTACACCTACGCTAATCTCCCAGTCTGCCACTCTCCCGTTCTTTCTTTTCTTTTGTCTTATAAAATGCCAAACTTGTCAGTGTTTTTTTCTGACAAGTCTGACCTTTACCCAAAACTTCAACCTTCTAAAACGACTATTTTACCGGGAAATAACCTATTTCTGTAACTACTCTTTGTCCTTCAGTGCCTAAAATCCAATCTATATATTTTTTTGTTTCACCTGTTGGTCTGTTCCTTAAGTACATATAAAGGTACCTTGTAATAGGGTACTCATTTTTAGCGATGCTTTCAGGAGTTGGCGAATAACCTGCAGCATTTGCATCTTTCTTAACTTTTGCATATTTAACGCCAACTGCATAAGCTGCTCCGCCATAACCAATGCCGTTGACGTCTTTCTTTACAGCATTAACAACTGCAGCTGTACCGGGAAGGGTCTGAACGCTTGCAGCGTAATCGCCCTTGACTACCTCGTCATGAAAATATACATACGTTCCTGAACTATTCTCACGGCCATAAACTGTGATAGCCACATCATTCCCTCCTAATTCCTTCCAGTTTTTGATATTGCCCTGATAAATATCGCTCAACTGTTTAAGTGTAAGCTCCTGTACTTTATTTGCTTCATTCAGGTAAATTGTAACTCCGTCCTTAGCACATGGAATTTCAACACCCAGAGTATTATATCTTGATTTAAGTTTTTCAATTTCGGTTTGTTTCATCGGACGACTTGCATTACAAATATCAGTTGTTCCGTTGATAAGAGCGGTTATACCGACACCTGAGCCGCCACCGGTCACCTGAATAGTTGACTGAGGATTGCTTTTCATGTAAAGTTCTGCCCATCTTTGAGCAAGGATAACCATCGTATCTGAACCTTTCACAGTGATTTTTGCCTGTGAAAAAGCTGTTACTGAAACCATAAAGGCCAGGATCAGCATTATCGGGAGGATTTTTTTGTTTTTCATTTTATTGTTTTTATTAAAATTGACTTAAAACTTTTGTCTTTTTACTTTTATCTTTTGTCTTATATTCTCTAGAATTTTGCCTGAACCCGTATAGTAAACAAATTGTCTTTGTAGTCTGACAGATTTGTAGCATTGGTTTCATTCTTTGGCATCGTGTATTGAGCAGTGAGTCGGATGTTATCATTCAGATAATATTGCCATGCAAATGACCAGGTCTTGTAATATAGGGCGCCATTAGCTGCATCGCCACTTAATTTGGTATTGGGGTCATAATAATCATATCTTACCACAGCCTGATTCTTTGCTCCGACGTTTTTTACAAGTGTAATATAGTATCCTGCAAAATTATTATATAAATTCGGACTTGCTTTTTTCTGTGCCATCGTTGATGTCGACGCTACTGCACTGGCAATGGAATTAAGACCGGCAACATATTCACCTTTGATCGACATCCCGCCAAGAACATCAGCATAGATCCTGATTTCACCACCGGTCCAATGCTTGTCAAGATAGCGCCATACGTTATTAAGACTGTCAACAGTCCCATTGCTGTTCTTTACATATTGATTGGTTTTTGCAAGGTTGTTACCAAAATAGTGATTTGCTCCAAAATCGATTCCTACACCTGCGGACGGAAGTTTTACAGAATAAACAAAGCGTGCCATTACATCTTTATTTGATTGAACAGCTTTTGCCTGTGTGCCTGTGAAGTCTCCGTTCATAACCATTACCTGAAATAGAATTGGGACCTTGATTCCATTATATTCTAGTTTTGCACCAACCTCTCTTTCACCAGGATAAATTGTTGTAGTAACTCTTGCACGCTCAAGTAATTCCCTTGAACTTGATGAGTATTCTACATCATAATTTGGTCTGTTCATTTGACCAACCCATAGAGTCACGTTTTTTAATTTTGGCAGATTCACTACAGTATAAGCATCTTTAAGTGCCAGGTTACCTGTACTGAAATCGGGCTGTAAAACAAATTTAACTCCATCAAGGGCTTCGTATGTAAACTTTATCCTGGCTCTTCTGATAAAAAATGTATTGTTATATCCGTTGGTCTTTTCAAGATCAGCACCATAACTTTCCCATTGAGCCTGGATATATCCTGAAACTTTTATTTTATTCAGTTTACTGAGGTCTGCTTCATTAACAAGTACCCTGTCATCAAGAGCATTAAGTTTACCTTCATGCTTTTCTAATACTTCCTTCAGGGAATCGATCTGCTGTGTTTGGGAGTAACCGTAAATTGAGATCACCGTGAAAAGTCCAATTGTTAAAAGTTTCTTCATATTAATTCAGTTAAGTTTTATTGAGTTTTCCATGGTACAAAAGTGATATATCAATATTACACCGTGATTGCAAATAGATTAAGTAATTGTTACAAAAGAATTGAATATGATATTGGCCTACAGACCAAGAATTTAGAAAACTTGAATTAGTGAAACTCAAGTAAGGAACTTTAGTACTTATTAGAATCACAATTAGTATCTGGCGACAATGGATTGATGGTGACAGAAACGATTTAATAACCGTAACTTATCATCCTTGATACCTTCACTATATTAGGGCAATATACCATTTGAATATATTCCCGAGGTGTGAAAATATTCAAGGCAAATTTGTGAGGTAAGGAACCATGATTGGTCAATCAATTTTCACGGCATAACCTACGCTCACGACGAGAGCTCCGGAATTGTTTTTACCGTTAACAGGATTTTTCTGAATATTCAGAAAACCATAGTATCCCTTGATATCCAGGAAGAGGTTTCCGTTGCCAAGGTTCTGACCGACGCCTAACCCGCCGTTTATTCCAAAATTAAATTTTTTGATATCAGAAGTAATATTTGTATTGGCGTCAAAACTTTGAGCAGGAAGAGGGATATACTGATCAGGATTCTGAGGATTTGGAATCATTAACACTGTTCCGTTTTTATCTGTAAATATTGAACTTGTTCCCGACGTTTTGTTACGGGCATTCAGCAGATAGCCGGCATATGGTCCTGCATCTATATAGAATCTTTGAGAATGGGTTTGCAAAAACACATATTTAGCAATGACCGGGACTTCAATATAATTCAGAATAGCATCACTTTTAAAATTAGCATAAAAGGGCACCCCTGTTGGCAAACCCGGCACTGCTCCGTCATATAGTGGTTGAATTCCATTTTTTCGGCCACCCTGGCTGGCGTAGTTTACCTCAATCTGCAATGCGAACTTTTTAGTTAGTTCATCGGATGCCAGAACTCCAAAATTAAATGCAGACCGGCTTTTCCAACCCTTACTTATTTCGTTGTTACCACCACTCAGTTCAGGTAAGCTCCAGCCACCTTTTGCACCGAGATAAAAAGCCTGAGCATTAAGAGTATTTAATCCGGAAAAAAATGAACCAACTAAAGTGATAAAAAGTGTTGCTGCAATAAAGTTGATTATCTTCTTAGGAACATTTGTTTTAGTCATAATTAAAAGTTTTAAATGTATAACAAGGAATAAACAAGTACTTCGGGCATTTTGTTGATCAAATACAAGGTTTACATTTATCATAAAAATAATATTTTGATAATAATTCTCCTAATTATATCCTTTTGGTGTAATATCCTCCAGCATTTGGGAATGAGAAAACTTTTTAATGTTCAGACAGAAAATGACAATTTAATTTCTATCTTTATTGAAAGTATCTCCTACGCATGATATAACGGATCAAAAGAAAAAACCCGCTGAATTATCATTAATGACCATACCAAAAGCACATCCTTTTCTAATATCGATTACCAATGTTATATATTGAACCACTGTATATTAAGTTTAATTTAAAATCAATATTTTCATGAAGTCAGCCAGAATACTTTTTTTTGCTTTATTTTCTATCCTTTATTCAGGTAGCTTAAAAGCACAGGTATTTGCAGGAGGAAATTTTAGTCTAACAAGCTCCAGTGAAAGTACCTCAAACGGAACAACAGCCACCGACGGACCCTCCTCACTGGGTTATAGCATATTGCCCAAACTGGGGATATTTTTATCAGAAAAATTTGCCGCAGGCATCTCACTGGAATATTCATCGAACCAGTCCAAAACGCCTTCCAATTATTTGACATTGTCTAAATCTTCCACTTTGGGTTTCAGTCCTTTTATACGATATTATGCAGTAAAGTTTAGTAAATTTTCTGTATTCGGACAGGGATCCGTAGGTATGTCAATTTCAAATTCAAGTACTAAGGTTGGAGGAGTATTGAATGACGGACCAAAAACTACAAGGTATTACGTGACTTTTTATCCGGGTCTTGCTTATGACCTGAACGAAAAAATTTCTTTAGAAACATCACTGAATTTTTTAAGCTTCAATTATAATTATATGACCTCTAAATCAGGTTCTGATAAAGATAATTCGTCAACCTTCAATATAGGAGCAGGTCCAGGGCAAATATTTACTGTTGGCAATATAACTGTTGGGGCAATAATAAAATTTTAGCTGCTCTTGTTTTCAGCGTTGCAACACCCAAATTATTATCCTAAATGGATATCATTTGATATTTCCAAAAACATGTTTGCTAATGAATTGAATTTAAATCATATAATATAATATAATATTACGGTGCACTGCACCTTTATCATCTACGACAAACTTTTAACTACAAATATTATGGTGCTCCGCACCTTTTAGTCTGCTCTACAATCATTTACATACAAAAAGTTCGAAGTTCAGCACTTTTGGCCTAAGACAAAGCAGCAGAGCTGCAAAATATTTGTAGGGACACATTTGAAACACATTACCATAGGTGCAGAGCACCGCAATATTTGATCCCATATATGTTTCTTGTACAAAGGAAGAATATCAGAGAAATTATTTTCTTCCGAACAGCCTCCTGAAAAAGGATTTCTTCTTCATTTCATTACGCCTGTTAGCTTTTTCAAGCGGAGTCTTATCTCTTTTGAAAAGGTCTTTGACATTCTCAAGAAAATTTTTGTCTCTGTAATCAGGACAATCAAATTCTTTTTCCAATTCCGGAAGTAATTCAGGAAAATGTGAAATAAGTTGTTCCCTTAATCCGGCGTTTGTTTGTATTTTTTCTAAAGTCAGGCCTATCAAAGGTAAGGCAAGTGTACTGCCCGAGCCATTGGAACCCGATGAAAAATGAACAGATGGTAATGATGCCCCTACCCTGCTGACTATTACCAGTGAAGGATTATAAGCTACAAACCAGGCATCTGCGTAATCCTGAGTTGTTCCTGTTTTTCCGGCTAATGGTATGTTTATTCCATAGACTGAGCCCAACGGACTGCCGGTTCCCTCCCTGACTGCTTTTTGTAAAATGGAATTCATCAGTATGCATGTTCGTTCAGAAAGCACACTGACTTTAGCATCTTTGAATTCATTTTGCCAGATAACTTCTCCATCGGAACTCTTAATTGACACTATGTTTTGCGGAGTGATTTTAAATCCTCCGTTTGCAAATGAGGCATAAGCCACGGCAAGTTCCTTAATATTTGATTCTGCAGTCCCCATAGCGAGTGACGGAGTGTTATCCAGGGTGAAAGAAAATCCCATTTTTGTCCATAAAGAATCGAGACTATCAAACCCTATTTTTAGAAACAGGTTAAGTGTTGGAATATTCATTGAGTGAACTAAAGCTCCTGTGAGCGTATATTTTCCTCCATAGGTATGGTCATAATTTTCAGGACTCCAATCCGTTGGACCTGATATAACAATGGAATCATTATCAAGGTAATAGCATGGCTTGATTCCCTCTTCAAGGGCCTCAGCGTAAAGGATGGGTTTAAACGTAGAGCCCATCTGTCTCCTGGCAAGAATCTGATCATAAGGCTGTGTCTTGAAATCAATACCTCCAACCCAGGCTTTGACTGCTCCTGTAGCAGGATTTATTGCCAGTAATCCTGCCTGTAACATCTTTATTGTTAACTTAAGGCTATCCACAATCGAGATTGAATCGGAATAAGAGCCATTCCAGTCAAAGATCTGCCTCAGACCAACTTCATTAGCTCTTTCTGTGAGTTTAAGTTTTTTCAGTTCATTGCCTGCCAGTACTCCAATAATTTTTTTACCTGAAGAACTTTCATATTGCTGGTTCAATTTTTTTTGCATCAAAGAAAGATGATCATGGAATGATTTATTGGCAATCTCCTGGAGTGTAAGATTCAGGGTAGTTGTTATTATAAGTCCATCCTCTTCAATATTCCATTTTTTACCAGTCTCTGAAAAAATGTTTTGAAGAATCTGCCTTGAATCATTTTTTACCTGATAAAGGAAATAATCAGCCGGTCCTCCAGATTCAAGGTTAGCATAGTTCAGAATTAATGGCAATTTACTCAGGGAATCTGCTTCCGGCTTTTCCAGATACTTATATTTATTCATCTGACTCAAAACCACATTTCTTCTGTTTTTTGCATTTTGGGGATTTAGTCTGGGATTAAATAGATTATTTGCTTTAAGCATGCCAACTAATACTGCGGATTCTTCAATACTAAGAACTTCTACTTTCTTATTGAAGAAACGCCGTGAGGCAGCTTCGATGCCAAAAACGTTCTCACCGAATGGTACCGTATTCAGGTAGAGTGTTAGAATTTCATTTTTTGTCAGTACTTTCTCAAGACGGTGTGCCAGCAGTGCTTCCTTTGCTTTGTTTATGAATATGGCAAATGGCCCTGTATTCTTCCTGCCAAACATATTTTTTGCCAGTTGCTGGGTGATAGTGCTTCCTCCTCCAGAGCTTTGTCTGTTAAAAAGAACCGTCTTAAACAGAACCCTGAACAGACTCCTGGAATCAACACCCTTGTGTTCATAAAAGCGGGCATCCTCTGTTGCTATCAATGCATTAACCAGGTAAGAAGGAATCTGATCATATGAAATATTTGTCCGGTTTTCAGTATAGATCTTCCCGATCAATTCGCCGTCCTGCGATAATACCACAGATGCTGTGGCATTCTTAAAGTTCTGTAATTCCTTTTTACTCTGAAGGTTTCTTAATGCTCCCAGATATACTGCCAATATAAAAACAACCGGAATAAGCACGGTAATTATAGCAATCCAGAGTATTTTTTTCCAATGCTTTTTCATTATCACTGTCAAAGATACAAGAATGATCTGACTTAGCCTGCCATATCTTTTATTGAATGCCAATACTGCAATCAATCCTGTCCATGCTGAATGAATCAAAATGAACAGGAATAATATTTTCATGATCAGACCAGCCTGCCATGGAAAAGATACTTACAAATCCGGGTTTTATGTTAAAATCTCCTTTTGCAACTTCTTTGAATGTAAAGCTTTCGCTTGAGCCTGCTGTATATAAGAACCGGAAATGTGTCCCATTTTTCTCGATCTTAAGTGCAGAATTTGCCAGGTTCTTTTGAATTAAGCTTTTGTTGGCAGGCTCGAGGCTGAAAAGTGTAAACTGAGCTATTTCCTCAGGCTTGCTCTTTGATCCGCTTTCGGATGAACTTATTGCCTGAATAATAATCTCCGGAGGCTTGTTATAGCCTCCGAAAAAATCATTGTAAGAAATGGATAGCCTGATCATTTTACCGGAGAAAGTTGAATCCTCCGAGAGTAGAATTCCTGCCTGCTGCCAGTTCTCTCCCGGAATAAAATTTGTCAGGTGGATTTCTACCACAAAGCAATCCAGGTCAATTTTTCTCATCAGGAGGTTCCTTATTACTGCCCGGTTTTCGTCAAGAGGCCAGTTATCACCCCTCAAAGTATATAATGTCAGATGACCAGGTAAAACATTTCTCTTATTCCACGATGTTGTATCGGGAGACTTAACAAACCATCCGTTTTTTAATAAGGAATCGGATGTTACAGAATTGAAATTATCAGTAAAAATGCCCTTCGCTTCTTTTTCATTTATTACTTTAAATAAATAAAATCCTAAGACTATAGCCAATCCGAAAATGTAAAGAAATGATGATTTTTTAAGGCTGGTTATAAAGTTTTTTTTCCTTGATAACTTGTCTGCATATCTGCTCCTGTACTGAAACCAGTAAGGGTAATCACTTTCATCTTCCTGACGTTTGATTTCATCTGTATAAGGTGCATCCAGAACATACCTCGCTAAAGTATCGAGTGTTGCTATGGATGGATTTTCCCGTTTTGCCTCTTTATTTTTTTCCGGAGCGATATACAACGAATAGTTCTTCAGACTCTTCGCACCAATCACAAGTCCGGTCTGATCAAATATTTTACTGGAAAGGTGTTTGCTGTCGGGTTCGGAAAGAGGCGAAGATATCCGATATCCAAAGCACTTTTCACAAGTCTCTCCAAACAGACTTTTAAAAACAGGTTCGTCCAAATCATTCATTTTTATTCAATATTAATTCCGAATACTTTCCGGCAAGATTTCCATGATAATTCCACCACTTTCCGTCGGAATTCCGTCTTCTCTCAATATTCCAGGATAGTTTTATGCTAAAATTTATAAATGCTCAAAATTATGAAATATTTGCTATGTTGTGCCCTGATTTTGCTGACGGGAAATCTATTATCCCAAAACATACAACTCCATTATGACTTACGGCATTCACTTGATCCGAATCTGAATCTGAAAAACTTCCCTGCATTCAGCTTTGAATATTTTAAAAATATCGATACGCTTGACCATGGATCTTTTCTGTTGAAGGTCGATTCGCCAAAAAACGGATTCTCTGCCGGTTCGAAGATTAATGTCTATTATCACCTGTTAAGCGATAACAGTCAGATTCAATTTTATCCCACTTTGGGATTAAAATATCAGTTTTAAAGAAGAGTGATTATTCACCAGCAGTTCAGTATCAGAATCTGAGACTCAAGTTCAGTCTTCAAACTACATCAACATAAGCTTTGGGGATGACTGAGAAACTGCATAAAAAAGTTTCTCCACGCTAAAAGCGGGGCAGGCTCTCCTTTTAAACTTTTCTTTATTCATATCTTTATTGGGAATAATACTTTCGAGAATTTGTTCAGACCTGGGAGATCCCTCTTTTTTCCACAGATAGTGTTTCTGTAAAATAATTAACTTTTTTTGTGGAAAAATTCGGAATAACACCGATTTTAAAGGTGGACAAAGGGGAAGGAAGCAGCGGCGATTCAATTGTCATTTTATCAGAAAAACAGCTTCCGGTGAATTGCCGCTACTTCCTTCCCCCAATACACACAATAAACATTGTCATCCCTGTAGATGTTACATAATTCGAGGACAATATTTAAATTTAATTATGTATTAAATATTTGTTCTATGAGACAAAATACAAATGATTTAACTCTAACA
>Ga0302271_10002300_pt1 | contig 17315 bp, 5 predicted proteins | sample III_Bog_N1_1_FD_198767 | JGI IMG/M metagenome (GOLD analysis project Ga0302271, IMG submission 198767) | Peat permafrost microbial communities from Stordalen Mire near Abisko, Sweden - III_Bog_N1_1 | ecosystem: Environmental > Terrestrial > Soil > Wetlands > Peat | place: Sweden: Abisko...
ATATTTCTCTGTTACATCCGAGAATACCAGCACCACCCCCGTAATCTGACCATCAACGTTTTTAATTGGGGCTGCACTGTCAGCAATATGGTATTCTGTTCCTTCGCTGGAAATTAAAACGGTATGATTTGCAAGCCCTATAATCTTACCTTTTTCCAGGACTTTATTGACAGGATTCTCTACCGGCTTTCGGGTATGTGAGTTAATGATCTTGAAAATGTCTGATAATGGTTTCCCAATAGCTGTACTTGATTTCCAACCGCATAAATTCTCGGCAATAGGATTCATGTTCACTATTTTACCGGTCTTATCCGTGGAAATAACCCCATCCCCAATGGAATGAAGTGTAATGGAAAGGGTTCTCTCGTTTTTTTGCAATAATTCATTCATTTTTTCGCTCTTAGTAACCTGCTTTTTCAGTTGCAGATTAGTGTAAGCTTTTTCTGAAAGATCATTGGCAATGACAAACATCATTTCAAATATCGATTGAAACTTTTCATTTGACATGATAGGAACCTGGCTGAACGCCTCAGTGTATTCATCCTTGTTTGCCCCAATTTCGTCTCCATAATCTGCTATGTTTTGTAGGTTTATTTCTTCATTTCTTACCTGACCAATTAACCAATTCGCTATATGTTTTCCCGCAACGGCTATTTTTACGCCGCAATCCAGCAATCCGGCACACTTGCAGGGTTCTAATTTGAATTCGGCGGCATGGCTGCTGCATTTCAACGCGTCCGATTTGATACAATTTGCCAGCCCTTTCTCCGTACTTCGAACGATTTGGCAAAATGAACAAAAATTACTGGGTTTGGTAAATGGTATTCCTTCAGGGCTCGTAATTATGGATGCAACCCCGGTAGCATTGGAAAATAAATCCTGCATGCGTTGGATGTCTTCCAGTATGAAAATGTCTTTAAACTGAATGTCAGTCTCATTTACATCAAACGAGAAGTTTAATTCATTGTCAGTATTCATGTGCTTTTTTTATATGAGCATAAGGTGATTTTGCTTGTTTGATTGGAATGTCTCTCATTCACTTTTCTCCCAATCACAAAGTATAATGGCTTTTCAAGTATATGTAATGGGAAATAGATAACGTCCAATTATTTTAAATCAAACTTAATCAACCCTCAGCTCTATCACCCACTCCTTGGGTGAGGGCAGATTTGAAGACGAATAAAATAAGACATTATATTGTTCCAACGACTTAAACGGATTCTTTCTCTTTTTTTTAATTAAGACAGATTAAAACTCCAACAAGTTGGAATAAGATCCGTTTTTTTATCCGCTAAATCCACAAACATCTGCGTTCAATTCTTGTGTGTTTAATTGTTCCCCTTACTTGGTAAAGATAATTTTGTGGTTCATATGAATTGTAAAAAGTGAGTATCCTTTCCAGTGTCGATAGGATTCTCCGGAATACCTAATTTAATCCAATTCCACGATCAGAATGTTTGCTTGTTAATTGTTCAAGAACATAAGGCATGACTACTTTTATGCTGGTTCCAATATCTTTCTGCCCCAGGATTGTCAATTCCCCATCCAGCAGGAACACCCTTTCACGCATGCCTATTAAACCATACGATTCCGTGTTTTTCTTCTGATTCTCGTCATATCCAATCCCATTATCTATGATCTCCAGGGTTAACTGATCATTCCGTTGATCAAGTATAACTCTCAATTCAGTTGCTTTGGAATGTTTAGCTACATTGTTTAATGCTTCCTGTATGATCCTGAACAAGGCAACCGATTGTTGTGAATCCAGTTCTAAATTGGCCACTGAATTTTCAAAGATACAGGTGATTTTATACCTTTCCTGAAAAACATTCAGATGTTGTTTTATTGTTTCTACAAACCCGAGTAAATCCAATACTTCCGGTCGGAGGTCAGTCATGATTTTCCGGGCTGTCTTAATGGTATTGTCAACCAGGCTGAAGAGTCCATCAAATTTCTCCAATACCTGTTTGGAATGAGCGTAATCTATTCCTTTTAAGACATTCTGTTTCAACATGCCCATGTCAATTTTTATGGCGATTAATATCTGACCGAGCTCATCGTGAATTTCACGTGCCAACAGTACCCGTTCTTCTTCCCGCACGTTTTGAAGATGGGCGGCAAACTTCTTCAGTTGTTCCTGCGACTCGCCCAATGCCTCTTCTGCAATTTTACGATCGGTAATGTCGTTGTGCTGAATGATGATATGGCTTATTTCACCATTTTGTCCAAAAATGGGATAGGCCCAGTTGTTATACCAGACTTTCTTTTTCTCTTTTACTGATATATTCTGCGATTCCGCGGCTTCACCGATATCAAATAATACTTCCCATTCAGCCGTTTTTCCATTGTTAAATACATTTTTTAGCTCTTTTGAAATGCTTTTCTGCATGATTTCCTTATCATGAAAGATATTGTAGACCTTGCCTTCCATCTCTTTAGCTTCAACACCGAATATCTCACTCATTTTAGGATTTATTCGTTCGCACCATCCTTCCCTGTCCAGGATTTGAGTGCTCAATGAGGATTGCATAAACATCTGTTCAAAAAATTGCTTTTGATTATACAATTCCTTTTCAGCCGTTTTTCTGGCCGTTATATCAAGCACCACTCCCGACATGGTCAACGGGTTGTCTGTCGTATCTCTTTTTGAAATATTCCCAAGTTCATAAAACCATTTGTATTCTCCCGAACTGGTTAAAATCCGATATTCCGTCTCGTATTTATCTTCATGCCCATAGAGATGTTCGCGCAGGGCATTCATCGTGTTATCATAATCATCCGGATGAACGATATCCATAAAATCCTTAAAATGAACAAAGTTTTCGGCCTCGTAGCCTAACATATCTGTCTTCCTTTTTCCAAACAAAATGTTTCCTGACTGGATATCCATTTCCCACCAGGCCATATTGGCGACCTTCATGGCGAGTTCCAGCCTTGAATTATTCTGATATAAGGCTTCTTCTGCCTGTTTCCGCTCTGTTATGTCTATATTAAAACCGGCAATGCCTATAATTTTATTGTTGTTTTTAATTGGAAAAACAGTTTGTTGAAACAGCCGGTTTTCACCATTGATCTCAGATTCGTATTCTTCATCAATGATATCACCCGCTAAAACCCGTTCATTAATGTATATCCAATGCCTGCTGGTTTCATTGTCTATAATGGCATTGGTAGTCGGCGTATAACCGATAATAGAACCATAATGGTCTACAAACTTTTTATTTTCAAGGATGCCGATGTTGTCTATGTCACGTGCCCAAATATCAAAAGGTGAATTGTCAATAAATGTTCGAAGTAACATTTCACTCTTTTGCAATGCATCTTCTGCCAGTTTCCGGTCGGTGATATCGTGTAAACAGAGTAAAAGACTATTCGTATCGTCATTGGCTATGATAGCTGTTGATCCCAATAGTGAAATGTCATGGTTTAGTCCGGCAATATTTAATGTCGATTGATACTCTATGTTTCGATAGCCGATACCTGTTTCAAACGTTTTTTCGATAGCAATGCGTAGGGTACAATGATTGCATTTTGGTCCATGTCCGCATCCCTGTGCATTATTCATTGAATTAACACATCCGATAACATTCCCAACGGCTCCGCCAATCATTTCTTCTTCCGAAATCCCGGTCAACGTAGTGAATGACTGGTTTGCAAACAAAACATTCCTTTCTTTGTCCACGACGCACATCATCACGGGTGCATGGTCATAAATGATCTTTAGTTCATTCCGGCTTTGTTCAAGTGCTTTTTCTGTTCGGTTACGAAGGTTTTCGGTATCAATGGCATTGATTGCAAATGAAATGTCTTCTCCGATCTCTTTTAGGAGCTTTAATTCATCATCACTGAAGAAATCCGATTCTGTGGCAAATAAACTGAGGATGCCTATAACTTTCCCTTTCTGTTGGAACGGAACCGATATAAGCGATTTATATCCTCTTTTTAAGGCCTCATCTTTCCAGGGAAGCATGATTGGATCAGTGGCAATATTGTTGCTAAATACAATCTTTCCTTCGCGGAATGAGCTGCCGGTAGGTCCTGAACTGTATATATCAAATCCTGACTTGATAATAATATGATCCAGATAGCCATCGTTATGCCCTGCCCAGCTGACGGGTATGATCCGCTTTTCTGATTCGTCATTCAACCCAACCCATGCCATGTGAAACTGCCCATATTGTATGGCTACTTCACAAATTGTCTGGTATAGTTCGTCTACACTTTGAGTGCGCATGATAGCCTGGTTAATCTGACTCAAAAGAGCATATAATCGCGCTGAATGGGTGATCTTTTCTTCGGCCTGTTTTTGTTCTGTAATATCAATGATAATACCTCTTAATCCGATGGTTTTTGTCCCGGTTATAACCAGACTTGTGTAAATTAAAGCCGGAAATATAGATCCATCTTTTCGAACCATGCTATACTCTTTCCGTTCTATCTCTTTCCCTGCAAGTTTTAATAACAGGTTTTCTCGAATGATATTCCTTTCTTCTAAAATATGGAGTCCCAATGAATTTAATCCGATTAATTCATCAGCATTGTATCCGAAAATGGCATAGGCTTGCTTATTTACATACGTAATATTAAATGACTTGTCTACTTCAAATACTATTTGAGGCAATAAATTTGACATATCCCTGAATTTCTCTTCACTCTCCCGAAGAGATTCCTCTGTTTTTTTCCGGGCCTCATTTTCTGTCTTTAAATCTTCCAATAAATTTAATGTAGCCGAATACGTTTTTTTTAGTTCATTGGTTTTCTCGGTGACTAAGGAAGCCAGTCGTTTATTCTCATCATGCTTTTGAACATTCGCATTTTTGATTTTTACCATAGCCCTGATTTGAGCTATCAATTCACTCTCATCGATCGGTTTTGCCAAAAATGCTTCTGCCCCACATTCCAACGCCTTTATTCTGCTGGCTTTGTCACCTTTAATGGCTGTAACGAAAATGACGGGAATATCACATAAATTCTTATCTGCTTTCAATCTCGTACAGACTTCGTATCCATCCATGTCGGGCATAATAATGTCAAGCAGAATGACATCCGGATTCTCCATCATTGCAATATTTAGCCCCAGCTGTCCGCTCAATGCTTTAAATACAATGACACGGGGGAATACTTCATTCACCAGTGCCTGGATAGTTGTCAGGTTGTCTGGGTTGTCGTCGATGGCAAGAATTTTAATTAATCTGCTTTCCATAAATTTTTATACAGTGTTTGAAAGAGTCTGAATTTGCACTCGCGTCTGTCCGTCTCTTTTACGGTCTGACGCGTTGGTTTATTTGTCACCACAATTTATTTCTTTTACCGAGCCCGGCAAATCTCCAACTAAACGTTTTCTGATCCGTTTAGTCCTTACCTACCATAAAGTACCCTGTTTATAGTCTCAAAGAATATCTTTTCATCAATTGGTTTTGCTATATATCCATCAAAACCATGGGCCAGGATGGTTTCCCTGTCGAAGGTCATGGCACTGGCGGTTAAAGCTACAACGGGAATATGTGCCAATTGTCCGATATTTCGGATATTATTGAATGTTTCAATCCCATCCATCCCCGGTAGGGCAATATCCATTAATATCAGATGTGGGGTATGTTCTTTCGCCATCTTGATTCCTTGTGCCCCATCTTCGGCTTCCAGCACCGTGTAGTTGTCATCAAGAATGGCTTTGACAGTAATCATATTGTCCAAATTATCTTCCACAATCAAAATAACCGGCTTTCCTTCAAACTCCTGGATTATTTTTCCCGGATGCTTTACTTCAGCAGTTTCAGTGAACACTAATTTTGCTACAGAACTCAACAGTTCGTTACGGTTCACATCTCCTTTTTGAATCAACTGATGGACATTATTCCGTTTCAATAACTTCAGGTCTTCTTTTGTGATATGCTTGGCCGTTAAAATTAAGACAGGGATGCCCGCAGTTGGTTCTGCATTCCGTATGGTCTGAAGGACTTCAAAACCATCCATCCCCGGCATCATTAAGTCTAGTATCATTGCATCGGGAATTATTCGCGATATTATTTCGAGTGCTTCCGGCCCATCATGTGCCACCAGGATGGTATATCCGCATTCTTCCATAAAGTCTTTCATCTGGATAATGGCTGGCTCGCTGTCATCCACGAGCAATATGGTTTTTGGAAAATTGGTAGTTCGATGGACATCCGGCAAAACAGGATTCTGTGTTTTAGGATCAGGGAGAGTCTCTGTTATTTTATTTTCGGCTACATAATTCAATGGTAGAATGAGTGTGAAGGCAGATCCCTTTCCCAAGATGCTTTTCACGGTAATTGCCCCTCCAAGCAGATTGGCATATTTCTTAGCTATGGCCAGTCCCAGCCCTGTTCCGCCAAACCTACGGGAAGTTCCTGCATCAGCCTGCCTGAATTCATCAAAGATATGGGATAAATGTTTCTCTGAGATCCCAATACCCGTATCAGTCACAGTTATTTCTATATTGTTGCCCTGTTGTATACTTGAAATTTCAACCTGTCCTTTCTCAGTGAATTTTACAGCATTCCCAACCAGGTTTTGAAGGATATGGCGGCATTTATCAACATCTCCCTGAATCATCAAATCATTTTCACCAGTCTTCAGAAGCAGTCCGATTTTTTTCTGTACTGCCTGTGGATGGATCATGCTGACAACATCCGAAATCAGGTTTTTTGAACTGAATTTAGAAATTTCAATTTCCTCTTTTCCCAATTCAATGCGCGAAATATCCAAAATGTCGTTAATGAGTAAAAGCAAGTTTTTCCCGTTTCGTTCAATTACTTCCAGGTAACTGTACTCATCGGCAGGTATTTTATCCGCAAGCCGGCGATTCAGGACTCCTGAGAGTGCTATCACAGAGTTTAGGGGTGTCCTGAGTTCGTGACTCATATTCGACAGAAAATTGGTCTTCAGTCGGCTGGCTTCACTTAATTGGACTTTCTGCATCTCTAACTCACGGTTCTGCTCCATGAGTTCCGACGACTGGGATGCCATTTCTGTTTTTTGAGCTTCCAGTTCGCTGTTTTGATATTCCAGTTGTTTCGAAAATACCTGCATTTTCTGAAAGGTCAGTACACCTTCAATTCGTGCTGTGAGTGTATCAAGGATGTTTTTGATCAGCAACGAACTTTCTTTGCTATAAGTACGGATGCTGGCCAGTGAAATGATGGCATGTATTTCCGTTCCGGAGATAATCGGTATTGAAATGATTTCCCGGGGTACAATTTTCCCGCTTACGGTATGAAATAAAAAACGGGTGTCTTTTGGGATTCGCTTGACCGTATGAACCTTGTGTGTCGAAAGTACAGATCCAAATTCTCCTTCAAAATTATCAACATCAAACTGGAGTTTGGAATTATCCGACATGCCAAAGGATTCAAAATGTTCGAAATGTTTCTTGTTCTCCGACAACAAATAAATTGCTGCCATTTGTGAATTTGTAAGTGCTGCTAATACCGGTAAAACGGATTTGAAAAACTTATGCGGTTCTTCTTCCAGCAACATGATCTGTGAGAGTTCTGTTGCCTTTTGCCGAAGTTCAGTAGTAATCTGTATATTCTCCACCAAGGAATTAAATGAATCGGACAATTCTCCCAGTTCATTTTTTGCAACTACTTCACTTCGGATACTCATATCTCCTTCCTGAAATTTCTTGGCAACACCTGTCAATTCCCGGATTGGCTTGCGGATGTTTCTTATCAGGACATAGCTTATTATGAACATGAGCAATAAAATACCAATGACTATGAATAGCAATTGTAAATTTAAAGATCCTCTTAATGTATTGGAGTTTGCAAAAAGCGTGTCACCTTTCTTTGATGCATATTCATCAATTACTTTTATGTTGGCTAACATTTGTTCTCTATAAATTCCAACAATACCTTTTGAACTGAAGCTCTGTTTTATAAGGGCATTCTGCCCTCCAAGGGCTGATTTTAAATTTAGCTGACGGCTTGTATTCCACAATATAAATGCTTTGTGAGCATTATTGACATCCGTAGCAGGTCCTAAATAACTTGTTTTTATGTTGCTGAATTGTTGCTCGGCATCATACGCGGAGAGTTCAATTGATTGCAACGCATCTTGTGTCTCCTTATTATTTACAGCCAGCATAAGGTCCCTGGTTCCCAAACGTATACTCAGGATATCTGCATTCAGATTTCCCAATGCTTTCCTGACTTGCAAGGGATGATTATATAACAGCTCTGATTGTTGGTGAATTTGAGTGGTTTGTCTGTATGAAATGAATCCTAATATAATCACAGCAAGATACATAGCAGCGAAGCCCAACATGAGCTGTGATCTAATCTTTAAATCTTTTAATTTCATACGCTTTTTCTTTGAACGCGAATGCCACAGCTTTACTTTTGCTGATTCACGTTGATAATGTATATTTTTTTTAATTATTCTGTTCTGCGTTATTCGAGTTCCAATTCGCATTCCAATCATCTTGCCGGCAATGGTTCTCCTAATCCAATTGAAAGATCCCTGTTTGAGGATATATTTCATGCAATCCCGATTTTAAGAGGATATCCCTTTCTGTTTCCCCGGTGATCAAATACCCGTTCGGGGATAAACAATTGATCGCCTTCTGAATAATTTTTTGTTGGTATTCCGGTTTATAATAAAACAAAAGATTCGCACAGACTATCAAATCAAAATCTCCAAATATGCTGGTTGGTGGACAACTGAACTGCTTACTCAATAAATCGAACACTGAAAAATCGATACCCTCCTTCAGTACCGGCTTCACGGTGTAAATATCTCCAATCTTTGTAAACCAGCGGTTTACTCTTTTTAAATTCAGGCTGTTTAATGCCTGTTCCGGATATTCCCCCAATAGGGCATCCTGTATTTGTGCCTCCGATTGATCGGACGCAAAAATACGAAAATTAATCTTCTCACCATGACATGTTGAATATTCATTGAATAACATTGCCAGGCTGTATGTTTCCTGACCGGCAGCACAGGCTGCCGACCAGATCCTGACCATATTCCTGTTCGATTGCGCTTTTCTCCTCGCAATGGATGGAATCAGTATCTTCTCCAATACCGAAAATGTCAGGGTGTTCCGGAAAAACTCAGTATAACTGATCTGAAGCGATTTCATAAATATCCCGCTTTCTACCTGACTTTGTTCCAAATACGAATAATAAGCTGCTTCCGATTCAAAGAATGTCTCTTTCATCCTCTTCTGAATAGATTTATTCAAAAATGCGTCTTCGTATTTTGAAAGGTCAATTCCATGATGTTGGAATATCAGTTTGTTGATTTTTTTATTTTTCTCTGTCATAACTTTTCGAACGCGGATACTGCAGATGTTTACCCGCAGATCTTCGCTGATTTTAGACTCTTTTTCTTATCTACATGTATCTGGATGTGTAATTTGCATTACATGCCATTAATTTACGATCCTGTATTTCTCATTTTCTCCCGATTTAGTCAGCAACCCATTGATCTCTTTCTTTAGTTCAATCATGGTCATCTCCCGGTCAACAGTCAGGTTGTGAAACCGCATCAACTCTTTCATCCGCACTTCCAATTCCTCCTGTGCTTTTTTTCGTTCGGTCATATCCCTGATCACTACCAGGGTACCATAATTATTCCCATACTTGAAACTCGATCCGTTTAATTCTCCATAGAACAGGGAGCCGTCTTTTCGTTTCATCTTAAACTCCAGGTTGTTAATGTTTTCTTTTGTTTCTATGATTCTCCTGAATACTGCTTCTGCCTGCTCCTCAGTGCCTTTCACTACAAAATCTGTGAAATTATGGCCGCACATTTCTTCGGGTTCATACTGGAATATAGACTTTGAGGCAGTTGAAGCGTAGATCAACTTGCCCTTGGCATCGGTTATGGAAATCAGGTCAACAGTTTGCTCAGTGATCGATCTGAATTTTTCTTCACTTTCCTGCAATAATCCGAATGCCTTTTTGCTTTCTGTGATGTCCTGGCCAAAACTTACCACTCCTGCTATCTTTCCTGAAATATAAATGGGGGATGTATTTACGGATAATACCAGAACATTTCCGTCAGTTTTTTTTAACCGTAATTCATAGGTACAGTTCTCTCCCAGTAAAGTACGATTGAAGATTTCTGCCACATACGAATTGTCTTCACTAAAAATAAGTGGCATATATGATTCCCCAATCCAGTCTTCCTGTTTAAAACCTGTTGTTTTTAGAGCCATTTCATTCATAAACGTAAAAAGACCCTCCTTATCCAATACCCAGATGAGGTCATTCGAGTTTTCGATCATGGTGCGGTATTTATCTTCACTTTCAAGGAGCGCCTCTTCAGCCAGTTTACGCTGAGTCACATCCTGAATAAGTACATGGCGTGCATTAAGTGCAATTGTGGGTGCTGCCACACCGGTAACTTCCACATATATTTCCTGGCCGTTCTTCTTTTTGTGTTTTGAAAGTCCATTAGTGTATTCCCCTTTTCGGGCTTGTTCAATTTTAGATTCAAATGCAGACATTTCTCCCAACGGGTGAAGATCATTCATGGATAAAGCCAGGAACTCATCCCGTTCATACCCGTAACATGCTAAAGCTGCATTGTTTACTTCGAGTATGACCAAGGTGTCCAGGTCGTATATCCACATGGGTTGAGGATTATTTGCAAACAAATACCTGAATTTTTCCTCATTCCTGCGTAAAGCTTTATCCGTTTTGTCCCGGTCAATAAACAGGGCTACCTGATTGGCATACAATAAAACCAGATCATTATTTTTTAAAGTATCTCCATTGGAGTAGATCAATGTAAAATCACCAATTACCTTATTTCTTTTCGTGATTTTTACGACTACTGAATCCCCTATATGAAATGTTCGCATAACCAAAGCCGCTATGTCTTTTGGAATGGAATAATGGGTTAGTTCATAAAAGGATTCGTATTTTGTGATTGATTCGTTCCTGGTTTTTTCCTTTCGGAGTGGATCGGTTTTCCATTTTTTATTTAAAATCTCAAACCCCAGAACAGAGCTTGCTTTTTTAATGTGCTCTTTGTTCCCCGAGATGGCTACTGTCGTAAAATCAATCCCCTTATCATCATAGATATTAAAGCAGACATAGTTGGCTCCGGATATTTCAAGAATAGTATCGGACATTTTAGCATAATCGATGCCCTGTGAAGTGCTGTCAATCAACCCACTACTTTTAACAAGAGTCTTCTTAAGCATGGATTCGCTTTCCTGAAGGGCATCCTGTGCCAGCTTGCGATCGGTGATGTCACGCAATACTCCTTCGTGTGTTACGATATCTCCGGCATTATCCCGGTTGTACCATCCGTGGTCTTCGATCCAGATGACTGAACCATCCTTCTTTTTTAATGGAAAAACCGACATCTCTTCATTTTGATCATTCAGTGACCTGTAATCCCGGTCGTTGACATCACAATACAACTGCGTTTTAATGTCGATTTCCATTAATTCTTCTTTGCTGGTATACCCAAGCATCTTGACCATAGCTGGATTAACATCAACAAATCTACCACTCGTAGTACTTTTGTATACCCCATCCGGAATCCGGATGACCAGATTCCGGTATAGTTCCTCGCTGTCATGAAGGTCCTGTTCCGTCTTTTTTCGTTGGGATATGTCCCTGAAAGTACCCACAATAAATGATTCCCCGTCAATGACTATGCTCTGGGCCAATATCTCTACCGGTATTTCAGTCCCATCCGAACATAGAATGACATTTTCAACGGGATGGGTAATGTCCAGCAGTTTGGATTGTAAAATGTGATTTTTATAAGTTTGTTTCGAAAATTCATTCTTATCAAGGGGATGAAGTTCGTATTGATACATCCCGATCAGCTCGAGTTTATCTTTCTTAAATAACCTGCAAGCGGCTGCGTTCGCATCTATTATTTTCCCGGTCTTAGGTTCTGCCAGGAACATGGTATCCGGAGCATCCTCGAACAATACCTTGAAACGCTCTTCGCTTTGGTGCAAAGCCAGTTCTGTTTTTTTTATGGCAGTTATGTCGCGCGTAATACTTAAAATATAATCCTTGCCTTCCAGCTCAATCAGTGTTGCCGACATCATCCCATATACGGTTTCCCCGGTTTTATTCCTGAACTGTGCTACCAGGTTTTCAACATATCCTTTTTCCTGTAATCCTTGAACCAGCCTATTCCGGTCGGCCCGGTTCTCCCAGATGGTGATTTCTTTGGAGGTTTTGCCCAAAATCTCCTGTTCCGTATAGCCCATAATTCGAGTAAATCCAGGATTCACTGATAAATATAAGCCATCGTCCATCCTGTTTATATTGATGGAGTCAGTGCTGGTCATAAAGGCTTTCTTAAATTTATCTTCACTGTACCGCAAATCTGTTTCAATCTGTTTCCGGTCGGTGATGTCGTAAATCTCTGTTATAAAATGGAGAGGTTTGCCATCCTTGTCGCGCAATAAAAAGATGCTGATATTTGCCCAGACGATATTTCCGCTTTTATGAATATATCTTTTTTCCCAATTTGAGAAATCCTTTTTTCCCTGTACAATGGATTCAATTTCATTCCTGTTAAATTCGATATCTTCCGGATGGGTTATGTCTGTCCATTTTAAAAGTGATAATTCTTCTTTAGAATACCCTATAATCTGAGTGAAGGCTTTATTGGCATTCATCTTTCCATCCATGGAAGTCATCGATTTGCCGATCATTGAATTCTCAAATACTTGCCTGAACTTCTCTTCACTGGCTTGCAGGTCTGTTTCGGCCTGTTTCCGGTCAGTGATATCCTGTACCGACGTGCGTATGCCTGTAATGCTCCCATTCCCCGCCCGGAGCATTTTATCCTGTTTCAGTACGGTAATCCAGGAACCATCTTTTTTGACTAATACCCGTTCATAAGGCTTTGATGAAACCTGCCTGCCCTGAAGTTTATCCAGTGTTGATTTTAATGAATGCTCCTGATAGACATTGAATTCCCAGACATATTGACCAACCACTTCTTCCCGCGTATATCCCATCAGGCTTAATTCAGTCTGGTTTACCCGTACAATCCGGCCTTCAGCATCAATCTCGTGGTACCCTAGCGGGGCAAAGTCAAACAGATCTTTAAATGCTTCCCGGCTCTTCCTTATTTCATTCTCTGCAATTTTCCGGACACTGATGTCCTGGAAAATCAATTGAATACTTTTCTTATGTTGATACTCTATCGGCATTGATTTTACTTCTACGTCGATAGCCGAACCATCTACCTGGAGAAATCTCTCTTCTTCCAAGGGTTGCACGTTCCCGTGGTCGAGTACATTCATCATGCGCCTGATCGCAAATTCGCGCGAGTCGGGGTGTATAAACTCCAATACATCCTTCCCCAGAAGTTCTTCTGCATTCGCTGCCTTCATCAACCGGATGCATTCGTTATTTACAAATACAATTTTCCGGTCGGAGTAGATACAGATAGCATCGGGAGAATTATCAACCAGTTCCCGGTATTTGGTTTCGCTCTCTTTTAAATCTATTTCCTTTTGTTTCTGATCGCTGATGTCATACAGGATACCTGTCCACACGACATCCCCGTTGGCTACATGCCGGGGAATCGACTCCAGATGGATCCACCTGATCTTCCCCTTGATAACCAGCCTCCCTTCCCAGTTAAAGGGAATGACAGAGGCGTTGGCATCTTCGTTCTTTTTTACAAATTCGATCCGATCCTGTGGATGAACCAGATCGATGATCATTCCTGTATTTCCTTCAAAATCTTCCCGGGTAATTCCCAAAATCTCACAAAACCTGTCGCTGGCCAGTTCCATCTTGTAGGGTGGGTTTTCCGAACTGTTCCAGGCATTTTTCCTCCAGTCTTTCCGCGGGTATACCCGTATTCTGTAAATTCCTGCAGGCTGGTTGTTCACCATGTCCAGGTATAACTGGCGCTCCTGTTTTAAAGTCTCTTCCTTTTTTTTGTGTTCGGTAATGTCCACCATCGTGACCAGGCATTGTTTCTTGTCTTTATCCATTTTACCGGTCAGGTAAACAAGCACCGGTTGGTTGGAAGAGTTCTGAAGTGCAATTTCACAGGATAGGGCTTCTGTCTGTTGGCATGCCTGGCTGAGGAAGTGATTAAATATCGGTTTTGTTTCATCGGTTATAAAAAATCCTAACCGGCTCTCGATCAGGACAGGTCTTTCTTTTTCCAGAAAAGCTGCCGCGCTGAGGTTTAATCTGAGTATTGCGCCTTCGGGGGAGAGTGTGAAATAACCGGTAGGAGCAAATTCATACAGATCGTTCACACGCTGTGCATCCATCTGGGCTACCCGAAGTTCCTCGTTCTGCATGTCCAGTTCTATCCGGTGAACATCCAGTTCGTGCACGAGCTTCATTAATTCTGAATCGTTAAGGATCGCGTCGGATGTCGGTCTATCGGCTTTTAGCTTGTCTTCGGCCAGTTGACGGAGGTCTTTATTCACTGAATTATTTTCGGATATATCTTTCATGGTTGCCTGGGGAATGATGCTGTGGAACTGAGAATAGAAAGGGAATGAACAGGGGTTTAATTAAAAAAATATAATAATCCGTACCGGAGTGAACAAATTGATAAAGAATGATAAAACATGCAAATATAATAATAATTGTTTGGGAATGACCGATATAAAGCACTTTATTTGGTTCAATATGTTTTAAAATATCTTTTTCGTGTCATTTTAACTTATCTTCCTGACCCTGAACTCTCATTTTTTTTTCTGTTTTCTTCTGTTGTATGTATCTCCATGTACACGTCGACTATAACGGGAAAGGCCTGCTTTAGTTTTCACTCGGCTTATTCTCTCGGTCACTGCTTCTGCTTTTTCTGTTCCCGATGTCACCTCGGAGTGAACTTCTCAGGTCCGGATACAGAAGTATTCGCAGGGCAGTGTGGTCGCCTTTGGAATTGTGATGCGATCCCCGCATCGTGGACCTTCGTGTTGGTGTAGCTTTGTGTTTTAATATTTCGCCTGCCTGATTTTATTTCGCAGTAATTTTATGAACTAAACGGCTTGGTGTTTTCTGGTGCTGCCGGCCGTTCCGTTCCGTTTTCCGGTACAGGTTGCTCCTCTTTCCTGCCCATCGGTTGCCTCTTTATCATGTTTCGGTGAACTGCCCCTGTTGATGTCAATCTTTAGTCCGGTTTTAAAAGAAAAGTCTGCCCGTTTTTCCGATTTTAATCGAATACCTCCCGTTTTTATACCTCTCTTTACCAACAGTATGTACTCATTATATAACGGGATGATGCACAACAACCTTCCCGGATACCTGGAATGCTGTTTTTGAAAGTAAACAGGCTCTCTACCGAATTGGGTGGGTAAACTCTTTTTGTCAATTGACTTGTTTCGGTGAAAATGCAGTTCAACTGAGTTTGAACCCGATAAGGGTTTTAGGTCTATCACCCAAAATATATCTGTATATAAACTACTTACAAGTATTTTATTCCCCCAAATTGAGTTATCAACAAACCTATTCAAAAAATAGTCTCCTACGGAGTTTCTAAGAGTTGCGTCGAGTTTGCTTTCAGAAACCAAAGTGATCAATTCATCACAGCATATTACCAATTCACCGTCTAATCTATCCCTGGTCGTATTCTACTTTAGGATGTCCCATAGATGTCCCATAGATGTCCCATAGATGTCCCATAGATATCCCATATTAATATTGATATGGGTTATCTATGGATTATGAGTGAATTATTTATGGGTAAAGTGTTTTTTTACCTAAAATAGGTAAAGAGAAGGATACGAGTAAGAAGCGTATAGACGTAAGTAGGTTTGTAGAGTTATTGATGTTCTGATTTTTGCTCTCATAAAGCAAGACTACCCATTGATTCAGGACCTAATGTTCTAAATGTATTCCGAACCACCCGAACCAAATTTTGTATTCTTTACAGCATAAAAAACAAATTATCAACGTTCATAGTTTCTGATTGTTTAGAGCACCGTAAAAACGGAATTAAAAGCTCCTATGAAGTCGATACCGGTCCCTGTTGTAAAATCAGAGTACCTTCTAAACCGTTATAGAGGCAATCACGAATAGATCCTGACTCTCCGCGGAGTTGAATTCTACATGGGGAATAGAATAATTATGACATATATTTCTGCATAAGACTTAAAACATGAGGATCAATTCTAAATACATGTTATAAAACATGATTTTCATGCAATTATTCACTAAAATGCTTGGAGTATACTGGTTTCTGCCGTATCTTTGCACAGTGATTTTTTCATAGTATTAGATTTAAGGTTAACAAAGATTGGTAGAGTGCCGTGAGGCAATCTACCTTTCGTCTTTTATAGAGGTTGTCATTCGACGACCTTTTTTTTATACCCGATAATCTGGTATGAAGAGAGGCTTTTTTCTGTACTCGGATTGGGGCTTCTTTTCTTGTTTACCCACTATTCAAGAGTTTTTTTACTGAACTAATACGGAGCTGAAGCGTTATTACAGAATGAATTCCATGTGTAAAATCATCATCAGGAAGGGGCTTCTCAATCCGTTCCCGGTAATATCCCAAGAAACATGAAAAAGATAGTTTTGATTGGTGCAAGTGGCTTTATCGGTTCAGCTATTCTGAAGGAATCGCTGGATCGTGGACATACGGTGACAGCGATCGTACGGCATCCTGAAAAGCTCGCTCTGCAACATCCCGGTCTGCGGGTTAAACCCGGGGATGTGCTGTCGGGGAAATCGCTCGCTGAACTTATGCTGGGTGGGGATATTGTGGTCAGTGCCTATAATCCGGGGTGGATGAATCCCCAGATTGCCCCTGAGACTACCCGGGGATACCAGGCGATCATCAGTGCCGTGAAAGAAGCAAAGATATCCCGGCTGATTGTGGTAGGAGGTGCCGGCAGCCTGTATGCTTCCTCGGGAGAGCGGGTAATGGATACGGGTGAAATCTCGGAATCATATCTGCCTGCCATTGAAGCGTTGGCAGGGGTTCTGTACCATCTTCAGCAGGATGAAACCGAATTGGATTGGGCTTTTTTTAGTCCGGCAGGCAATATCCATTCCGGCGAACGAACCGGTAAATTCAGGTTGGGAAAAGATGAATTGATCGTCGACGAACTGGGGCAAAGTAATATCTCTGTGCAGGATTATGCGATGGCTCTGCTGGACGAAGTGGAAAAACCGACACATCACCGGGAGCGCTTTACGATAGGATATTAAAGTTGAAAATAGGAGCTACATTGAAAAAGGTCATTCGGAGTTACCCGGGATGACCTTTTCAATGTAAACGATACCCACGACAGAGTGCAGTCCGGTGGCAACTGCTAAAAACTTCGTGTTTAAAAAAAGGGACCCTAAACCGGGCCTGTTTATTTACACTGAATGTATTTGCCT
>Ga0302271_10002302_pt1 | contig 17309 bp, 18 predicted proteins | sample III_Bog_N1_1_FD_198767 | JGI IMG/M metagenome (GOLD analysis project Ga0302271, IMG submission 198767) | Peat permafrost microbial communities from Stordalen Mire near Abisko, Sweden - III_Bog_N1_1 | ecosystem: Environmental > Terrestrial > Soil > Wetlands > Peat | place: Sweden: Abisko...
AATGATTAACGGGCTTTTTGTTACGACCTCTAATGATGATGTTGCAAGTGCTTTTGCTGAAAAATCAGAATTAGCAATCAAGACCATGCCAGAAGAGTTGAGAACACTTCCGACCACAAATGTTTTATTCAGGCCTGCCGGCGTAATGGGAATTGAAGGGCTAAAAGATGTTTATTGCAGAGAGTTTAATGCAAATGTTCAAGTTAGGAAAGAAGTTTTAGAAATTAAATCAAAAGAAGCGTTTAAAAAACTTATGCCTTGGAGTGATTTGCTTGCAGAACTTGAAGCAGATGGCAACGGTGTAATAATGACTATGGGTAAAGGTGGAGTTGGTAAAACATCTATGGCTGCAATGATTGCAACTCAGTTAGCACAAAAAGGACATTCTGTTTTGCTCTCAACAACCGACCCTGCAGCACATTTAACACAGGCCTTAAAATCAGACATTGGGGAAGAGGTTCCAAACCTTCAAATCGAAAGAATCGACCCAAAAGTTGAGGTTGAAAATTATGTTTGCTCCGTTATCAAAAAGAACGCAGGTAAAATTTCACTTGAAGATATGGCTTTGCTAGAAGAAGAACTTCGTTCACCTTGTATTGAAGAAATAGCTGTCTTTCAGGCGTTTGCTAAAACAGTTGCAAAAGGAGACAAACAATTTATTGTGCTTGATACGGCTCCGACAGGCCATACTTTGCTTTTGCTGGATTCAACCGAAGCTTATCACAGAGAGGTTGCAAAATCAGCAGATGATTTACCTTGTGAGGTTAAGGAACTCTTGCCAAGAATTAGAGACCCGAAATTTACAAAGATTTTGATTGTGGCACTTCCTGAAGCGACACCTACGCATGAGGCAAAAGCTTTACAGAAAGATTTGAGAAGGGCTAATATTGAGCCTTACGGATGGATTATTAACCGCAGTTTCGCTGCATCAAATACAAATGACCCGATATTAATCTCAAAAGGATTGTATGAATTAAAGTATATTGAAGAAATTACAAATACACTCTCAAAAAGAACCGTATTATCACCTTGGGTTTCAGATGAATTAGTAGGTACGGACAGTTTAAAAAAATTGATGAAGTAGGGTGGGGTCACCACCCCACCGAAATAAGGAGAATTTATTATGATAAAATTAGAAGTATTTGACCCGGCAATGTGCTGTGCTACAGGGATTTGTGGAAACAGTGTTGACCCGAAATTGGTAACTTTCGCATCCGATTTGGAGTGGCTAAAAAAACAAGGAATTGACGTTGTAAGACATGGCCTTTCCTTTGAACCTGCTGAATTTGTTAAAAATGAAGCTGTCAAAAACACTCTTCAAAGTGATGGAAATGAGTGCTTGCCAATAATTGTTATAGATAACAAAATTGTATCCAAAGCTTGTTACCCAAGCCGCGAGAAACTTGCCGAAATATGTGGATTAGAATACAAAGAAGACTTTGGCGGTTGTTGCGGTTCTGAATGTGACTGCTCGAACGCACCGGCAGAAGAAAATTGTTGCTGCCCACCTGATTGTGATTGCCATCAATCTCCCGTAAGTGACAATTCTAAAAAGATGTTGTTTATAATTGTTCTTTTAATTATGGTAGGAATCATTGCCTTTAAATTTAGTTGTAAAGCAGGGGCAGCAGAAAATACTTACAAAAATCTTACTTCAATTAGTCAAATAAATTCAAAGGAAGACGTTGCTTTTATTTATATCCCGACAATTGGCAATGAAAAAATCAACGGTAAAATTAAAGAAGCAATGCTTTCGGCACAAAGTACGCTAAAAGCAAAAAACATTTCGGCCTCTTTGTATCTAATGAGCCCTAAATCCTTGGAATATGCACAAGTTGCATCTCAAACAACACCTCCTGCAATTTTGACTATCTACAAAGGCAAAGGTAAAAATTATGTATCAGGAACTATAAATCAAACAAAACTTTTACAATCCTACATGGCGGCATCACTTTCAGGCGGATGCGGTGCAGAATGTCCTTGCCATAAAAAGTGAAAGTGAACTTTAGGGTGGGATTGCAATCCCACCAAATAAAAAGGAGTTTGACATGTTACAACAAATAATGGACAAATTACAAATCGTATCTTCACAACCTCTAGGACTATTATTTGCAATGTTACTTGGAGCAGTTAGTGCCGCTGCAAGCACTTGTTGCACACTCCCTGCTTTGGGTTTGGTTGCAGGATATTCTGGAACACAAAACCAAGGAAGCAAAAAAGAAATTGTCAAATCCGCAGTTTTATTTATGCTTGGAACAATCGTTTCTTTAATGATTATCGGTGCAATATCGGGCTTTGTAGGGCAAGTCGCACAAAGCACGCTGGGTAAATATTGGAAAATATTCGCAGGGGTAATTGCTGTAATCTTAGGTTTGGCTAGTTTAAAATTATTGCCTTTTAATATCTCTTTTGGGAAATTAAGTACTTCAAAAAAGGAACTAAGCCCACTTGGTCAAATCTTAACAGGCTTTGCACTTGGTGGAATCGTTGCAGTAAGTTCATTGCCTTGCAATCCTGGGATTTTCATTGTTATGGGTGCCGCCATTCTTCAGGGTGCTGTTTTATGGGCTATGTGCCTTTTAGGCTTTTATGCCATTGGCTTTGCGTTGCCTTTAGGATTATTAATGCTAGGAATTTCCCTTGGCAACTTTACACTTGCCTCAAAAGGCATGGATAAAGCATTAAGATGGGTTTCAGGTGGGATTTTAATAGTTATTGGGTTTTATTTTCTTTTAACTTTTTAACTTTAAACAACAATATTTTCTTATCCCAAATAACTTGCCAGAATTTTTTTGACGTAATTTTGTGTTTCAGCATAAGGCGGAACTCCGTCATATTTATCGACTGCACCCGAGCCTGCATTGTAAGCGGCAAGTGCCAAAATAATATTACCGTTATATTTACTCAATAAATTTTTTAAATATTTTACCCCACCTTCTACGTTTTGGACAGGGTTGTATGGGTCTGTAACCCCCAAACCCTTTGCGGTTGCTGGCATTAATTGCATTAAACCTATGGCTCCGCAGTGTGATTTTGCTTTGGGATTAAAACCAGATTCCTGTCTAATCACGGCGTTTACCAATTTTTCATCAACTCCATGTTTTCTTGCAATTCCTGAAATCATGCTCAACAATTGCGGTTTTGAAGGATTTGTATAATCTCTTAATGCTGGCTGATTTACCTGCTGTGCCTGAACACTCATTGAATCAGGATTTGTCAGGAGTGAGCCGAAATTTGAACTTGCACTAGACCTTAAAACCTCTTGAAAAGGTCTAACATCAGACGTTTTAGGGGGTGCAATACCTTGGGTTTTGGGGTCAAACTTATTTACGTAATTTTGTATTTGTCCCAGTCGTTGTTCCGCCGCCTGCTGACCTCCGCTTGATATTAAATTCTGAATCATTGGTGAAAACATTTTTCCCCTTTATTTCTGTACCAAAATATATCCTCTATAATATCCTCGTAAAAAACACACAAATATTGAGGATTTTATTGAAAAATCATCCATTGAGACCACTATAAATTATCAAAATCAAATCTCAGCGGCCTAAATGTCTTTAATTAAAATTACTGGAAAGTCAAAAAGTTTAGGACAAGATTTTAAAAGAAATTAAAACGCCTGTCTCTAGCAAGCTCAACTTCAATTTCGTCAACTTTGTGGAATTGGCCATCTTTGTTATATAAATCTTTTAATGCAATCAGATAAGTTTTCATATTTTGTCTTAAATAATTGGTATGTGGAAGGGTTTTTATAACCGCGATTGCTTTTTCATAACAAGTTATTGCATCCTTTGTTTTGTCGTTTTTAGAATATAAATCACCCAAGGACATAAGCATATTAACACTAAGGATCTTTTGTTTTGACCCGGAGTTTTCCAATTCAGTTATTGTTTTTTGGTAAACATCAATCGCTATATCTACCTTATTATTTTGAACTTCATATTGAGCAATTCTGTTTACGATTTTTGCAAATGTAGAATAATCAATATCGGACTGCTTGGAAATCATATCATAAGCTTTTTCATAAAAGCCAATCGCCGCATCATAATCTTTTTGTGCATAGTATAAATCCCCACTCAAACGAATCAAATCTGCCTTTTCGTCATCGTTATAGCCGATTGTTTTAAAAATAATCAAAAGATTTTTAAATTCTTGAGCGGCAAATTGATAATTATTATTATTGAGATAATATTCAATTAAATACTTTCTAATAAAATATGCAGTTTCCCTTGAAAAAATCCCGTATTGTTTCTGGATTTTTTTCATCCCTCCAAGCATGCTGTCAATAGATTTTTGCTGTTCGTTATTCTTAAGATAACAAACAGCTTTTTTATAGGGAATTTCAAAATATATTTCTTTATTTTCTTTAGAAAAATGGAAAATAGAATAATAGTTATATTCAAGATTATAAAGATCTATAGCATTTGAATATCTACCTGAAAGTTCATTGTTAACTGCTTGATTATTAATAATATAGCCAAAAAGAAAAACATTTGTAAAAAAATACAAAAGCAATGCAGACATAAAAACTATTAAAAATGCATTAAGTATGTGTCTAATAGAGTACAAAAATACTCTTATCTTGATATATAACTTTCTATAAAACATGTGCTTCCTATGGTGAATTATTAAACCATCATAGCGTTTTTTATAAAAAGTGTCAAGAATTATTTTACCTCTTGAAGAATAACCAATGTTCGTTCAACCTCTTTTAAAAGGTAGTCCATCTGTTGATTAATATTATGAGGACTATATATGTAACCTTTATCCGTATAAGGCAGATAAGGGCTGTAAATTGAACTCTCAGCTCTGAGCTGTGAAACAGTCTGAACATGAGTGCCTAGTTGCATAAGTTTTCTGAAAGAAATGTAACTTTCTTCAGGTTTATTTTTATACTTATCTCTAAAATAACCAACATTTTCATTAAAATAATTGGAAGCTGCATTAAATTTTTGAACATCCTCTTTTGTATCTAAGCTGTTTTCAAGTTGTTGAACAATCAGTATCATATCATTTACGTCGTTAACGTATTGCGAGGTTTTATCTTTTTTTAAAATAATATTAACAAACGCAGGATTATCTCTAGGAATAGGCTTTATTTGGTTTTTATCATTAAATCCATCTACAGAATCAAAAACCTGCGGTGCTTCTTGTGGTTGGGATTTTTGAAACCCTTCTAAGACATCCGGCAAAGTCCCTGCATACCCCCCATTTATTACAGACACGGGTTTTGTTTTTGCAAACACAACTTGTGCTGAAAAAAGTATGATAATTAATAAAAAAATCTTTCTCATACATAAATTATACTGGTTTCTGCTCAAAGGTCAATCTATCAAATCGATTATGTTATAATATATCTGAGGAAAATATGAAAAAAATTGCAATAATTCCTATAGACAATAGACCTGTTTGCTACACCTTGATTGAGCAAATAGCAAAAATTGACGATAGTTTGAAACTTTTTTTGCCTGAGCGAAACTTATTGGGTGGGCTTAATTTTGAAGCCAATGTTGATGGGATTTTAAACTGGCTGGAAAAACTGGAAGATGTTGATGCAATAATAATTTCACTTGACACAATTGCCTATGGGGGACTGATTTCTTCAAGAAGATGTGAATCATCCTTAGATGAAATCAAAAATAGGCTTGACAAAATCAAAGAAATTCTCATGGAAAAATGTACCAGAATTTACGCTTTTTCAAGCATAATGAGGATTTCAAACAATAACGTAAACGAAGAAGAAAAAGAATATTGGAGTCAGTGGGGAAAAAAGATTTTTGAACATTCATATGATTTCCACAAGGAAACAGGAAACAGTGAGCAGAAAACTAAAGCCTCTGCTCACTCCTCACTACTCACCACTCACTCTGTTATTCCTCAAGAAATACTAGAAGACTACCTCGAAACCAGAGAAAGAAATTTCAAAGTCAACAAAATTTATCTTGATTGGCTTAGAGATGGAGTTTTGGACACTTTAGTTTTTTCAAAAGATGATTGTGCTGAATTTGGGTTGAATGTCATAGAAGCCAAAGAATTAGAAAAAATTATCAAAGAAAAAAAACTTCCTGCTTTCGTAAAAACAGGTGCGGATGAAATACCGCTGACGCTTTTTGCCCGTGCAATAAGTGAATTAAACAGACCACTGCTGGTTTCACCTCTGTTTTTAGCCCCAAAGCACAAAGATTTAATTTCTAACTACGAAGACATTTCAATAGAAAAAAGCGTCAACGCCCAACTAGAACTTTCCGGATGTGAAATCGCGGGAGACAAAATGGCCGATGTTATTTTAATAGTGAATAATTTTGAAGAGAAACAGGGTGAAATTGTTATGGGTGTTAATACAAAACCCTTTAGCAGTAATTTAAAACTCCCCGAAAAGAAATTTATGGTGGCAGACGTGAGATTTGCCAATGGTGCTGACGATGAATTTTTGGCAAAGCTTATGGGGCAAGGATTAGATTTTGAAAAACTTTATGGATATAGTGCTTGGAATACAAGTGCAAACACATTAGGTAGCCTTATTTGTGCCTGTGTAGTAAGATTTTTTGCTGAAAAATATAACGAGAAAGCTTTTAAAGAACTCCAGCTGGTTCGTTTTTTAGATGATTGGGCTTATCAGGCAAAAGTCCGACAGGCACTAAAAAAACTTTCAAAAGAGCCTAATCTTTTTCACCTAAGAACATTAATGCTGGCTTTTGAAAACCAATTAAAAGAACATATTAAAATGAATTTCAAAGTTGACTACAATTTCCCGTGGGGTAGATTTTTTGAAATCGAAGTAACTGTGTGTGAAAGCAAGCAGGTCGGACCCGGCACCCATGAAACAGCGGTTTTTGACAATAGTAAAATTGAGTACTCTAAAGAAGCTCGTCCTAATAAAAAAACTACTAAAAAAGAAATTTTTGTCAAAACAAAACTCAATAAAAAGAAAAAAATTGAACCGCCGCAAAACCAAGAAACAAGTGAGAACGAAGAGCAGAAACCGGATGGCTACCCTTATAATAATGAAGGAAAAGAAATAGATGCGGCATTAGGTCTTCTTTTTGAGGAAACCAAATCTGACAAAACTAAGTGGCCTCAAGATTAAGGCAAGAAAGAAACCGAGGGAAATACCAGTAAATGACATATTTAGATATTCTTGTTTTATCAATAGCACTTTCTATAGATGCCTGCGTCGTCTCTTTTTCAAACGGTTTAATTTTCACCCGCAATTCTCGGAAAAGCTCGCTTATTTTAGCATTTTCAGTAGGGTTTTTCCAATTTTTAATGCCAATTATTGGCGGAGGGTTAGCAAGCAGCGTAAATAAATATGTAGAACCTTATGAACATTGGATTGTATTTGTTATTTTTGTAGCTTTAGGACTTAATTTTATCAAAGAAGCTTTCAAAAAAGAAAAAAAAGAGGAAAAACTGGTCTGCTATTTATGCTTTAAATACATTCTGCTTGTTTCTTTAGCGACGAGTATCGACGCACTTGTTGCAGGTGCATCTCTGGCTTTTAGCGGCACAAAAATTCTAATCCCTGCAATAATAATCGGAATCGTAACCTTTATAAACTCCCTTTTGGGATTTTGGAGCGGATATTTTTTCAAAAAATTCCCGACAAGAAATTTAGAAATTTCGGGGGGCGTAATCTTGATATTATTGGCTTTCAAAGTTCTTCTAGAAAGCCTAAAAATAATATAATCAATTTTTTAATATTATCGGACTATTGATATTATTAAAAAAATCGTTAATATTAGACATAGGAGACGAAATGAACAGTAAACAGTAAACAAAAGCAAAAAGTAAAACGCAAAAAGCAAAACGTTTGAGCCTACTTTTGGCCTTTTGCCTTTTGCTCGAAAAACCCTTCACCTTTGCGTCAAACAGAGATTATTGAGGTAAAATGGTACTATCTTCAGAAAAAAATCTATACGAAATTCTTGAAATTTCATCCGATGCGAGCAATTCTGTCATAAAAACCGCGTACAGAAAACTTGCTCGAAAATACCACCCTGACGTTAATTTGGGAAACGACTCCTGCATTAAAAAATTTAAAGAAATAACTGAAGCCTATGAAATTTTATCAGATATCGAGAAAAAGAAAAATTATGACCTTTTACGTGGCTATCGTCAACAAGATGATTTGAGAGCCAAGAGAACTCAAGCAAACAGAGCTTACAAAGAGACTCTTAATGAAGAACAAAAAGATTCTAAAAATGCTGAAAAAAGTTCTGACATGGGAATCAATTTCTCAAATGCATTTAATGATATCCTTGAAGGGTTTAAAAATACCGCTCATTCCAAAGATAAATCCTTCACAACAAAACAACTGAGACCAGAAAGAGGAAGCGATGTTCATAGCGACATAGCCATAACTCTATCAGAAGCAATCAACGGAACCACAAGAACCATAAACATCCTACACACTGAAAAATGCACAAATTGCGAAGGAAGAAAATTCATTAACGGTGCAAAATGCACTATTTGCGGTGGAATAGGGGAACACTCAATTCATAAAAAGCTCTCGGTAAAAATTCCTGCAAAAGTCAAACATGGTTCAAAAATAAGGATTGCTAATGAAGGCAACAAGGGTTATAATGGAGGGAAAAATGGCGATTTATATTTAGATGTCAAAATTGAAAGTAATTCTATTTTTAAATACGACGGATTAAATATTCACTGCTCTATCCCTATAACTCCTTATGAGGCAGCACTCGGTGCAACAATCAACATTCCAACAATTGATGGAAAAATTTCGATGAAAGTACTGCCACAAACTCACTCTGGACAAAAATTCAGGCTCTCAGGCCAGGGATTAAAAGGAAACGATGAAAAAACTGGTGATATGATTGTCACAGTACATATAGAAATCCCCAAAAACCTCAGCAAAAAAGAAATCGGGCTTTACGAAGAGTTAAAAAATGTTAGTAATAATGATATAAGAGAGAATTTATTAAATGGAATCTAAAACAAAAATAAAAGAAATATTTACATCCATCCAAGGAGAAGGCCCTTATATAGGCGTAAATCAGCTATTTATAAGGTTTTGTGGCTGCAATCTGGATTGTTCATATTGTGATACAGAAATAGAGGCCGGCATCAGGTATCTTGAACTGAATCCTGAAGAATTAAAATCGCATATTCAAACATTCAATCTAAAATCGGTTCATTCAATCTCATTAACTGGCGGAGAACCCCTCCTGTGGGCCGATTTTTTAGTAAACTTTTTACCTTTGGTTGAAAACAAAATTTATCTTGAAACAAATTCGACTTTAAATACAGAGTTGGAAAAAATTATAGATTTTGTCGACATAATTGCTGCTGACATTAAGTTGCCAAGTTCCTCTGGAATTGAAAATTCTTTTGCGACCCACGATGAATTTTTCAAATCGGCAAAAAAATATGACAAAGAAATTTTTGCAAAAATTGTATTTGATGAAAATATTTTAAACGACGAAATCTCGCAGTGTATTAAATTAGCAGAAAAATACGACTTGCCATTGATCCTACAGCCTAAAATGAATGGTGATGAGTTAAATATTTCTACCCAAAAAATAATCGAAATTTTTAATAAATTTATATCAGTTTATCCAGATACTAGGGTAATCCCGCAGGTTCACAAATTCTTGCAAGTTTTATAACCTGATAAGCTTTTTTTAATGCGGCAAAGTATCATATAATATTGATTGATTGCTTATTTATTTATTATATTGTATAATGTAATATGGACATCAAGTTGAATTTTTTAGGAGCTTAAGATGAAAAATAAAAGTGGTTTTACCCTTGCCGAAGTATTGATAACGCTTGGAATCATTGGAGTAGTGGCTGCCTTAACAATTCCTCCATTGATTGAAAATAATCAAAAAATACAATACGCTGTCGCACTAAAAAAAGCTTATACCTCTTGGAATCAAGCAATGATAAGAATGGCTGCAGACGCAGGAACACCTGGAGATTTCAGTACTTTTTTTACTGGAAATGAAGTCACGATTGGCGATGAACTTGTCAAATATTTTAATGTTGCAAAAAATTGTGCGGAGTCATTATCCGGTTGTTTCCCTGATAAAGTTATTGCAAATTTTGATGGGACAGGTGCTGCAGCTTCGGGTTATGATGCCCTTACATATTACAGATTTATGACTGCGGACGGTGCGTCTTATTCTCTGTCTTTTAATCCACAGTATTCGGGCTGCCATACATCTTATGGTGCTGCAGGAACTGCTGTTTTTAGGACTTGTTCCCTTATGACAATTGATGTAAATGGCCTGAAAAAACCAAATGCCGTCGGGCGAGACATATTCTATTTTTTTATTACATCAGGGACAGGCAATGGGCCGATTTTATATCCAAGAGGTGGCAATGATTATATGTACTGGCAAACAAATGGCTGCAACTATGGATATGGAGCAGGTGCAGATAAAACTGGCTGGAGTTGTGCCGGTCGAATAATGGAAGATAGCTGGGAAATGAATTATTAATTTATAATATTTTCAACCCGGTTTTATTCCTCAATAATTTCATACAAAGTAGAAGATTCTTGCACGCTTACATTACCAATAGGAATTTTCAGCACTTTTGCTTGAACGAGTCTATTAGGGCTTTCGATTTTGATAATATCACCTTCTTTTAACTGTTTTGAAGGTTTTGCCTGACTACCGTTCACAAAAACCCGACCCAGGTCGGAAACCTCGTTTGCCACCGTTCTTCTTTTTATTAACCTTGACACTTTTAAAAATTTATCTAATCTCATTTTTTATACCTATAGTTCGATTTCTATATTGTTGGGCTTGCCAGCTCAACCTACCCTCAGCTCACTGCTCACTTATAACTGCATACAATTCTAACATAAATGTTGATTTTTTTTGTTTACGAGACTATAATAAACATAACAAAATTAAAATTAAGGACGATTAATGGGCACAACTGGCAATATATTTTTTAACTTGTTTGTAATAGCACTTTTACTATTTTCAAACGGCTTTTTTGTTGCCTCCGAATTTGCGATGGTGAGTGTAAGAAAAACTCGCATAGCTCAACTTACAAAAGAAGGTAATTTCAACGCAAAAGTAGCACTGGAAACACTGAAAGATTTAGACAAATTTATAGCTGCGGTTCAATTAGGTGTTACGATTTCCAGCATCGGGCTTGGTTGGGTAGGACAAGCAACTCTGGCAAGAATGATTGAACCATTATTTGGTTTTTTACCTCCACACTACCAAATAGCAACAGCTCATACGATTTCTATAGCCATAGCGTTTTCACTCATAACTGTCTTACATGTGGTCGTTGGTGAACTTATGCCTAAGTCAATTGCACTTCAATACCCTGAGAGAACTTCACTTTTTATAGCAGTTCCGATGAAACTTCTTACAAAATTATTCAACCCGATTATTGTCTCATTAAATTGGCTTGGAAATTTCTTATTAAAACTTTTAAAAATACCGCTTTCTCAGTCTTCGCATTTAGCTCATTCAACCGAAGAGTTGAATATGCTTATTAATGCAAGCTATAACGAAGGGGTTTTAAATGAAACAGAAAAAGAAATGCTACAAAATGTATTCAAATTTTCTGACCTTAACGCAAAACAAGTTATGGTGCCAAGAACAGATATGGCATGCATTCCTTCCGATATAACATTCCAAGAACTAAATGAATTAACTGTTGAATCTCAATATACCAGATACCCTGTATATGAAGAAAACCTGGATCACATCTCGGGAATAATTCACGTCAAGGATCTTTATGGACTTTCCCTGAAAAAACAAGAATTTTCTATTGAAAAACTACTTAGACCGGTTTTGTTGGTACCTGAAACAATCACAATGGATAATTTAGTACGTGAATTCAAAAAGATACAAGGCCAAATGGCAATAGTAATTGATGAATTTGGCGGAACATCCGGTTTAATAACCCTTGAAGATGTTTTAGAAGAAATATTTGGAGAAGTTCAAGACGAATTTGACGCTGACGAAGAAGCTGACATTAAGGAAATTACCCTAAACACATATCATGCTAATGCAATGATGAGAATAGATGAGATTGCGGAATTTTTTGAAATTGAAATAGAAGACGAGGATGTCGATACAATAGGGGGATTGGTTGTAAAACTTCTTGGCAGAATAGCAGAAATTGGCGATAAGGTTGAAATAAAAGACCTGGAATTTACAGTAAAAGAAATCGACGGTGCTAGAATTACAAAGCTTTTGATAATTAAAAGAATCCCTATTGAATCAGAAATCCAAGAGACTGAAGAATAAAAAGAGACCACTGCACGTCTCTAAAAAGCTCATTTTTTAGACATGCAGTGGTCGACCTATCAAAAGTGAAAAATGTCGGGAAATCGCACTTTCCCGACATTTTGACACTAGACGTTGGAGACTGATGCACAAGTCCAAATTAGCCAAAATTTTGTATTTTTTGGACTTGTGCATCAGTCTCAAGAAAAAGGCCGACTATAATTTATAGTCGGCCTTTTTTTATTTAGTTGTCGCCTTCAAAATCAGCAATAAACTTTTTCCATCCTCCATCAAGTTCTTTAATAAACTTGTGAGCATCTAGAACATCGTTTTCATCTATTGGTTTCGGACCGTCCTGAACCTGAAGTACCAAATCTTCATCATTGTAGTTCTTCAAATCAAGATCAGAAATCCCTAAGAATGCAACCCCGAAACTCTTTCCGCATCCTTCGCAAGTGAGCTTAAACACAAGCATAGAGTCTTCTTCTCTCATAATTTGGACAGATTCCTCATCAAAACTTACTTTGCATCTTGAACAACATAAATCTTTAAATAAAGTAGCTATTTTTCTTTTCATCTTTTCCTCAATTTCGATTTTAACACAAATTCATTGTTAAGATTTATTAAAATCTATCTTAAAATGCTAAAGTGTTCGTTTGTAAGTGCCGATTAAGTGGAATAGGTAGAGAAGTGTATATTTTATTATAAGGAGAAAATTATGGAAGCTTTAAATTTGATATTATTTGGTTTTATTGTTTATGCGGCGTTAATCGTTGTCCCTACAATTTGGGAAGAAAAAACTGCACATCACCAAGCTAACTAATTCCAACTGAATCACATATAAATAGACGTCATGTTTGAACAAGTGTTCCTACGGAAAGTATTTTAAGGAGAGTAACTGTGGAAGCTTTAAATCTAATAATATTTTGTTTTATTGTATATTTTGCACTGTTCGTAGTTCCTACGATTGGTGAAGAGAGGCATGTAAATCATCCCTCTCAATAATTTAGATTTTGTCTATATAAAAACAAATGTCACGCTTGTGTGAGTGTTCCCGTGAAGAAACAACTTTCATTTCAAGTACCAAAAACACATATCAACAAACCAGTTGGTGTGTGTTTTCAGTATTCTCGCTTTTACGCATGGTAATGATATAATTGATTCATGGATTTTAAACACTATACAGTAATGAAAAATGAAGCCGTGGACGCACTTCAATGTGAAGATGAACAAAGAGGTGGACTTATTTATGTTGACGCAACACTAGGAGGTGGCGGCCATAGCGAATTAATACTGCAAAAAATTCAACCGTCAGGCCATTTGATTGCGTTTGACGTCGATGATGATGCTATAAAAGCTGCATCTGAAAGGTTGAAAAATTACAATAACTTAACAATTGTGAAAGATTCTTATACAAATATTAAGAAAGTTTTACACAATTTAAAAATTGAAAAAATAACAGGCGGAATCCTCTTTGATTTAGGTGCATCCTACCACCAGCTTACGAAAGCCGAAAGAGGCTTTTCTTTTTCAAAAAATGCCCCTTTGGACATGAGATTTGATAAAGATGCTGATTTCAGTGCCTATGAAGTGGTAAACGGCTATTCGGAAAAAGATTTGGTTCGTATTTTTAGCGAATACGGAGAAGAGAGATTTTCAAAAAGAATTGCAAAAAAAATAGTTAACCAAAGAAGGGTAAAAACCATTGACACCACTGGTGAATTGGCAGAATTAATAATAAATGCCACTCCTCACGTAAAATCATCCATTCACCCTGCTACAAGGGTATTTCAAGCAATTAGGATAGAGGTTAACCAAGAATTAACAAATGTAAAAAAAACATTAGACCAAGTGTTGGATTTATTGGGGGATGGTGCTATAATAAGTGTCATAAGTTTTCATTCACTTGAAGATAGATTAGTGAAAACTTTATTTAAATATCATTCTCAAAAATGCAGGTGTGAAAGAAATCAGATGATTTGCAAATGTACACCACCAATATTGGAACTAATTAATAAAAAGCCAATCTTAGCAATTGAAAATGAAGTAAAAGAAAATCCGCCTTCAAGAAGTGCAAAACTAAGGGTTGCACGCTGTATTAATAAACAAGAAGCGTGAACTGGCAGAGGGCGTCGTCATTAGGGAGTAGTAATAATTGAATCAAGAAAAAATTCAAACTAGATATAATTATGGTTATTCGCAAGATTACCGCCAAAATTATCAACTCGATCAACAACAATATAGCCCTGTTATTGAAGGGTATTTTCCAAAGGAGAATACGAAAAAAGAAATGGCAATCAGAAAAATTAACACCACCTTAACACTATTATTAGTAGCTATTATTCTTTTGACTTCGGTCAGCTATTATTTTGCTACTGCAAATGAAATGGTTCTAAATGACCTGGGAAGACAAACTACAATATTAAATGATGAAAATTCTGATTTACAAAACAAGCTCGACAAATTAAAATCTTTTAACAATGTAGATTTGACAATGCAAAAAAATAATATTTTACAAAAAGCACAACAAGTTATTGAAGTGAATGCAGTTGCCTCTAATTCTGTATCAAATAAAAAGTTTGACACTCAAAAACCTTTCACATGGGCAATCGGCTACTAATTTTAGTAGTGAATAATCAAAGATGCTATATGTTAAATATTTATAGTGATTGGTAGCACTTCAGTAATATTTGTAATGTCTATATTTTGTCCTGTAGAATTAGTAGAAGACGACACTGATTCAGTTTTATACGCCTGCTCAGTTTCTTTTTTAGAGTCATCGTCATTTGAATTAACTTTACTTCCACATTTTGTGCAAATAGCCGGTGGACTCTCTCCCATGTATAAAGCCCCACAACCACTACAAGCTGACATTCCTGAAGTTGCTTTTTTTAATTCTCCTGCCAAAGGTTCGGAGGCATCGTCTGATGAAGAAGTTTTAATAGAAGCTCCAACAGAAGATGGAATGTATTCGTCAACTATATCAGCGGAGGCAGATGAGGCTTCATTTGTCGACCCAATTATATTTTTTGTACTACTTAAATTATATGCACTTGCTAAGCTTGATGCACTTATATTTGAAACCATATTTTCCTCCGATTTATTCAAGTCATGGTTAGATTATCAAAACATGTTTTATCTTTTATCCTCTAGATAAATGATTAAGCTGGCCTATCAAGACTAATTCAAAATCCGTTTAGACCACTTTTGCCCTAGTTTCACTATGCATCTCTGATACTTAAAATTATTTAATAATCTACATTTATCTTTGCTCTTGTGCTAAAATTTAAGTATTAAAGAGGGATTTTAGATTTTGGACAATAAGGCAAAAAGATTTAGGAATTTTGACAAACGCTTGGGATGCTGGCAAGTCGCATTCATTGTTTTTGCAGTTCTTCTGATGATTTATTTGTTCGCAATTCAAGTTATCGACGTGAGAGGTTACAGAATTAGGGCGAAAAGACAACGTAGTTCAAGGAATTTTGTAATGCGTGGGGACATATTCGACAGGAATGGAGTAAAACTGGCTTCTGACAGGGTATATTATGACGTTTATGCCCACCCTGATTCTTACGACTCGTCTCCTGAGGAACTGGCAAAGATACTGGCACCTTATTTAAAAATTTCTACAGCGACTTTAGTCGAAAGACTTTCAAGAAAAGATTCGGTCATTACCCTGAAAAAAGATTTGGACAGAGCGACTGCAAAATCTATTCAAAAATTAGGGCTTAGAGAAATAAGTTTGGGCAAAAAAAATACAAGAATTTATCCTCAAGGTTCAATGGCATCACACATTTTAGGGTATTACAATTTTGATGCTGATATCGCTTCAGGAGTCGAACTTACAGCAAAAGACCAACTTGAACACGTAGAAAAAAATGTTCCAACAGAAAGAACGCCTGATGGAAATGTTATCTACAATTTTTCAACAGATCCTATTGCAACGGCATCTCCGCTTAAAGGAAAAAGTCTAACATTAACGATTGACACTGCTATTCAACATATCTGTGAACAAGAATTATATAGAATGGTCCTAAAAAGGCAAGCTTTAAGAGGGACTGTAATTGTTATGAACCCAAGAAACGGGGAGATTCTTGCCTATGCTGTTTATCCATATTATGACCCTAATAATTACAAAAATGCCTCTCAATTACAAATTAAAAATTGGACCCTAACAGACGTTTTCCCTCCTGGTTCAACCTTTAAAATCGTTACCGTATCTTCTGCGATGGCACTTGGAAAAATTAACCCGAGCACAAAAATTTTAGACACAGGTAAAATTAAAGTCGGCTGGTGGGATATCAAAAATTATGATTACTCAAAACATCCTTATCCGGGTTGGATTACGCTAACTTACTTATTTGAACACTCAAGTAACGTTGGTGCGGTTAAAGTAGCACAAACAATGGATTCTGAAGAGTTTTACACAATGTTGAAAAAATTTGGGATGGGCTCAAGAACGGGAATAGATTTGCCTGGTGAATCTGCCGGATTGCTTTCTAATTGGAAAAAATGGGACTCTTCAACCCATGCATCTATGGCCTACGGTTATGGAACATCTGTTACCCCTATTCAAATGGTTTCAGCGGCATCTTCACTTGCAAATGATGGGGTTAGAGTTACCCCGCACGTCATCAAATATTCACCTGAAGACGCTGAGACAAAAATATTTAAAACGCAGGTTATGGACCCTCAAACAGCACATAATATAACAAAAATACTTACAGCAAGTATAAACGATTCAAAATCACCAATAAAAATGGAAAGATACAATGTTGCAGCCAAAACAGGAACATCAAGAAAGCCAAAAGAAAATTCAGCAGGATACACTAACCAGCTATATACTTCAATCATAGGCTACTTACCGGCTGCTAATCCTCAAGTACTGATATATGTACTGGTAGACTCAGCAAATGGTGGTGAAGTATGGGGAAGTACTATAGCAGCACCGGTTTTCAAAGAAATTGCAAGCCAGGCTGCGAGGGTTTTGAACTTAAAACCTGATAAGTGACGTAATTCTTAACGAGGTACGAGTTTTAGAAGTACGTCATTGCGAGGAGTGAGGTACGAACGACGCGGCAATCTCCC
>Ga0302271_10002303_pt1 | contig 17307 bp, 12 predicted proteins | sample III_Bog_N1_1_FD_198767 | JGI IMG/M metagenome (GOLD analysis project Ga0302271, IMG submission 198767) | Peat permafrost microbial communities from Stordalen Mire near Abisko, Sweden - III_Bog_N1_1 | ecosystem: Environmental > Terrestrial > Soil > Wetlands > Peat | place: Sweden: Abisko...
AGATGGTTCAGGTGGAGTGGCTGTAGATGGTTCAGGTGATGTAGGTGAGGGATCAGCTGGAGATGGTTCAGGTGGAGTAGATGAAGGATCAGCTGGAGAAGGCTCAGGTGGTGTAGCGGCAGGATCAGATGCAGATGGTTCAGGTGGAGTGGATGAAGGATCAGCTACAGAAGGGCCAGATGGATCTGCTGAAGGATCAAGTGGAGTGGCTGAAGGGTCAGATGGTTAACTATTAGGATTATTGGGATCATTTGGTTAACTGTTAGGATTATTTGGATCAGAAGGCTGACTCTTAGGACTGCTTGGATCAGATGGTTGGCTATTCGGATTGTTGGGATCAGATGGTTGGCTATTGGGATCATTTGGTGAACTGTTAGGATTATTTGGATCGGAAGGTTGACTATTAGGATTATTTGGATCAGATGGATTTGAAGATGTTGCTGTTTAAGCTGCTTCTAGTGTACAATTCCCAAACTTTTCCAAAACAATTAAAAACTTAAAAACAAAACAATAAACAAATTTTTAAAAAAATTACTTTCGAGTTCCAATTCTACTAAAGCTATTGCACAATTGAGTCCACATCGTCTTTCGTTGCGTTACTTTAATTTACAACATCTGTAAACTTCTTATCATTATCCATGTTTTCTTATGCATAAACTGATTATACAACTTCCTCGTTAAAGATCTAGTCACACGTTAAATTCTAATACTATTCCTTGATCTAAGGGAAATTCGGGCTATTTATCGGGATCGGCTTGAATTCTTTGTACTGCTTATCCAGTGTATTACTTGATTCTTCAGCACATTACCAAAACTCAGAATTTTCCAAATTTTCTAACACAAAACAACAAAATGGATTTCTCAAAAAAACAGTACAATTACAAAAATTCTTTCTGAAATTACCATTCCTATATCCTTTAAGATAGCTGATAATATCTTAAATATTAGGTTTCTTCTATAAATCTTGACTGTTAAACTAATCTAAGGAGTTTTATTACGACTACTCGAAAATGCACTTGCATCCATCTTCTTCAAGCTGCAAATCCAGCCACGAATAATTCGGATCTGTCACAAGCAAGTTTTGTTTAGGTTATCTCTGACTGTCAGTGCTGTTACTATCATCCCCACTACCACTTGAGTTACTGTTACCATTTTCGCTTGTTGAATTGCCGTTGTTGTTTTATGGTTTGACATTAGGATGACATTTCATGAATGATTATTTCATGCATTGAAAATACTGGAGATTTGGAGTTGAATCCGTAAAGCACGTGTAAACACTTATGACAACAAATAGCCAAAGGACAACCAATTAGGAGGGTTAATTTATCAAGTTAAAAAAGTAAAAAAAAATGCTAATTTTTATCTTTAGAATCAAATATTTTTAATTCTTAAACACCATATGATCCCTCTCTTTTTATCTCTCTTCTTACTTCAAATACTCTTAGGAAGAATTAGCCTAAGATGTCTTTTTGATCACCCCTTCGAGGAGATTCTCATTAACCATATCAGCTTCATCATCACAGTCATTTATTTCTTATTCTCGGGCAAGACAAAACCTGAGAATATTCCCTGAATCTTGGCCGTTTTATTTGTCAATTTCGACTTGATGTCTGATGAAACGCTTTGCAGCTCCAAGTTACAAAAGCATAACCAATACCAATAGCCCACAGAAGCAAACAGTTGCAGATTTATTTTTCATTTGATTTTTTTCTTACATTTGTGATTGTATTTTCAAAAAAATCATTAATCAGTTTATTTTAGAGAATTGAACTGGTTTAAACCGATAAAATTGAATTATTTTCTTTCTTTCTTAACAAACACAAGTACTCCCATCAAATAAAAGAAAACCCCTCCACTCCTTAGAGATAATCTCTTTGTGAATATTCTTTTTATTTCCTCTTTTTGTTGATTCATTCCGCTGACATTAAATAATTCCTTCATGAGCAGTTTAACTTTTTCTTTTCATTAAATTTAATGGAATTCTTCTCATTTGGAAAATAAAATATTTCATTGGTATTGTTTTCTTTTCTCAACTTGTGAACACCTTCATTTCTTGTTTCAATGATTAATTGCATCGTTAGGCTAAATTTTTTCTTATTTTTTCTAGAAAACTGGATAAAAGATAACCCAGTGTAAGAAAAAAGCAAAAATTAAGTACCAAAATTTCAAAGTTTTAGAAAACACAAGTAATTTACTGGATGCACAAAAAGTCCCAAAACAATAAAAACAAAGGAGTTGCTAACATAAAATATGACTTAGGCTCTCTCTTTCTTAATGCAAATTGAACATGCCATTTCTCATAATGTCTTAAATACTCATCAATTATTATTTTTTTTACTATCAAATCAACAACTGTAAGAAAGAGAGATTGTTCTTTTAAATCGCTGATAGCTTGAGTTAAAGGCTCCTCGCGCGCTTCAAATAGAATATGGTTATTTGTTTTATTTATTTTTTTCATCTTAAAACTTGCTGAAAATTTCCAGAAATCGGTTAGTTTTCTCATTAAACAAATTTTTTTCATGAGTTAAAACCCGTTCCAAAAATAAGAGATAAATACCTCAATAAAAAAATGCAACTCATAAGTATTCACAACACTTCACTGCTTGAAATTGTAATATTTCCTTAATACTCTACTTGGTTATGCTCTGAAGAATGACTTTTTCTGTTTTGTGTAGATTATATAATTTATCGTTTGTCAGTTTGATTTACTCACTCATTTAGATGAGCTCTCTTCGCATTCCTGCTTTTTCATGGGAACTCTCCTTTTACTTATTCGAAAAATAAAACAATAAGGGATAACAACCATAAGAGGATACAGCACAAAAGAAGATACATTTTCCACTGATTTATTGTATTATTTTACCTTTGATTCCACCAAGAGGAAGGAGTATTGTTTATTAAGCATTTTAACTAATTTCTCAGCTTCAAAGATGTCCTCTCCAAGAATCAGCAACTCCTGATCTTTACTACAATTAGAATTATTTTGTGCATCCATTTCATTTTTCTAATCTAAAACACTAGATTCATCTCTAATTTGCTCATTTTCGCTATTTATGTTTATTTTTTCCTGTTCTTCTCTTTTTTCCTCGCTTTCGCTAACGATACCAATAAAACTTTCTTGTAAAGTCTCTTCTTTACTCCCATTAGAATATTGTTTCGAAGTTATTTCTATCTCAGGATTTTCCTCATTTAATAAATCCGATAAAGGCCAAAATTATTCATTTTTTGAATCATTCCGTTATCCCTTGAAATCATTGTTATCTTAAACATCTTCAGAAGGTTCGCTTGTTATTGCGTTGGCTTAATTCATCGGTGAGAGATTTAATAGACTCTAGAAGATTATCTTGCCATTATTAAATAGCTATCCTCCAAAATTCGGGCTTTTCTCCGATTCAATGCTCATGATTGGTATTTATTAAACTGAAAATGTAAGAGGACTCAGAGAAGTGCAGTTTTCTTCTAATGGTTATTGTTAAACAGTCGAATGAAAAGACAACTTGGAACTAATCTTCTAGAGCTATTCTTCATAATCGAAATTCAATAGATTACTTTCTTCTTCCGCACTTGGACAAGAGTAGTCAAAAAGTGTAAATTATTGTTTTTATAATTCTTAGTTTCGTTGTAGGGATTAATATTATTAAGGATTTGAAAGCCGAGAGGTCGATTAACTTGGAATTCTTCGACGTTGCAGCAGTGCTTGCGGGTATTCACTTTATCTTATTCTTGAAATGTTACAGATCTCCTAATTAGTATCGTTGTTGCTGTTGTTGTTGTTTATTTTATTCTAAGGCTATTTTGAAAAAGGAAAGAAAGTCGCAAGGGAGATTTATTATTAATTTTTCTATTCATCTTGCTATTTTAGAGATTTTTCCTGTTGTTTTCGCTTAGGGGTAAGCTCGAAAGCAGCAGGGTTTTATTGCAACATTGATTTTTGTTTAGTAGAATTTTTTATCTAAAGATTCTCTAATGGATCAAACAATATCTAACTCTGGATCAATTCATTGGTTTAAGATGGGAAGAACTAATCTAAGGGAGAATTTATGTAATTTTCTTGAATTTTATCAGTATTATCTTATCTATTTAGACCATAAGGGATACGGCAAAATCCCTGACAATTTCTCTATTCGATATGTCCGTTTGCGAACATATTCCTATTTGTGTTGTAAAAATGTTATCCTTATCCACTGGAAGAACATGAATGCATTGAAGGCTTGCTGAATCTCAAGGATTCTATCAAAGGAAATGAACTGCGTTGCTAATACTACTATTCAAAGTCATTTGAGGTTTTTTCTGGATAATCAGATATTAAGGAAAGTTTTAGCAACTTCAATTAGTTTTTTGATGCATTTTCATAATGTTATGCTAGAAGAAACTAAGTGGAAAGTTATACTTTCAGCGCTGAGAGATCTCTGCAGTTATGACTCGATTAATTAGGTTCGTTTTCATCAGCGATCATTGAGATCTTTTGATTAATTGGTACGAAAGTTTATGTGAAGGATTCGTTGGTTTTTTCTTGGAACAACCCATCTAAATCATAATTTTTTAACTACTCGTTAGTTTTAGCATCTTTGCCACCATTAATAGTTTCATTGTTTGATTATTAGTAGGGCGGTTCCTATTGGTTGTGAATTTTCAGAGCAATTTACTTGTTTTCTTGATTATTTTAGTTAACCTACAGGCGAACTTCCTCTTAAATCACTGCTAATATCTTAGGATTCAACTCCTGATTGACGTGGTTTCTTTATTCAGACATATTAGATTGCAAGTTCCTTCTAAGATTCTCAATCTCAGATTGCAATCTACTAATTTCTTCAATGTAGACTGCTTCCTTATTCTCCCAGATATGCTTTTCATGTTGTAAATATTCGATTTGGTCTTAAAACAATGAAATCTCCAGAATTTATTTCTATTCTGTTATTTCATGCTGAGTCAACTGAATCTTAGCATCTTCAAGTTATCCTTTCAAATCACCCACAGTGTCATTGTGGAGCTGTTTACTTAGAGATAATTACTCGACAGTTTAAGCACATATTTTCAAACTAGCTGCTAACTCTGCTGCTAAATCTTTTTCCTTTTTTTCTTGAAGCTGTAAAAGCAATTCAAGTTCCTGTATCCGATTCTGAGAAGCTCTCAGAGCATTCAAATATGAGTAGCCGTAAGTTGAGCATTCATTACTGCTTTTGTTGTTGTTATTGTTGATGAGAAAACTTTTGTTTTTGCTGTTACAGTTACTCTTATTATTACTATGATTGCCAACATAGAAAGTATTTGAAAAATTATCTTGAAATTTCTGTTTAGATATGTTTCTTAAATTGCTATTGCACTTATGTTATTATACCTTCTGGTTACTCTCTGGAGATTGTATAATCTGCTCTTGCAAAATATTCATTGGAGCTTAATCCCTTCTTCTTTGTATGCGAGGTACCGATTAAGGTTTAGAGTTGCTAGCTAGTAATTCTTGCAATGTCTGATCTAAATTAGTTCTGTCGTCCTTATTATTTGTATCTATTCCTGGTATTGACAACTCCCTAAAATAGTGAGATTTATCTTAGTTTTCTTAATATTTTGGTAATGGATTTAGACTAATGATTTTGTTTTTGCTATTATTCGAAGTAGGAGTGTTGAAGCAGAATAAATTATGTTGGAGGTATTAAGATTTTGATTCAGGATGAGCTGAAGAAATACCTTGACTTGTTTGCTAGAAAATGTAGGAGGCCCTATTACTTTTGAAGTTGTTCTTAATTTAAGCCAACGTTCTGATGCTTTGATTTTACAGATTAGCAAATTCCTTAGCATTGCTATTATTATTTCCATTTGATTCGTTCAATTCTACTTCCTCAGCGCCTTCTTGATTCTCCATAGATTCTTAATTATTCATATGCGATTGTAGTTGATGTTGTTATCCAGCAGGATTCTACCCAAAACTCGGTGAGATAAAAGACTAACTTGTTCTTTTGATTCTAGCAAGCAATTCATTTGCTGAGCTCATTTATGCTTGAAATACTCTTTCATCCTAGTCGTTTATTTTCAGTAGTAAACTCTAAGCGGTTTTTGTTAATTCCATTATTTCTTTGGCTTTATTGCTAGAATTCTCAACGTTAAACTCCAAAGCAGATTTATTGTTTTTATTCAGTGAGTTTTTTCTGTTGATTTGCTTGGTTGCAGTATTGAAAACCAAGGGAGATGCCTGGACAGATGAGAAATCTCTTTTAGATTATTTTTATGAAAAAATTTGTTAATTTTTGAGAAAGTTTAAGGTGATCATCTTGTCTGCGATGGACAGCATTGACTATTTCGGTGGAAGTTGAATCTCAGATGAAGATATTTATTGATTCTCCGATATCCTTTGTTATCTAGATTTTTCAAGAATACAAAGTACCTTCGAAATCTCTTGGAATTTCGTAGGCTGAGAAAGACTATTTAAAGGGGCTGCAGGATTAGATAAATCTATCAACTAAGGAGCAGTGCTATGATCATTGCTGTTATTGTTGTCTTCAAGTACTATTATTGATTCAGACATAATTTCTTTGGAGAGAAAGATGTTTTGAAAACAAGGAATATCTTAATTATCTAGAATATTGTATTTCAAATACAATCTAATATGATCTAATCAAGGAGACAGAATTGAACAGAAGGCAATATTAAAAGCTTCTTTAGAATCACTCAGGTGTCTTTCTTTTCGTTTGTTTATTTGTTTCTGAATTCACAAGTGACTTGATGGAAAATATTAGTTTTCTTTCTTTTTTTATGTTTCATTTTACCTATCAGTAATTCCTTCACTTTCGAAGCAATAGTAAACTAGGCAATACTGGAGATAATAAAGTACATTTACTTATGTAGTCTACATATTAGACGCAAGACAGCAGTTATGAATAGCTTTGAAAAATAGTTATTACTGAACTTACTTTTTTTCAGCCAATTGAATTAATAACTGGAGTGATAAATAATAAAAAATCTGGAGAAATATTTGAAAGAAATACACAAAAAAATTACAGAAATTCATAAATTAACGTTGTGAAAGGTTTTTGAGATTACTTATATAACTAAGTTAATAAGATTTTCCTATTATTTATCATTATACCCTTCCTTCTTTCATAATAATGATTAATCAAATAAAAAATACATTCCTTTTTCTATTTATATATTAAACAATGTGTCTCAAATTTTTGGAATCAGGTGTTATTTTTTTGTTTGTTTTTTTCGATGGACAAGTTTTTACAAAAAATGATTGTAAAAAAAGAGAAGATCAAGCTTATTTATTTGTATTTCTTGTTGTAGCTGTGAAAGATTTTGAAGCTGCTGCATTCTGTATTGATGGTTCTGTAGCTACCCATTTCTTATTTTTAATAAATAAGTGGTTAATGTAAATAATCATCATTTTTTGTAAATTGCTTTTTTCTTGATTTTTTCTAACTGCAAGTGAAAAAAATGTAGGGCTTTTACGAGAATATTAAAAATAGTGTCGTTCCTTTTCTGCTTATGTACAATTTTCTCATATTGCTACTGATTCTCTTTAAGTCTGTGCGAAGGAACAAAATAAATTAAAAAGATAATAGGCTCAAACTAAATGTAGAAGGAATAATTCTTTTTGAGAGTTCTAATTTGACTGCTATTTTGCAGCTGCTTGACAAATCATAAGAGATAAGAGATAAATCTGTATCGAGAGTTTGAATTAGCAAAGATTAATAATAATAATTTCAAAGACAAACAAAAAATAAATAAAAAGAATCAAAAATGGTGAAAGATTTCAAAGCAGCAGCTGCAGCAAGTGGTCCCAGAGATTTCAAACAAGGTGCTCCAGGCGGTGGATTCAAGAAGAGTTTCGGTGGTAACACCGGCGGCAACAGAGATGGTCCTCGTGGAAATTTCGGTGGAAGAGGAGGTGGATACAATTAAGGTCCTCCTGATAGAGTTGAATAAGTCTGCGAGTTCTCACATACCTGCGGAAACTAGATTATCGTTAAAGCAACTAATACTTAGAAGGTGCCTAAGTTCAACAGAGCTATCTATCTTGAGAATAAAACTAAAGTTGGAACTGTCGATGAGATCTTTGGACCTATTGATGGTTTTTACTACTCTGTGAATCTCGTTGAAGGAATCACCGCTGATTCATATTCTGCTGGTGATAAATTCTACTAAGGTTGGGAAGATACTCTACCTATTGATAGATTCCTTCCTAAGCCTAAGGGAGCACCTGGAAGTGGACCTAAAAGAGCACCTGGTGGTTTTAACAAAGGCGGCCCTGGTGGGTTCAACAAAGGTGGCCCCGGTGGGTTCAACAAAGGTGGATTCAATAAAGGAGGTCCTGGTGGATTCAACAAAGGTGGTGCAGGTGGATTCAACAAAGGTGGTGCAGGTGGCTTCAACAAAGGTGGAGCAGCTGGTGGTTTTAAAAAGAGATTCTGAGAATGCTTAATACCTGAAAAAGCAATTTTAATAGATTCAAACAGATTCTGATGTTCATACATTTTTAGATACACATACACTTGGGAGGATTGTATTGAATTTATTTATCAAAAAGCATGTTTGTCATCTAGTTATTTGGATCATTTTGGCTTATTTAATATTTTCCATAACATATGGTTCTTGTTTAAGAGCAATTCTCATCTTACAAATCAATTCAAAATCTGTAAAATAACATTACAGGATTAATCGCAATTTAGAGAAAGAGAGAGAATAATCGTTTTTAATTATTGAATCTACAATTACGCATTTTTCAACTTGGATTTTTGCATTTATTTTTGTGTAAAAAAACAATAAAGCCAACAAGAAAGCACTCACACGCAAGCAACCACTATTCTTTCTTTTTAGTTCTATTGTCTTCTTCGATTTTACTTAATCTCTCAATTCTCTTCCACATCACTAGCTCTTCTATTCGGTGGCATATTCCCTACATAGAACTAAAATATTTCAAATAAAATCTCCTATCTGAATAGCTTTTTCGATTTTAAAGCTTATATCGACAACACCAGCAGATGCCTTCTTGACAAATTGAAGTGCTCATTGATGTGCTTATGCGGCGTGAGTAACTTGAGCTTGATAAGTTTTGAGGGAACATACATAAACGGAGTCAAGAAATCAAAATGACGAAGTTTATACTTCGCATTCGGCTAATTTACATCGTCATTCGGTGCCACTGTTATCTGCAAAGTCACGAGATTACTCAGAGTCAACAGATTATGCATGATATGCTTCGCTTAATCTAAAAATTTGAAATCTTTTTCGTCATCTTCCACAAAGATTTAAATCATTTCAGCTCGCACATCCCCGAGATTCTCGAGCATGCTGTATTCCTCCCATTGCGCGTTCCCATTGGTCATAAACGTAATCTGTAGATCTTTCAAATCAGGCAATTTCGCTATAGTCAATGCAAGTTTTATTTAAAATTACGATTCCTTTGGGTTTACTGCTATCATCATTCGCTTGATTTAACTGTATACCCTGCCAAACTGCAGGCACAATCCTGATTTTACATTGCTGCTACTCCGGGAATTACTCTCAGAAACAGCATACTATTCAGATTATTATTACTGCTATCCAACATTCATGCGAGAGCTGTTATTAGCAGTAGTTATTTATTGTGACGATGATGGCTATCCTCTTACGCGAATACGAGCTACGCTAGTCTTAGCACAGATTTCAAATTCCTCTGAGTACATATTAGCTGAATCAGATTAGTCATTCCCGCAATACACAGAAGATATCAAATCTATGTTTTCTCCAAATTTACTCTCAATCACACGAAGTAGTTCATTGTCGCAATGCAGAGAGCTAGAAGGTAACCATTTCAATATCCGCATCTCTCGCCCAACACTGAATGTCAATTATACATCCTGGACATGGAAATGGATCACTACTTCTGAGGATAATTACTGAAATGTCATATCGTTACCTCTACCAATATTTTAACCTTTTTTATTCATATTATCTTTGTTATTATTGTTGTTTTCGATACTATTCTTATAAAACTAGCTCATTGCATTCATCGAATTGGGAGGTTTATTAGATTTACTATCTCCACCAGCTGATCCTGTCTTTTTGATCTTTTAATCTGGAAATCTTCTTGACAGAAGCAGATCAAGCCAGGCAAAGAAATTTCGATTTATATTCTGCGGCTGTTTCTGCTGATAGACATTCGCGTAGACACAGCGTACGGATTCAGTGTTTAAATGCATGAGACTGCTGAAAATGCTGTCTTTACTTTGTTCATTTTCAACTGAATGGTATTAGCAATGCAGCTCCAGAACTCGACCTTTTAAATCGTTTATCATTTTCTGCAATTCCTGCATGAACTCCCAATTCTTCCCATTGATGAGATATCTGTTCATTCTACGAATCAAGTCAAACATCGTTGAGCTATTGTGGGTGTTGTTGTTATTTTCTGTGAGAGGTTGTAATGCTGATTTGATTCTGTTATTATTTCCATTTGAATTTTCATGTTTCGGTGAATCTTTGTCATTTTACTCCGATTTATTTCCAAGATTTGCAGTTTTAGGGAATTTAGATTTTTTCCCACTTTCATTCTAAGAATTAGTGAGATTTCTAGAAGCGTTAGGCTAGTGATTCATAGCATTCATTCCTTGCATTTTGGAGGTATTGTTGCTACCTTGATTATCAATAATATTTTTGATGTTCTTTTTCCTTGGAGAATTCAATATTCTTTAGGCTTATTGAGGTTTCTTAGGAGAGTTACTACCCTAATTGGTGGTACTACTATTACATCCATTTGAAGCTCCATTCTAAGCAATATTCATTTCGATATTGACAAGTTCATGTGGACGGACATTGCAGATTTAAAAATAGGAGTTCTACAGTTAAATAGCATATTAGTTAATTTTCTTTGAATATATTGACAACACAAGTGTCTGTGTTGGCCAGGATGTAAACGCCGAGAGGATCTTCATAAACACAGGCTGATAAGCATCTTGAATTAAAGCATATTGTCTGTTTGTTTTGTCTGAATAATTATTATCTCGGATGATAATTGACAGTTTTTTCGTTTGATCGCTAAGTAAATTACATAACGATTCACTTAAGAAATCACTGTATCTCTCAAAGCTATCGACACATTCGACTTCCAAAGTGCACTCGCATAGCCAGCAGTTATCAGCAGATTGAGAGGAGTGAGAGGATGATAAATGTGGTAGTTTCTTTTCGGAATTACTAGAACTCTGCATGATGATTGATTCTTTCTCAGAATACTAAATATCAATTTCACTTTTTACTTCATCAGGACGATGATGATGCTTATCGTGACCATTATTAGCTTGAAAACCATTAAAATCATCGTTTTCATCGATTCTGTCCTCCCCCATAGTGAACGATGATGGTTTTTTAAGAGATTTCTAAATCGTAATTGGTTTAACTTCCCCTGGATTCTTTTCGTCGAGTTCAAGTGAATTTATAAATGAATCCTCCATTTTCGAAGGAAAAAGTTATGGGAATGTCGTGGATTATCGGCGGGTGTTGGTGCTGCTTGCATTTTACTATTGCGATTACTTCAGCAAAGCGTTAATTCTCTAGGGATGCAGCAGCAACCATTTGTTTTTTTAGTGAGCTGCATGGGAGCTTTTCGTGAAAAGAGAATGCAAAAAATGGAAAACTAACCTTAGTCCTGGTAGAGTCTAACTTGATGTAAACCCAAAACTTGCAATGTTATCAGAATCTACGTATTTGGTTTTGAACTGCCCAAGTTTCTTGGATAACCTAAAGTGAAAGGAGTCTTCTCTAATGAACAACTAGCAATCTCTTAAGCGGATATTCTCTAAAAGTATGCCCAGAACCATCTCATAAACTCCAGTGTCCTCTTCGTTCGCTTTCTGCTGTTGTTCCCCGGATATTCTTTCTATTGAAATACTGAGCTTTTCAACTTACTTCAGTACAACTGGCTTTAACGCACTCGTCATAGCACCAATCCAATCTGCACGGCCAGCACATTCCTTGAACTCCATAAACGCACGGGTCCACACATTTTCAGGGGGGTTAGTGTTTGTTTTAGACTGCATATTCTACTGATTTTTTACTCCTTTTTGAGCATCCTCAATCGTGGATGCTCTGGATATCTCAACTGAGCTTAAACTCGTGTTCCCATGCATGATTCTCACACTTACATGTTCCATTTACCCAGCACCACGCTTTATTCCACAATTAATTACGTTTCTTTAATTTTCCATGCCACTTTTAAGTTCTTTTTCATCTATTACACCTCGTCTCTGCAGTCCATCTTTCAGCTTGTAAATCAATGCAAATCTTGTTAAACTCGGCAGTGTTGCTAATTACTCCAGGATTCTCTCATTAAACTGATCGTCTATCTCATACCCGCAGATCTCATACTAAATCTACAGTTCTTGCAATGTCTAAGCACTTTTGGTCAATGTCACCATCCCTTTGTAGAAATAATCCCACAAATCACTTGGACTAGGGTAGTATTTTTCCTTGTTTTTATCAAATCCTAAAGGACAAATCAAATTAATAACACTTTTGAAGAAAAGTTTGATAAAACTAAGCAGGAATACCTTCAAAGCGAAGACCTAATTTCTTCATAGAAGCGGTTAAATCGAATTTCTTGACTTGAATACCTATTAATTGCAAGTAAAAGAAAAGATAAGAAAACAATTTTTACACTTAGCAATATCTATGCACAAAGCACGCATCCTCCCTCATTCTGAATATGACTTTGAAACAGTGATGACAGCTTAGTGAGCTATGTGAGCAGTGACTGGTAGTTAAAAGTAGCATGACTTTATGAATAATTCTGGTACCAAAACGCTCTGAGAAACTTATGTCCAATCAGAGTGTGCTGATGGAAATTATAATAATATATCGAGTCCTAGTTATAATCAAAGTGCACTGTGAGATTGTTGATATTCCACGATTTGTACTCTTGTTTCTCAATGTAGATCTAGAAATCCCTCTTGAGTTTAGTCTATTTCTGCACTAACGTCGAGAGGCGTGTTATTTAGATCAAATCGATTTATGGCATGCTGATGTAGAGGTTCACTTAACTGTTGCAGGCTTCTGTGCTGGATTACGACCATTTCCCTAAGACTTGTCTTATTCTTCGGACACTGATGTTATCGATGTTTGCACCATATGAAATATTTATAACTTTGAATTCACTTCCGTTGCAGAGATATCTCCCGATTTTACGAAAATCACTAATTTTGCCTATTTTGACACTGCATTGTTGCTATTTGCTAGTGTTGTTGATGCTATTAGTGCCGTTGGGTTTCATAGCTGCGTTGAAATTATTGATACTGTGAGGTGATATTAGAGTATTATTGTTTGAAATGATGGTCTACTCATCGCTTTTAGAACTTCCAGTATTGATCTATCCGTTATTGTTAGTATTGCTACGCATTTTTGAATCCAAAAACTTGGAGATGGTTGGCCTTATTAATGGATTTTTCGATTCGTTTTTGTACCAAAAATGGCTTGGAAGTTGACCAAAGACAGACCTTTTTGAAAACGAAGTATGTACTAAAAACTGGAAAAAACAGAATAAATTAACCAAAAGAAATTTATAAATTCTTCACAAGCTTATTTATCTAAATCGTTGCTCGTTGGCTTCGACTTTGTTTAATTAACTTATCTGACTTTTAAGCTTTTGTTTAATTCTCTTTGCTTAACATTTTCTAAACTAAAATAAAACCACCCCTTTAATTAACTGTTTTATCATTAATACTTTTTTAAAAATCCCCCTCTTGAGTTCTTCTAATATTCCCATCAAGCATGACATAAGTATTGTTTAATAGAATCGTAGCTTGTTTTGAAGCTGATTTCATGCTTTTTATGGAAGAAATTATTTTCTTTCTTTCTTCCAATTCCCATTCATTTTTCTGCTTTATCTGGTGTGTCTGGTGTTCTTGGTGACTAACAATCAGGCAAATCAATAATGTCTCTGCAGAGTTACAGGAATCTTTACGAGTAGAGTGTTGGATTGGTTGTAGATTAATTTATATGTGTTGACATATTTTATATGGCCTTGGCAATTCTAGCGATTCTCTTTGAGAATGTGTATTTATGGAGGAAATCGATAATACCAAACATGTAGTATATCCCAGGCTGCGTATCAGATTTAATAGCTGACGAAACAAATGCATTTAAGTTGCTAGCATTGTTATTGTTGTTGCTGTTAAAACTAGATTTTCGAACATTAGAAAGAGATTATTATAAATTCTAATTCAAAGTGCTCAGATATGCTTCCAAATCAACTTTAATCACCATAATACTGTAGTTAATCAGTCCATTTCGATATAAAAACAGCGTGTCTCTCTCGATTATCTACAATAACCCTTCTTTGTCACTTCTAGAAACATGAATCTTCCCTTCTAGATTCATAAAATCATTATCTTTGAGGAGTAAATCTGAATATAAGATTTCAGCTTCTTCAGGAATAATCTCATCTGGATTAGGATAATTACTGAGGACTCTTCTATTATGCGTAGATCCTTTCAAGTCGTACCTTCTTTTGATGAACGCCGAAGGTGTTGGTGCGATATTTCTCATGAGAATGAACGTAATGTCACTTGTTTCTAACCCCTTGAATTCGAAAACTCCATATATTTTGGTGATTAAACTCTGTGGGTTCTGCTTGATATGACTGTAGTAATCAGGAAGGATAGATAGAAGGTACTTCAGCTGTCGCTTGCTGATTGTTTTTAAGATAACCTGTTTATCGCTGGAGTAGAATATGTAATCGTCGATTTTATGGTTTTTCAACCTTCCATTATCAATTAAGCTAGTTAGATTCGAAGATGATGAAGATGGTTATGCTTCTTAGCTGCTTCTATTGCTTGAATAATTGAATTTGCTATTATTTGCTTGCATAGAAGGAGCTGATGGATTATGAGAATAAAAAGATAATCTCTTTTTGAGTGGATTATTGGATTCCTATGCGGCACTGATAATCTGATTTTTATTAGCAATTAAATCCAAGGAAAGTTCGATATTTATTTTATCTCTTTCGATGAGACTATGGAAAAGCAGTGGGCAGTGTGCGATCATTCGGATATTTGAAAAGGAATGTAATTCCAAGTACTTCTTTGGGATGCCTGAAAGCTACTCGAGAATCAGTTTGTCGTCTAATGTGTAGATTTTGGATTACTCGAAGATAGAATTGCCACGGATATTGTGGATGTCGATTTTGAAGGTTTTGTATTTACGTTTGTCACTCAAAATCACACTGGATAGAACGCGATAGAGCACACTCTCACGCTAGCTATTCGAAAGAGATTCGTAGTAGTTACCATCTGTTTAACCATCTATGGAGTGACGATGGATGGAGGAGGGTATGTCTTTTGGAAAAAATAAAGGTTAAGAATAAAAATTTAATGGAAAAATTAGGGGGGAAGAGGAGAATTAGTAGAAAATCTAGTACTTTTATTTAAGGAGGTTGTACGAGAAGGAGATTGCCCATATGTTGATGCTCCTGCTGTTGCTGATTGATTCTTCTGCAGTTCAAGATTATCAATCTCAAAATCTTCTAGGTAAATCGGTTCAGGGAGAATAAACGATTAAGCTTAAGGAAGGGAGCTAAGTGGTTCGATTTAATCTGATGAATTGGAAATGGCTCTTCGCTATTTCAGCGAATAAGCTGTCATTTCGATGCTTGAAATATTACTATTCAAATTATTATTCTTTTTTATGTAATTTGTTGTCAGATCTTGTGGATTGTAAGGGGAATTTTATATTGATGTGTCTAGATTGTAGTTGTGAAACGAAACGAGGTTTTCATTAAGGTTCTTTGAAGTCCCAGACATTACATCGATGGATTTGCTACTGTCGGAAGTATTCTTAAATGTATTTTCATCTGTTCGTTTGTCAGTTTGCTGATTACTATCATTTGGCAATTATTTCTTATTTTTCATGAGTATTTTAAAAAACAGTTAAATATTTGGATCGTATAATCTGACAATTGGGAGAAAGACAGCTTACGAGATCCTAGCAAAGTTAGCTATTGTCACGAAGACATTCACTTGCGCTGCATGGATGTATGTGCAGTTTAAGTAGACTATGATTTCTGAGAAAATAAGCAGCGACCAGAGAATCGATTGTGAGTAAAGATATTTTCTGTAAAATCGAAGGAGCAATTGGTACTTGTAGATCTTAGGGAGTTGATAGTCGAGGTATTGAAGAGTCGCTAGAGCAGAAAGGACTAAGAATACGAGGATTATCATGCCGAATAATGGAAAGGAAGTTGTAGCTCTTACGCCGCATTAACCGTAGAGATTATGTCCAGTTAAACCAGCAGAATAAAAGATAATAGTAGGGAAGAGTGACGCAGTAACAACGATAGAATGGATATGCCAGGATTTGAGTCTCTTAATTGCTCGTACACTACGAACGGCACAAACTACGTAGATGTATAAGAGTATGTTTTAGAGAAAATACACGCAAGTTCCAAAAATCAAAAAGATGCTCTCAAAATTACATTGCAAGTCACTATTGTTATTTATGCCTGCTCCATTGAGTAAGCAAAATATAGATAATATCAGAAAATACAGCGATTAACCTCCAAACATATCGCCTGGATGACGGCGCATCATAGAGTATTTAATATTCAGAAAGAGAACAGAACTGTTTAGAATACACCCAATGATACCGAAAATAAAAAAGATATATTGATCTGGTAGATACAAGCTAACTAAGTTGAGCTAATCAGAGAAGGCGCTCTTTGAACTACAGTTCACTAGGTTATCTGAATTTGAATAGACAGAGCTCATTCGAGAATACTGTTTTATGGAATGTTGTTGTTGTTGTTGTGAAGGTCACTGAAAGTGAAAAGGGGCTTATTCCAGTTTTCAGAAATCTAATTTAATCAAACTACGAAAAAGGATTTTGATTGTACAATAACTCCAAATTGAGAAAAAAGTATTGAGATATATTTATCATTTTAACCAAAAGGATGTATAGCATCACCTTTCCAAGAATTCATAGAAAAGAAGAAAAAAAGCAATAAGGAACACCTTTAAGATAACAAAGTGATTTGTTGTTAGTCTAAGCAAATATGGAATTATCTTATTTAGAACTTAAATGTATTTAAGAAAATTATAATTTTTAAAGCAATACTCCACCTCATTTTACTTATTGTTGACAAAATTAAAGTAACTTCTTATCCATCAGAATAAATCTATTTTTTCTTTCTTTCTGTGCACTCAAGTGCTTTCTCAGTTATGACTCTTACATATGTCGAATTCACACATACTTTTCAGCAAAGATAATTGAAATTTAATAAAAAAATGAGAAGGTTGGTATGGTTAACATAATTGGATTCAAAAGCGTTATTCATTTTTTATTTTTGATCTT
>Ga0302271_10002305_pt1 | contig 17298 bp, 8 predicted proteins | sample III_Bog_N1_1_FD_198767 | JGI IMG/M metagenome (GOLD analysis project Ga0302271, IMG submission 198767) | Peat permafrost microbial communities from Stordalen Mire near Abisko, Sweden - III_Bog_N1_1 | ecosystem: Environmental > Terrestrial > Soil > Wetlands > Peat | place: Sweden: Abisko...
AACCCCTTCTCACAAGAGTTAGTTATTTTTGTTAATCTGAGCTTCATATCTACCCAATCAGATACCCATTCTTAAAGGAATGACTGATCTTACTCAAACAATTTATTCTCTTGAAAAAATAATCCAGAGAGCACAAAATAACTGTTAATTTATCTATGAAGCTTAAAAAAAATTCTTTATTGCTTGCTCTCAACCCACAAATTTAAGTGTGATATCCTTGTGAGGGCTTGATAGTACGATTTTCTCGAATTATTCTTAAAAACAAAAAGAAAACAGAACTAATTCGTCCAATAAATAATTATTTTTCTATTTTTGTGTGTGCTTTTTTATACAAAGTTGCCTCTTTTTTCAAGCAAAAAATCACTATCAATATGGATGCCTATTCCAGACAAGAAGACGACTCGGAGTTGTCATAAATCACGAGCTACAGGATAGCATAGCAGCATGGCATGATTTCCTTTAAATTCACAAGCTAAGTCGAGAAAGTAGTTCCTCTTCCCGATTACGAAGGATTGGTGATTTTTGAGGATGGAACCATCAGCAAGGTGAACTTTCTCCACGAGAGGATACTCAACACTGGATTTATCGACAAGGATATTAAAAAAGTAGTGCTTTACGATAAGACAACAATTGCGTTCATATCATATTCTTAGAAGCGAGTTGGATTCTTTGATTTTGTGAAATTCCAGCTGGTTACGCCGCTTGTGATAAATCTGCCAACTGATCTTGGAATGCCTGTATCAGAACGAACAGAAAGCGCTATGGAAGATCTTTTCAGAGATGGAATGGATCTAATCGTTCTCCCAGAATCCAAATTCGTTGTCGTCTTAGAGGTATATCATTTAAGAAAAAAAAAATACCATTTTTTGCTATTCCCACAAACTCTCCAAAATCAATCTGATTCTCATGATTTGTCACTAATGCTACACAACCCTTTTTTAGGTTAAGAATTCCTACTAGCACTAGAGCGAGAACGTAATCTCCGCGTTCCATGAAAGCAAACCCACTGAGATTTTCTCGCAAGTGAAGTACAGTGAGCCACGCTGGAAGATGTTCTACATGGAACCACTTAACAGACTCGATACGATCTGCGTGTACTCTTAGAATGTTGAAAAAGACCCTGTAGAGTTCCTTATCTGGAACATATCTAAAAAAGCAGAAGGATTGATCGCTTAATTCAAACTCACTGATATCATTGAAGGAGTAATTCAAACAGTGTTCTAATTCGGTGAGAACACTGCAGGTGTCTTAATCAACATGAGCGACTAACAAAAGTCCTATCCGATTTTGAAAGTTTTCAATTTCACATAAGGCTCCCCTGCGAAAGAAACAACAACAATTCTTGATGTTGTGCCTCCAAACGGGATTAAGGGAAACACCTCCAACATAGGACAGCCAGATGCGTTCACAAATGACCAGCGCTCATTCTGCCTTTAGGACGTTTTCTTAACTGATGTAGCAGCTTAGAAAATCATCTGGACTCGGTTAGGTTAAGGTGGTGAGTATTTCGATGTGTACAATCCAAAATCAAACAAGATTGTGTTTGAATATTTCGTTGGGAGCAACTAAACCAGAGACGATGAAGATAACAACGACGTGACTATGGAATAGAAAGTTCCTTCCGTTGATAAGAAATATATTCTGTCATTTGCATCTCAGTTGAGCGATGCTGTCGAAACCAACAAATAAGATCTAATAATCATGATAAGCTCTATCGTCGAAGTCAAATCCTCGATTGTGTACTTGCTCATGCAAAAACACATCCCTTAACTGTATGGAGAAGAAGTATGCAAGAATATTGTTGATATGCTCACCAAACCGGAGACTGAGTGAGAGGAGTTTGGAGAAAGAGAATTATTTTTTGAAAAAATTGAACAATTTCAAGCTTTATTTTATGTTAACAAACATATTGTTCGTCTCTCATTTCATCAGCGATAACAACAAAATGAATAAAAAAACTAACTTTTCACTCAAAAATGTTTCAAAATAGAGGATTTCATATTCTTTAATGATAAGAAAGGTTTGTTTGATTCTTTGAATAGCAAATTAATATTCATTTTAACAACAACAATATCCTCTTTTTAAAAAATTAGAGTATTTGTAAGTTAATATGTTAGTAGAAGCTGGAAAAGACAAAAACAAATTTGATTTCGTTGGAGACACACCAAAAATCGGATCAAATATTGTTCTGATTGCATTCTTTATTACAAATCTATTAAAAAAATAATTCTAAATTAACAAAACAAAATATTCCTGATACCTTTACAAATTTTAATTCTCATTAATCGTTATGAATCCCTCTCACCATCATCATAGAAATATGCTACCAGACAGGAAGACAAATAATAGCATTCAATTCAGCAGTTTCCAAGATGATCTCTACAAAATTTTGATGAATCGCATGAATTCCTTAATCCCCTCAAAGAAGGATCTAAAATATGTGCTACTTTTGATGCATCTGTTGTTAACTGGTTTAATCTACTGTCTCATCTAGAAGCAACCCTCTGAAATACCGAATTAGCAAGTGATGAGTTTAATAGAATGGAGTGATTTGCAGATATCCTCACCATTTAGCTACATTTATTCCAGTTTAATCCCTTAAACCTAGCTTGATTTTGAGGATTATTGCAATGACTTTGGTATGGATTGGGTGAAGGAAAAACACCCATATTATTCTTTTTTACTACCTCATTTCCTTAATCAGCTAGTTTATTCATATGATCCATCAAGCAACCCAAACATCCTTGAAAATGATGTAATTCCTACTCTCTTTAATGCTGATAGAGAAGCTTCTCTAGGAATGTTCACAGGAAATCAAACGTTTCTCAGCTTCAATCTGAAAATTTCAATAAAGAAACCTTTTCTGCTGACTCTCAAGGTGGCTTAAATATCTTATAGTTTGGAGTACCTCAATCAGCTAGCTTTGAAATACCTTAACCGACAGTTGCCAGTTTCATGTCCCTAGTCAGCCCACATCTTCCTTCAGCAGGATAAATAACTCATCAACTTAATATAAAATGCTGTCTATGCATATTTTTTAAAATAAGGAAATCTAGAGTGAGATTATTCAAGATTACTAATTCTACTGAATAGAAATTTGGATTAAATATTCTTTACTTATGTAAAAAGTAATTGAAATTTCACAGATTGTTGTTTCAAAGGGAAAATATTGAAATACTTTTTAGCCTTTTTTGTGCAGTTTTCGTTGAAATTATATTATTAAGGAAAAATCAATTTGTACAATATGGAAAATAAAAGATAACAAAAAAAGGTAAGGATTTCAGAAAAAATACATGGGCCATTCTCTTTTGGAGGCCAATCTTGTGTGTGGATCTCATAGAAGTAGGTGGAAAAATGACTAGAAAACTAAAGACTATTATTACTGGGGGGAAAACTAGAATGTCTTTGTTCGCTCAAAAGTTCTTCAAAATTGCCGAAAGAGAGAAATAGGGGGGAAGGAGGAGGGGGGGGATCGTCTATGTAATTCGAAAAAGATAGATCTCTCTTTGGCTGGCTTGTTGCTTGTTGCGGGTAATTGGTAAAGGAAAAATGTGAAGAAAAAAAAGAGGAAAAAATAGGAAGGGGGGGAAAACTCTCAAACCTTAAATGAATTAATTAGCTTTTCATTAAGGTTTGTTCTGATTGTTGCTAGCGCTGCTGATGCTAGAGCCATTATCAGTATTATTGTTGTTTTTGTTGCTGTTGATGTTGTTGTTGCTGCTTAAATTTCCAGTAGCCACTGGTTCTCCACCTAGTAGGCTAGCATCACGACTATTATTGTTGTTGTTGATCTGCTGCAGTGAAAGATGATTGTTTAATCCAGATGGTTATGCAGGCATAAGTGTTGCTGGAGGATTAGGAGAATGACTGAGACTAAATAGATTATAATAATCAATTTCCTATCCTGGCAGTTGTCTCTAAAGGAAATTATACAATTAATCTCCAAATTACGGATTCTGCTACCAAAGAGTCAGCAGATTAAACAGATTTTTCTCAGGTGTATTCGGCATAGATTACTGAACCTGCAGAAGTTATTGCTAGTAATGCTGTTCTTACTGTAATTGCTACTATTACTGAATTTGAGCTTATTATTGCTGCTATGCTAGTAAAAGCATTAGCTGAATCTACATTCCAGATAAAGGACTCTGAGTTTATTATGGAAACTACATAGGTGGAAGGGAAGGTGGTGGAGGAGATCCTAATACAAAGGAACTCCGTGGTAACCCAGTGCTTGGAGGATATAATGTATTAAAAGAGTTAAGGTAAGGAGTTTAGATTAGCTGCTATTATTTCTAAAACAATTGTTGCTACTCTGAAAGCTGTTATTGCTGATGATAGTGCTACTGTTAGTGTGATTGCTTGGTGTTAAGAGGTAGATTAGTATATTGCGACTACTATGGATTGCTTATGGATGATGAGTTAGAGCTGCTTTTTCTGTGATTTTATTAATGTGCTTGTAAAAACTCAGGATTGAGATGATGATTTGGAAGCTATTAAGAGCGATTTGCTATTATCTGAATATTGCCATCTTCGTTATTAGGCTTGCTTACATGGCCAGCTTGAAGCAGCAAAGTAGGTGATTCGTGAGCTTAACATCCATTCTTTCCGGAGCATTCCGATAACTTCCTCAAGCCTTAGCAGTAATTAGTTGTAGCTATGTTAACGCCATTTCCTTGCAGGAATGCACCACCACCGCTGTGGAGGATATTACCGCTAAAAATATTAATCTCTGGAGGATTGTTGGTAGTTATTAGGGTGCTTTGAAGCTGCTATTGCTGTTTTATTTGCAGTTTGAGATGATCTTTAGATTTGGTTTTGCTAGTTTTGGAAGGCAAATCATTTTTCGCTTGTGAATTCTGAGAAATAGATTTTCGTTTGGTGTTCATATATTTATTTGACTCCAAATTAAGATTATTATTATTATCTTCGTCTTCTTCACTTTGTTCAAACTTAATCTAGCCAATCTCAGCTGACATCTCATTTGACGAAGATCCTCCAACAACTAGGCTGCTCCTTTCTGCTTCACTGACGTCTATTTTTCGAATATGGCAGAGAATATATTGCTATGGTTATTGTTATTATTTCAGAGAGATTTCTTAATTATCTTCTTCTTAAGCTGCTGGTTCTTTAGTTTCCTAGGATTTATAGAGAATTACTGCATGCATCCTAAAAATATCTTTAGCTTCACTAGTAGCACTTGGTGGGTTGTTTTTGTGATCCCCCGTAGCAAGGTTATTCCCATGTTTAGAGCAGCGAACTGAGGAAGCTACGATGTAAGTCACTTGAGGGCGTTTCTTTGGTAGATCAGTCGTGAAGTTCATTTTTTTCCTAAAAACCAAAATATGAAAAATCGTATTTCAAATAAATCAAGTCCAGAATTGAGATTTAAGATATATTACCAGCGATATTGCTTTCGGAAAGGTACACGAGGAAAGCCAAATTCAGAGCCGACGCAATTGCCTTCGACGAAATATATTAGCCCATCTATTGAAAAATGAATAAAGATTCAACTTAGAACGAATATTCACAATTATCAAAAAAATTAATTAATTCATTAAGATAAGGGATGGGGAGATATTAGAGTTGAAAGGCTTAGTTAATAAGATTTAGGCATTATTTTAATATTTTTTTTTTCTGTTAAATCAAGCAACAGAATTTTTTTTAAATTATCTTTTGATCTTCATTCCTCCGAATTTCAACTTTCTTTGTGACCCTTTTCTCTCTCTTTTTCTTGCTAGGCCTGGAATAAAAACTATTATCTTTTTTTTAATAATTTTTGTACTTTGAGGTGATCGATAGATATTCTCTGGATGGGTTTTTCTCTCAAACTTTCTTAAGTCAAATTATGCACAGTATCTGTCAATATTCTAAAGCATGAAAGCATACTCATCACCTTAAAAGAAACAAACAAACATACTATCAGTTAATAATCATTAGTGTCTTGAAGAAGGTTGTTTTGTGAAAGTCAGTTGGAAGTTATTTAAATTGCATGGATTCAAAAATCCATTTTGTATTCTTATATTATCCACAGCTAAACTTTGTAGCTAGCTATACTTTTCAAAAGATCATATCTCTCTCCAAGCTAAAAATCAGCTTGCAATTAGTGTTGACTTCAAGCTTCAACTTTTAATTTGTTTTGTAACTTTTTGTTCAGCAACTCTTATTCACTCTCAGAGGGATAAACATTTAAATATATTTTTCTAAGTTCCCATTTTCAGTTTATTAAATCTCATATCTTCACATTCTTAAACTCTCGAGAATCCAACCATTTCAATGTCTTACATTCCAGAGATTTAAGATATTGATTTAACTACTTCGTTTTTATCAGTAGAATAAAAAAATAACCCCTTTACCTTTGAGCCATTTATTTTCCCAGTCGTAGCTAGGGAGAAGAAGAGGTACAGAAGGAATAGAGACATTATTTTGATCAGCTTGTTAGATGAGGGCTAATGCATCAGGAGAGTTTGAAGTATCTTGGGTATTTTGAGGTTGGGAGTTTTTTTGGTTACCCTCAACAGGAGGAGGGTTTGAGGAAATGGACATAATTGTATCAGTAGAGTCAATGGGTTTTTTCGATTCTTTTGAGGATGCGAGTGGTCTCTGTCAGCGGCTGATGTGCCTCTCCCCTTATCCTTCGAAGCCCTCTTCTGTTCTTTTGCTCTCCTTGCGCAATTAAATTTTATTTGCTTTCTGCTTCTTATTACTCTTCTTCTTTTTGCTGTCTCTATCACTCTTCTAAGCACCTTTCTCTTCTGATTTTGTAATTCCTCTTATTGCTTCCAGTTTTTCTCTTCTATTGCTTAGTACCTCCAAATTCAGAACAGACTTTTTACACTCCTCCCCATTAGCGCGTCTTTTTTTTTCTTTTACCAAACACTCCCTTAAACCTAAATTGCATAATATTCCCCCCCTTCACATCCTAATTTTAGGTTAAAAATTAAAATGTCTCTCGTCTAATTAAAATGATTTCTCTCCCTCTCGATATCTTCGTTTGCTTAACAACCTACTAGCTTCAAGTGGAGTAGTAAGATAAATTCAAGATTGATCTTTTCATAAATGAGTAAAATAACTGCACCAACAGACAGGTAGTTATTTTCATTTTATATTATGGACCTTACAGCATTTAAGAGAGAGAAAAACAAGTTCTTGAAATTCATCTACTCCAACTAGTTTTTGAGTTGGATAAGGTTGTTTTTGGTTCCTAAATCCCAAAACCAGAGTAGAACTACAAGATTTATGAACAAAATGGATCAAAAATATGATCATGGAATATTTAATCTTACAAATATTCCCTAATTACCAAAGGAAGAGACTTCCCAAAATTCAAATAAACACTATATCTTTGCATACATATTTTACAATCGATTAACATGAATAAAATAGTACAATTTGAAAATCACAAGATGTCTCTACATATTTAAGTCGAGAGAAATTAAATTTGAAAATGAAAGGGATATAAATATTCTGTAGTACTAGCTAAAGGCAAAGAATATTCTCATTTGATAGGCTTAGCAATAAATAAATGGTACTTTTCAATAAATCTTCTCAAAGCGATAGCTATTTTAAGTTTACAAACATGAAACTGCAATAATAGATTAATTCTTATTAAAATCATAAGCATTCAATTGTCTCTTGGGAAGATTAATCCCTTGATTTGCTAAAAAAGTATCCATTTGTTGGCTTCGATCAATCAGTCATCTACTTCATCTTCTTCCTCATTGATTTAGTCGATCTCTTTCCCCTGGGTTTAAACAAACAAATATTGCATTTCCAAAATACAACCCTCCACCCCCCATTTGTTCAAGCAATCCCTAAATCAACCCAATACTGAACGAGGGGGGTATCTCTATTTTTGTAATACATGTTGAGCTAACTTTTGGTTAACGCCATCCACAAATTTATTGATTTTTTCAGAATGTCTCTTCAGCTTATGCAAGCTTTCCTTGTGTGCATCTTTTAATTTCTTGGTTTCATCCTTTGAATCATGTATCATCTTCCTCAAGGTAACTTCTTTGTAGTCGCTCTCATCCAATCTATCTGAAAAAATAGTTTAAAAATTATTTCACGGAACTTCCATTGTTTTTTTTAATACAAAATTCAACAGAAACTTTGAAGTAATGTTGTGTTACTTTTCTTGAGCGAACTGAACAGTGTTTCGAGATTTGATAGGAGACTTGACATTGGCTGCATGACGTTTTCAGTGGAAGTAGATTTCTACTGTAACTCGATTTCCAATGACCTTTCGATTTCGATGAGGGAGTTCATTTTTTCGATCATGTGCATTTGTAGATCCCGCGTGGAGTCTAAAGCTGTGATTTGTTTTCTTAATCCACCTAGGATAAGCTCGTTCTTTTCTTCAGCTGCACTCATCAGATCTTCCATTCTCTATTCTTCCTTCAGGATATCAACTCTGTTCAGGAAGTGAAAATGAGAAATACATTATTGTAGCTGTGAGAAAATATTAATTTTGGAGAATGCTTTTAGCATAAAATCCTCGCCATAATATGAGTTATCTGCAGAATAATGATAAGAAATAATTCTAAACAATACCTTTTGATTCTCTCTTAGCTGATTAGTTCATCTAGGTTATGGAGTTACTTCTTATAGTCAAGAATAGTTAATCCTGCCAATTCACTGGTTAGTTTTTCTTCTTAAGATGGTTATTCTAGTCTCTCCCAATCGGAACTCAACTCTGCATCGATTTCAGCTAACATATTAACTTCCATCGAGCAGTAAACATCACCTATCCCTCCTATTTAAGTCAAATCGTGGTTTATGTTAATAGTAGTTAAAATATGATAAGGAACTAGACCCTTAAATTAAAAGCAGTTCAATAGAGTTTGTATGTCTCATAGCAATAATTCCAATACCTTGAACAAAGATTGAGCATTCATTGAAATCATTCTTAACAAAGGAAGCGCTGTGGTTGTACCTTGCACAAGGTTTCTTGCCAGCTGTAAATGGAGCAGACCACACAAAGTCATCTAGTTGCAGGATGTAAGTCTCATTAAGAGGTTTATTTGTCATGTTATCAATTCCTCCAAAGATCTACAGCACAAGTGAAAATCACATGAAAAGTGGGTTTAATTTCAGAAAAAGAGATTTTATCTTACAACTAACCGATTGTTCGTGAAAATCGTAGCTGAGAAGAAGCTCCTCGTAGAAGGTGCTTTTCCAATCGTTTTAATCTTTCTCCAAGTCCAAGTGTCTGAGTTTTAGTTCCAACAAGACAAAAATCAGAGAATTTGGTAACATATTTAGGGTTTTTCATAGAATTAGCTGATATTTTACCATAGCTGAGCTAATAAATAGTCGATGTATCATCTGCATCATTGTAGGATCTTCCACCGAACAAGTAGAGTGATCCTTCGACAGTAATTGCACAATGGCCTCTCCTAGGAAGAGGTGTTTCTCCTTTGCAAATCTTCTTTGTCCAAAATGCCTTGATATTTTATAAGAAAAAAACCAAATTAATTGTGAGAACTTTTAACAATTCAAAACATAATTTAAACCATTTTTTATCACTGTATACCCCTGAAACATCTGGTAGACTGGAGTTAAACTGGAGATTGTCAAAATCAAATATCCAAACATCGTTGTAGTAGAGATTCTCAGGCAGACAGATGCCTCCGAATAGAATCTGTTGTCTCTTTCCATTTTCTGATTTATTAAGAAGTTACAAAAATTGTATGCTTTTAAAATCTGATTAGTACATAAACAAATCCCCTTCTATATTTACGCATGTCTGTCATGCTATGTGAGTGTCTTGTGGGTGGGCTATCAAGTAGAAATAGTCTTTTCCAGACCATCGTAGTCAGATGTAAAAAATAAAAATCACCTAGCGATCTTCCTTTGTCTGCTTATCCGCCGTAAACAAAGAAGCAATCGCTTTTTTCTAGTAGTAGGTAAATAAGAGAAAGTTGTGAGTTTTCTTATCATATGCCATGAGAATATTGAAAAGGAAACTCCTAAGCTAAAAGAGTTTAGAGAGATATTTACAATCGTAGAACGCTTAATGGAAACATCTGTTCGAGGGGGATCTGCCTTCTGCTGTCGATAATGTCCATGTTTTTTTATCTGATTATTTGGATTTTAGAAAGATAATTGTAGGTTTGTTTCAGCGTGTTCACTAAAATATTTTAAGAAAAGACATGATATGCTTCAATTAATTTATTTGCATACGTATGTCATAGAGGAAAAGATCGTTTTTGCGCATGTTTGAATACCCAGCGAAGAGGAGAACTTCTTTGTGCTGCGGAAGGTATGTTAAACTATGTCCTTCTCTACACGTTGGATAAAGTGAGACTAACCCCAAGCAAAAACACAAATTATGAAATCAAATATCGACCATTTGTATGAAAGCCACATAATTTATAAATTGAATAGTGACTCCTCACCATCCTCTATTGGTTGGCTGTGCCACTCAAATAACTTCATTGATAGTTCCCTTCGCTAATGTTGCTAAATCAATTTGCAACAAGTCTCTTCAAAATTTATCAAATCTTCTCTTTTTTTGTCAGCTAATCCTACCCCAAGAACAGACAATACGAGAAATCTAATATGTTTTAATCTATGAATCACTACAAAAAAAAGAAATTCAATAGATTTCATGTATTTTCTTGTCTTAGTTTATTGTCATTTTAGTCCACAATAGCTTGGGAACTTCTTCTAAGTAAAGCATAATCATAATATCATTTGTTAAAGTTATCAGAAAATTTAACAAAAAGAAAGGTTATTTTTTTTATTTTAGTCATGCAAAAGACAAAATATACAATACATCTCTAATAAAAATGCTATTCTTTGAGAATTTGCTTTTGATTCTATGAAACCTGCAGGGATACTCTTCAAGCACTGACTGCAGAGTACTATTCAAAAAACAAGAGAAAACATTAAAAATGTCAAATCAAGAGAGAGAAAGATTATTTGTGAAATATCTTGTCTGTTCAAACCTCACTTCCGAAGGCTTCATCTGCTGGCTGAGAAGAGTCAAAAAGAAAATAATATCATGAGCATGTTAAGCAAGAAAGAAAAAAAGAAAATTATTTTGAATAAAAATTATCGAATTTGCTCTATGAATAAGCTCAAACCTTGACAAAATGAAGACCAATGTAGAACAATCCACTGATGAACAAGATCGAACCAAAGATCCAACCTGCAGCGCTGCCAGCATCAAAGATGTAGATCGCTACCGAAGCTAGACTTTGGTTAAGAAAACAAAAATAATTTACATAAGAAATACTAAGAAAAAGAATGAGATTTTAGAAAATAAGTATAATAAATATGATATACTAGATGTTGAAGACACCACGCCCTAGGAATGTATGAAGGAATTTGAAGTATTTAATGATAATCTCCGCTTTTAACTCAGCACCGATCAACAAAAGTCCAAGAAGTCTTATGAAATAACAGAAGAAATCAGCAAAACATTAAAAAGTATTGATCCTGCAGCGAAGTAAGTAAAACTTTATGGTTTTCTGAATTTGTACATAAGGAAGAACGGCGTGAAGAAATTGAAAAATTAAAGGTCCGTGATCGAATACAATGGAGCCAGCAGGATGATCGAGTACACTGATAAACCAATCAGCAGAGATCTTTGAAGTAGTATAAATCAAAAAGAGTATGCTTTTATCATATGGAGCAAGAGTATTTGCGTTAAAATGGTAGAATTATCTTTCTTCTTTGTTACGCTAGCACGATGTTAAAGAATTTGACTCCATTAGCAAATGTCTTACCCATTATGTTTAAGTATTTATTTTTTCGTAGAATTCTTGGATATTTTTTTATTTGATTATTTTTCGTTGATTTGTTCGTTCTTTCGTTTCGTTCTCTGATCCTGATTTCTCATCAAGTGATAATATTCCTTCCAATTTAGTCTTTCTGCATTAATAATTTAACTTTTCCCCCACTTACTCTTTTGCTTGATCAGCTTGCTGGGCTGAATTCTGAATTATTTGTGCTCATATTTTTCATTAAGTGAATATGATTATTGTCTAATCCAATAACTGCAATCTATGAATTGATTTGCTCTTCTTCAATTCTTCAAAAATGAACATACATAAACACAGACAAAAAAAGATAAAGAAAAATTAAGGAAACGGATCATGCTTTGTGAAGTAATATAAATACATCATTTCTTTTAAAGGTTTGAGTAAATAGCAGGTGAATGAATGGCTTGACTTTGTTTGGCGAGCAGAATCGAAGTGTCTATTTTATTCTTGAGCTAATTTTCTGAAGGCGAGGAATCGCCTTCTGATGTATGCAATCTCAGTTGATCTCTGTCTTTTTCCTTTCCCAAGATCGAGAGGTGCTTTGAGCGCGAGAGGACTTACTGCTTGCGGATATCTGCTGATTGAATACCTGGGGAATTAACGATGTCCTTGCTTGATAACTTTGGTGAGTTCAATTGTTAAAACTGTGAAGGCTGGATGCTCGGGAACGAATGACCTACATTAGGCATGCTAGAATTGCTGTTATTGAGAATATTTTTGTAATTCCCTGGATTATTTCCAGGTGTGATGAAATCGGTTTTCACAATGTTCTTCGCTCTGAAGGGACTAGCAAACAATTGGTAATTCTTGTATATATCATTAGTTGTTGATTTGGAGACAACTTCCAAAGGAGGTTAGGATTGAACTCTTTGCTAAGGTGGTTTTTTCGTTTAAATCTAAGTGAGTTCTTAGAGAATATCTTGCTAGGAAATTGTCGGATCATTGTAGGGTAGCTTCGGATTCATGCTATTTTGATCTTATCTCCACTCGACCTCTCTCAACATTCCAATGTGAGGCACATTCGGAATGGAACTCAACGATGGAAGTTAATTCAGTGATGCATTCTTGGTTATTTTTGAGTTATTGCTATTATTTTAAGGATTCAATTAGGAGACATAAATATTGGTATCTCCGATTAATTCTTCAAACTTTCGATTGCTGTTCTTAGCAAGTTATGCTTCCCGCATAAACAAGCTCGATTATTATGAAGAAAAAGAAGAATTCGATGGATATTATTCCTGATACTGCCATGATTATTGTGAATTTTAGTCTACTTTAGCTTATTTCGGTTGTTCTAAATCATTTTACGAGCTACTACCAATAAACTTAGATTGCTTGATCATGTTAAATTTAGATTTTTACATAATCGACTGAGCAGCGGAGCTATTTCGAATATGCGCAGGCAAGGTAGTGAATAATTAATATTTATCATGGAACAGAAATGAAAAACTCACAAGTCCTTCTGCTTTGAGTCTGTGCCTGTAAATCTTTTTATCATCCAAGCCTAAGTACTTGTGGAACTAGTCGATTTTATCGAATTAAGTGTAGAGATTATCGTTCTTGGCGAAGAATACCTGTGCCATTTTATCGATCACCAAGGAAAACTAATTGAATTCCAGCTCGCCAGGATATGCTAGAGATATTTTGTTGTTCTCAGAAATGTCAGAGGAATTGAGCGTTTTCGAGTTAGTTTTTCTTATCGCAGAAGAGGAAGCACCTGTTGTAGTAGATGGACTTGCGATATTCTAGGGGTTTTTGAGAATAGATTAGAGCTACTATGAGGATGAAGTTAATTTAGAAGGTTGCACGTTGGGTACTTCATTTTAAGGGCAGACCTTAGTGAAGAGCTTGTAAAGTGTTTTGAGATCGAGTTACTCAGAGATCAGCTCGAAGTCATCACAGAATTTGAAAAACTTATTCAACCCGAGTCTGTGAGTGTTTTCCTGTTACATTTGTTTCCTGAGAAAAAGAGGAATTGGCATTTTTACTATTGATTGATCCTTCTCTGGGAGTTCTTGTCTCTCCTCAAGGACATCTGGAAGAGAAGAATAAAACAAGAAAATAGCTTTTAGATTTCGTAAGCGTTTCTCTTTGGCTTGGATCTGCTCATTCATCGCAAATTTGGCATCTTTTTTCTTAGCAGCAGCTCGTTCGGCAGCAGCTTTTTCTTCTTTTTCCTTGATTTCCAACTCCACTTCTTCTCGTAGTTCTCCGCGTAGTTCTCGTTTGATTTATTCCCTAAGTTATTCTAAATACTCTTGACTCATTTAGGCTTGTCCCTCCTCGGGGAGCTAAATTTAAATTGACTCTCTACGTGATTCTTCTTCTTACGGCTTCCTTGCTTGATTGTTTTTAGGTGTATCAGGCTAGAATAAGCAAACCACACAACAATAATTAAAAAAAGAGTTTTGTATTCCAAATATGCTTTCTGTTACCCCATACGTCTGAATGCGGAGAATCAAATTTCGTGCTTCTTACACTGCTTTCGAATTGACTACTATTTCTTTTTCTTTTGTTTTGGAAAACACAAACATTTTTAAAAAAAATTGCAAGTTTAAAGTTAATTTACTCTTCGGAATATTGGCAAGGATCAACGAAGGTGCGGAATCATCAGAATCTACATCGTTATCTACATTTGTAACATTCGTTTTCCTTTCTTTCAGTGGAAACGAATCAGCTAAGGCATTTAATGGGAAAACAGTTGATTTCTCTTCACTCCAATTCTCCGAAATTGTGAAGTAATTCGCAGGTTATTTTAAGATTCTCGATGATTCATAGAGTTATTTCGTATATTGTTCTTCTCTATTTGAAATGTCTGTTTCTACATACGGAAAAGAAGAGCAAGCAGCTAAGGAGACGTTAACTTGTTAGGGGATAAACATTTTAGGTTTAAGTAATTTTTTATTATAATATTTGATGAGCTTTCCTGATCCAAGAGCAATCTACTCAAGTGCACTGATAATATACATTATCTCATCTTGCGTTAAAAGGAAATGAATATCTAACTCGATAGTGCTCGCATTGAGCTCAACGTTCCCATTTTCTGGAGTTAATCCGTATTTCGTCATAGCATTTTGAGAAATATCCGAAAAACGAAAACGTAATTATTTTGAATGCAGCATGTTACTGGCTTTGACTTGTATTCCGAATAAATCATTCAGAATCTACGCTAGATGTTTAGCTAAAATCACGGGGTATCCTTTGAATTCTTCTTCTAAAAAATCCTAGCTCCCTTCGTTTAAAATCATAATAGAATATCTGCCAGCCGGTGCTGCAGCTTTGATGCCACCAAGTTCGATTTTATTCAATACACTCGTTTCTCGAAGCCGTTAGTTGACTTTTTGAACTTCATCGAAGAACAGCTAGGTATTCTAACTCGATTCGATTCGCTGTGGGAGTTCTTAAGCATAATAGAACTCAAGTAAATGGGAAGCTCGAAGAACAGAAGTGGGTTCAACTTCTTCACTCAAATCTGCACTAGACAGTTTAACTTGAAGTTTCATTAGTTTTGCTTTTTTACAGACCAAGATGCTCGCTGCAAGGGACCCTCCAAGAAGCCTACCCACTTAGATAATACTGAAATCAAAGAAATTCAGTGCATCGTCAATTTCTTTTTTGCTGTATCCTGACCCAGAAATAAGTGGTGTCGCATCGATAACACAAGCAAACGCAATATTTGGATATTCAATCCTGAGCGCTTCAATTTAAGCTTGAAAAGCTTGTAAATCAAGTTTTTATTTTGTTTTAGAGGATAACGCTTGGAGTTAAATCACATTAAATCTGGCTTTTGTAGCGTTCTTGAGAACTGCGCTTACAATAGTACTTGTACCTAAGCTTCCTGTTTCATCTGACTCCAGCGTAACTACTTTAATTCTCTCTGGATTCTGCAGCCAAGGCATCACATTCACATAAGACTAGTTTGTCTGCAAGTAAACCTAAATTTTCGACCCAGCTTTTTCTTTGGTTAAGGCCTCCAAAAATATTGTAGTTATCCTTCTAAATGGATCCATTTCTGCATTTGGATGTAAGAACACAATCTCATGTGTTTCACTGCTCACATGGAGTAATTCCGCTACACTTTTCTTCGCATGCGAACGAGCCTTCTCTCCTAATGCTACTCTTCTGTAAGTGTACTCAGCGAAAGGTCGGATAAACTTCTCAATGTTTGCTTCGATGTTTCTAAGTGGCCTGCCTGCAGTCAACAAATCAGCAGAAAGCGAGAGAACCTTCCCAAATGGTGTGGTAATAGGAAATGCATAACCCTCAATGAGATCAACGATCTCTTCGTTTTTCATCTCCTTTTTCTGTTTCTCATCCTCAATTTCCCTCAGACTCCCAGTCTCCTGTCTGAACATATTTTTACAATCTTTCCAAAGAATGACAGGCTATCCAAGAATTCTCTTACAAATGTAATTCCCCCTTATTGTTCTTGGAATATTAAAAAGTCAGATTGATTAATGTGTGTTCAGTCAGTGACTTTTTTTATTTTTTTTTTTGGGGACTCCTTTCGAGTTTAAATCCTCTCAAACAATGAGAAAAAAGTTCAAAGGATCTTCGAATTAGAACAACTCGTATTACAAAAAATGAAAAAGTTTTATTTTATTTTTTTTCCTTGATTAAAGAAGAGTAACTCTTAAGTAATTTTGAATTTGCATGCAATTTTAATAACTATTTAAGTTATTCGGAGAAATTGATGCTTCAAAATGATAAAAAATTGCTATTTTAGTCTTCTAAACTGCAAGAACAAGAAAATATTTAGTTACTGCTCATCTAGTTTAGTCTAATAAATCAAGATCAGCTCATAAATTATTAGATTATTTCAAAAAATTTATCTGCATAATCTGAATACTCCCCCTCCTCTCCCCCCCCCTCTAGAAAATGCAAAAAGCATGAGTACTCAACAAATAGTTTTGTTTGAAATTAAAAAATAATTCTGAACAATCTCTAAATCATAAAATTCTTATTTTATATTAAGATTTCCTTTGTTTTTTTTCCTAAAACTCGATGCCTCACTGACTTTTAGTATCTCAAAATAGCTAGCTAGTTAGTGGTGAGAAAAAGAATCAATGTGCATATTTATCTCATCTTTAGAATATTGCTTCTTTGAACAATAAAGATCACATACAAATCAAATGTGGTTTATTTTTATTGAGGGAAGTGACTTTTTTTGTTTGTTTTACTTATTTAATAATGTTCTAATGTATTTTCAGATTATTACCTTAGATTATTACAGCCTTCATTGTTTATTCAATTTCTCAAGTTAAATTCCCATACGTTCTTCTTTATTTTAACTTTTCCCTTTCTGCTACCCTTAATCTTTAAACTCATTTCTATTTTCAAATACCTTTACGAATCACTCTGTTACTGCTCCTAAATGGGTTTTTTTATGAAACTGCTCGCTTCAAATGCGGATCGAAATTTAATTCCTTCAATTCCCCTTGACTTTACACAACAATTCCTTTAAGAATCGGCTTATTTATCTGCAGTTCATTTGAACTCATTTTCTTCGCCGATTAGATTCTTCTTTCTT
>Ga0302271_10002306_pt1 | contig 17296 bp, 9 predicted proteins | sample III_Bog_N1_1_FD_198767 | JGI IMG/M metagenome (GOLD analysis project Ga0302271, IMG submission 198767) | Peat permafrost microbial communities from Stordalen Mire near Abisko, Sweden - III_Bog_N1_1 | ecosystem: Environmental > Terrestrial > Soil > Wetlands > Peat | place: Sweden: Abisko...
CATTCCAGAAGAACTTGCCTATTCAAGCATTGAACAATGTTAGAATCAATAAAAATCATTCAATAAAATCACTTTTCTTACCTTGACCATGCCTCTTGCCATCTTTATACTCTCCTTCATATCTGCTCCCACTATTACAGAAGAATTTGCCTATAAAAACAAAATAGAAAAACCTAAACCCACTCAAAATAAAATATTCTCTTCTAACCTTATCCATTTTTTATGTTATTCCTGGTCTCTCCTTCATAATATCCATTAGCATACTGAATTCTTTTTATCCTATTATTCAATGTTCATATGAAATGAGACTGGAAAATTGAGCTTTTAAAATGGAGTAAACATGAATCTGAAAAAGAAAACTTTTAAAGAAAAAATCTCCTCCTCAAGGAGTAACTTTAATAATTCAAGAAAAGAGATACCTTTTCATTACAATCAAGATCTCATTATTGGTGAATTAATTTCTTTTCTTTATCTATTTTTGTGGAAACATTTTCTTTCATCAATTATTGATGCAGAGATGTAGATTATTTAAAGAGAAATTCTTTGTAAAAATCTATTTGAATCAAAAGGAGTGTTCATTAAAAACGTATTTATTTAGTGGGGATAATGTAAAGCAAAAAATAATTATCTTGGGGAAAAAGACAAATCTACTCCTCTTTTGCAAGGAAATAAAGAAAATAAACAAACAACTTAATTACTCAAGTTGGGGAGGAGGGAGAGATTGATGAATTGCCTGTAGCTCAGAGATAACCTCTTCAGGTGAGGCTCGATCTTTTGGGGAAGTTGCTAACATTTTAAATGCAACCTTCACAATATCTTAATGACTGAGTTAGGTGATTTCTGGAAAGTTTCCAAATTTTATTTGAAGCATAAAGGGAACTTCAGGGTTGCCGCACAGTCTAAAGAGAATTAATCCTGCAGCGAACCAATCTGATTCAATAAAAGATTTTTGTTCAAAGTGCTGCTCAGGTGCATCATAGAAGAAAGTGCCTCCTTTGTTCGTCTAATAAACTTTGCTTCCTATTAATTGAGTAGAGAGTCCAAAGTCAGCTAATTTAGGAGAGTTGCTAGAAGACAGAAGAATGTTCTATGGTTTAAGATCGCCATGAATAATTTTATTCTCCTTGAGATAAATTAGTCCTTTAAGAACTTCGATAAACATAGTAATAATCTGAGATTTGTTGATATTTGGACTATCTGAAAGGAAAGATTCTAGATTTCCATTTTCTTCTAAGCCCATAACCAAAAAGAAATGTTTATTATCTTCATCATTTAGCATGTCAAGCAGATGGACAGTGTATGGAGATTCGAGTTTCTTCATGATTGTGAATTCTTAATTGAAACTAAGGAGCTACTTATCGTTCTCAATGTACATCAACTTGATTGCTACTTTATTCTAGTTTTAGATATTTTTTGCAAGCAGAACTGCACCGAAGGAGCCGCATCCAAGCATGCGCTCTACTTCAAATCCTCTTTCTGCCAAATATTTTCGTGACGCTAAGACATCAGTGGCTCTTAGGTTGGAATCTTATTCCGAAAGCTTTGCTGAAATTGTACTTAAATCCATGATAATTGTTCTGTATTGCTGCGCGTTATTCTTCTCTTTAGTTTTTTCTCTTTTCTTATTGTTAATTAGTGAATATTCGGAAGCTGAGCTTGGATGTTGGTGATGGGGAGAAAATATTAGATCTTTGCAAAAAAAGAAAATTAGAGCAGAGGGAAACTAACTGATATTATTAACATTTAAATTCAAAGCTTCAAGCTTGTCCCCAACTTTGTTTTCCAAATTAAGTGTTTCAGCAGTTCATTCACAATTCTAAGCAAGAAAGTTGAATTAATTGATATTAAGAGCTGCGTTAAGAATAATTAACTAGATTATCTATTAATAAGCTGGATCAAAAAGAAGGAGGAGATATTTAAGAAGGGTAAATTAACTTTAGGAAAAGACTAACTGTAATTTTAACTACAGTTAGCCAGCTATTTCTACAAGTAGTCAGATAATGCACAATAGATACATGCGGAGCTTAACTCAGAGATACAGTAACCACAAGCAAGGGCAAACTCACCTCAAAAACATACAGTTTTATGATAGGAATCAGAGAGTCAGAAGAAAAAATGAACAAAATTATATTTTTTAATATGTTATTAAAATAGAAGGCAATTTATTAATAACTGAACCTACTAATGCAAATAAGGAGGAACTCGATATTTCCTAAAGATTTACAAATAATTCTTTTTGATTTATTCAAAGAAATAAAGGACCTTATTTTTCTTGAAGAATAGAAATTCTTCTGATTTTGTCGATACAGTAATGTTTCAATTTTGAGAGAACTAGAAACCGGAATGTTTTCTACATGTAAAGAAAGATTAGTTTTTTGAGAGGATAAATATATCTTCTACCCTCTCAAGGAGGAAACATGTATTGGGTACCGTCAATCTTGATCAGATCACTCTCATCTAACAGATTATCTTTGAGTTCAATATTCAAATCTCTCAGCCAGCTCTTGAATAGCTCTAATCTTCCTCTGCTTCGTTATCTCCTTTAAAATAAAATCTTTATTACTTGCAACATAACGCGCTACCTTTCCATAGTCCTAATTCATCTAAGCTCTCCTAAGAAAACTTGAATCCTCTCCATTCTCTCTCTAACTCGCAATGTAGCTCTACTAAGATAATAATCTCTGAGCTTAGTATGCCTGAGAGAGTAGATTTTGCATAATTTATGGAGAATACAATAAGAAGAGCTTAAGTAAAATATCATCTTGGCTAGTATTTGATGACGAGCCAATCATAGCCTTGTTTTCCAGCTAATAAACCTAGTTAAAACACAGGTAAAGTATTTGAAAGCTAGACATCTGATAAGAAGAAAGACTTCTTACTCACCACATAAATGAGTGGAATTAAGAGTATCTTAAATCAACGAAACTATTGGTCGGTTTTTGCTTCAAACACTAGCACCTTAAGCAATATTTTAAACTGAAAGTGAGGTAAAAGTAGAAGCAGGATAAAGTAACAAACATTTTAAAACACCAAAGTAAGGAAAAAATTAAACATAAAGGGATATTGGCCTGATTAAATGATCAGACAGTGCTAATGAGAATCTTCAGAAGCTGAAAGTTTGCAATAAGAGACTGAAAAGAAACAATACTATGAAGCAGGAAATAAGATAAACATATAATATCTTAAAATTAATATGAGAATCCAATAAAATATTCTAAATTTATTATCATAAATCTATTAATAATTTGTCCTTCTATCTCTCCCCCCTTTCTCATCATCGAATCGTGTTATCTTATTTTACACATGTTAATATGAGAAATCTACTTTTGTGTGTTTCTTGCGAGCTAATGGATGCTTAATTTCTTGGAAAGGCCAAAATCAATAATTTTTATTTCTTAGTTGTCCTCTTTCTATGAGTAAATAATATTTTCTAGTTTTTCAGATTTCTGTGCACACTATTTCTAATATAGAGCAGTTTTATTTTGGTTAAGCGAACATTTATGGGAGGTTCTTAACAAGAAATGTTTAAATTATTCCTGAGGAAAAACTCTAGAATAATATAATTAGCTTTATGTTTTCAAAGAGCTAAATTATGTGTTTGTTTCAATTTGATAAAGATTAAAAAACCTATGCTACTTTTTTAAAACTCCTTTCTTCATTCTCTGGCTTTGGGGATTCAAATTTTAAAATCTAACACTTTTAGTAATATTTACAGATGAAAATAATTGCTTGCTTAAGATAAAGCCTTATGGGAAGGAGGGCAACAAAAATAATCCAGATTATTAAGATTTTTAAGAAGGAAAATAAATAAAGTTGATTAGTCTCATATTTTCAGAATAACTTACATTATTCATATGTGTCTTGATTAAAATGAGAAACAATCAGAAAAACAAGAGAGATCAACAAAATTATTAAAGAGTGGGGTGACTGCATTGAATGAATAGTTTTAGAAAATAGAAAGATAATAAATTATAACAATTGAATATTTTCACATTCATTTTAACAAATTCATCAGCGAAATAGGATGGAAGTATATTTAAAAAATGAAAATCTATTCTAATGAAAACATGCAATTTTTCAAATAACATTTAAAAAATAACACATAACATTTTCAAACCACTTGAACAACAACATATTGGCTTGAAATGAGCTGGCCATCTCACGATATCATGCATTCTAGCATATCTTATTGCGACAAACTTAGCCTCCAGGACAAAAACGTATAAATAAACATGATAAAAATATTTAAGTTGATTCTCCAGATTCAGAAGAAAGGGTGGAAGCTGCAGAGGACTAAGAGCGAAGAAGATTTGTTTTAGTTGCAAGAGTAGGTGCAGTGCACAAGAGGGCCACGAGCAGAAGAGTCAGGAAGTTTCTGAAGTTCATTATTGATTAACAGATTGATTTTGTTGGATAAGTATGTTATGATTAAATATTTTTAAGGTAATGAACTTTCTTGACTTTTTAAAGTGAAAAGTAAATGATCAAAACGTTCGAATTAATATTTAATAGCATTTTTATAATTCCAATTATTTGGAAAATTAAATCCAGACAAATAGTATTATTTCAATCCATAATTTAAAAACTCCACATTTTAATTTTCAAAAATAATCTGAATTAAGAGGTTACAAAATTTCAAACAAAAGTCATAAATAATAATAATAATACTATCTCTGGGAATTTCATACCTTTTGAAAGGAATAGTTATGTCATATTTATTTCTTAAGCCTGTTTTTTGTTGTTGTTGTTGTCTTTATTAATATTTCTCTTTCCTTTCGAGTTAATCTTTTATGAGGCATTATCATAAAGTATTCTTAAATGCTGACAATTACAATAATCACTTTTAAATCTCTGATCTTACCTGAAAAACAAATCTTCAAAACGGTTCAATTGTATTATCAATGACCTTGAATTTATTTATTCATTGCAACTGCAAGAAATCAATAATTGCAAAAAACTCATATTTTCATGTTATAGAATTAATACGAAATCCTATTAATTTTCAAATTATTGTTCTTCATTCAAAAATTATGATTTAATAACTTTTACTTACCCAGCTAATTCTTTCATCAAAGCAGATGAACCCTTAAAACAGAATTCATAATCCTGTATGCTTCTCTATTAATAGATTGAATAGTTAAAAAATCTTCAGATGGCTAAGTCTCCAAGCTAATACCTTATTTTTATGCACAATACTGCCTTGTATTTTCTTCTAAAATCTTTTAAAACGATTCAAAATTCTTCATTTTTAATATTAAATTATTGATAATACTATCTTTAAAAACTAGAATAATATCATTTGAACTTAGTCTAAAACCTTCAAAAATGATTAAAAATATCCTTTTAATTAAGTTTTTGGCAATCTGCTTTTTCAATTTCCTCTGTTAGGTTTTATTTGAAAATTCTGGCTTGCTGGGATAAATGAGAGGCAAACAAATAACTTCATTCCATTTAATCGGAAGCCAATTCTCCCCAATAACAGTCATCTGAAATTAATCTCAATGTCAGCTCCTTCTGGTTTAGTGCCTGACAGCTCAAAGCGAAAAAAAAATAATAATAAATTGATTGCTTTGTTTGCCAATCTTGAATTGTTCTTTCAATTAAATCATAAAATAAACTGAACTCATCAACCTAATTGGATTCCCATATTTTCAATAATTTAGAGGATGAACTAAAATTGCTTATGGCTGATGAATAAATCAGAAGAGAAGATATTTTTAGAAATCTAAATGACAAATTGACAAATTGCGATTTCAATTTATAAATATGTCACACTAATAAATGATTAATCCAAAAAAGCTAACGAGGGATAGAAACTAAAAGTTGCAGTGGATTTCAACAAATTGAAACTGTACTGCCTGGATATTGGCAAGTTTACAATGATCTGGCGCATTCTCATGAATGAGCTTTGTGCCAGAACATGGTTAGAAAATCTATTGTTCTTTTTTAATTAGCATTTCAGAGAATGATATTCTTCAGGTGAAAGATGACATTTTATTTTTGAATGATTAACTCAAAGAAGAAATACAAAGAAATATCTGAGTGCTGAATGCAATTCTGTTATTAAATCAATTTTCAGTGTAGCTGAGTTTTATCACTAATAGAATACAATTGATAAAGTTTTTAATTGTCTTGGGGAAATGTCACTCTCTCTCTTGCTATCATATTTGTTTCATATTTTCAACCCTAAAAATCATTATTTATGTTAGCAATTTTCCAAAATTGTAATAGAAAGGAATCAAGAATCGAATAAGAATAATAGTTTGTTAATGGAAACAGAAAGAAGAATAGCACGTACAGTATTTATTCTGAGATCTTCGCAATATTTAATAATTTGACACTATTCTAGAAGGCACTCAAAACTTGGATTTCTTTCTATTTTGGACTACCTCTGTGAACTACTCTTTGTTTCTGGTGGCTACAGCAGTCAGAGACTATTAAAAAATTAAAAAAGGAAAAAGAAAGAAAAGAAAAATTAATTTTCGCTGTCTTTGTAGCAGAGAAGAAAGAGTTTATTTGAAAGAATATCACAAGGGATAGAAGATTTCAAAAAAAGTAGAAAGGATAATTATTCTTCTGTGTAGCGCATAAACATGTTTGGTTTTGGATCATCTGGACCACAGCAACAATCTCGAGCTGATTTCTCATAGCAACAGTAAGGATCATAATCGTTTGGATAGAACATGAATAACTTTTTTAGCAGTATATTCAATCCTTCGATGGGATTCATGAATCCTTTTTAATCGTCATCATAACCTTAACAACAATAGCAATAATAAGCTGATTCTGCATTCTGGCAATCAAATTAATCACAATAGTCATCATAGCCTAGACATTCTAATTCATAGACGTTCTCATCTTCATAGTCATTTAACATTAATAATAATAATGTGCGAAGTAGTAATGGAAATACGAATAGTAACAGTTAAAGGTAAGCTCATCAGCGATTTCCTTCAAGTTAATCTTCTTAGTCGTCATAGCAAGCATCTTCTTCGAGCTAATAGCAACCGTTTTCTAGTAGAGTTCCTTAGCAATAAGCTCAATAATCTTCTAATAGATAATCTGCTTCTTAATCATCATAACAACAACAAGGACAAAATAGAAATTCTAGCAATCAATAATAACAATAAGTACCTCCATATTCTGGTTCTCGAAATAATCAGCAATAAGACCCTTAGCCATCATTTAGAAGTACTCGATCGAATTGGAAGAAATCAGAGGAAGACAGTAATAGTACCTCCAAGAAAAAAGAACAGCCTAAGGAAAACACAGGCGAATATTGGAAATAAAAAGGAAACGAAATATTCAAGAAAGGATTTATTGATACAGCTATTGAATACTACACAAGAGCGATAAGCATTGATTCATCGAGATCAATATTCTTTTCTAATCGTGGCAGATGCTATAAGATTAAGAAGGATTTACAAAGGGTAAATTGATTTTTAATTAGTTAAGAGAAAAGCGGTAAAAAGTATTATTTTAACTTTATTTCTATTCTGTACAGGCTTTTGAAGATGCAGTATTAGCGATTGAGCTCGATGATACTAATCTAAAGGGGCATCTTCTTTGTGGGTAGGTTCTATGTGAAATGGGTAAATATGAATAAGGTTATGCGAAAATTGAAAATGGAATCAAGAAACTCACCAAAGGTAATTGATTTTCCGTATTTAATGAAAATAGTGTAATATCAATGATTATTTGCTGCAGGTTTGACGTTGTGTACAAGTTAAGCTGGTGATAAGAAGAAGTAATTTGAGAAGGAAATAAGTGTTTACATTTTTAGAGCAAAGAAACTGCTGTACTACAAGAAGAACGAAGAATAGAAAGCAAAGAAGACTAAACTTATTGAAAATTATAGCAATTACTTGGACTCACTGCCATCTTCATCTCTATCAGAGGAAGACAAGAAACAATAATTTGATGATGTAAAAAAGCAAAAATAATTATTGAATTACACAATTATATTATCTTATTTTTTCTTTTTGTTTTTCTCTAGTTTGTGTTCACAGTAGGCGACCCTAACAAAGAGAAGGAGTTAATTATTCCTGATTATTTATGCTGCAAAATAACCTTGGATTTAATGGTCGATCCAGTGACAACTGAAGCTGGACACACTTACGAAAGAGAAGTTGTTGAAAATCTATTTTAAAAAAATGGATTTATCGATCCAGTCACTAGGAACAGTGTAAAATAATTCCTTTATCCGAATCTAGGTGTGAAGCAAGCAGTCGAAGACTTCCTTCAAGAGTAATAAACAAATAATTATTTCAAGCTTAAGATTATGTTCATATTCAAGCTGATTTGATTGAAATTCATTAATTTCTTTTATTGGATGGAATAGGAATCCTTGGGCATTTGAACATTCTTACAATGAAAATTACATGAAGATTGAGTTTTGAAAAGATAAAATTGATCTTGAGAAGTCTTTTAGAGAGCACTTGGAAAGGACAAATACATTTGAAAAGAAGGATCTTTATCAAAAAGAAAGAAAAAAATCAAAAAATTAATAAAATTTGTCTATGTAAAATAAATAAATTATTCAGATTGAATTTGCTAATATTTTTTAAAGATAATGATGAAGAGGGTGATGATTTTTATTATTGTCTGCTTTTGATCTTCAAGATGGAAATATTTATTTTTCTATTATCTTTTTATTTATCCAAACAAAAATCAATAGACTTTTAAAAGCGTCTATAAGAGTAATCCGCGATTCTAATCTTTGTTTGATTAGAAAGTTTTCTGAGTCTATAATTCTAGATCAACAAATTTTGCAAGCTGATTACGAACAAATCAAACAAACATTCCATTCAAAGAACTAAAAAAAATCAGCCAATTTAAAAAATACACTCCCCCAAATTTAGAAAGCATCTGAACGCATTATTAAACACTTTTTTTGTATTAAATTTCCGGAGGAATTCAACCAGACTTAAATATCTGCAAATAATCAAGAAACATCAAATAAAAAGAGAAGAAATAAGACCTGCGCATAAGCACATCAGAACAATACCATCTAAAGCAACAAAAAAACAAATTTTTTTTGAAAAATGGCAAACTTAGAAGAAGGATTAGATAAATCAAATTTCGTTGACTAAATTGACTCATTTGACTGCATTATTTGCTTTAAAGTTGCAAGAAACCCATTAGAATGCTTGAAATGCGGGTAATGAATTAGCTTCAGTCTTTAAAATTACCATTTTAATTAATAGATAGTCCTAATGATTCAAATGGCTTCATATTTACGTTTTTAATTTGAATTCCTTTTTGATTTTATAGGTAAACGTATTGCTCTATGTGTTAAAACGAGTGGCGTAAAGGAAGTGGTCAATATTGCTGCTTAAAATGTGAAGGTACCTAGATGTCTGTGTTAAATCAGCATCTCATGGAAGGCTACAACAATTTGAGATATAAGTGCACTTGCAAATAAATAGTTCTCCTGAAGGATCTAAAATAACATGAAATCCTCTGTAAATAACCTAATTGTAAGTACAGCTAATTCTGTGGGAAGAAAGTCTCCAAGAAATATGAATCTCTTTAGCTTTGTGGCACGACTTGCTTGATATTCGAATGGTCTTAGCAACAACCTATCGATTAGAAAGGTCTCTACAACAAAATAATGGCAACTTTAAAACATAAACCTTTAACAAACTAAATACCATCATTTTCGGCAGTGATTTCGAAACAAAATTCATCATTAATCAAATCATCCATTTCAAGCATTAATAATAATAATAACTCTGGCTCGTTTTCATTCAAATGGGATAACAGAGATTCTTTTAAAGGAGAGAAGATTTAAATCAACAACGATGGAATGGTTGTCGCTTTGAAGGAGAATTTCTATATTTTCAAGAGTGTAGTAGCTGACACACCGTTTGAATCTGGAAAACACTATTTCGAGATAGAAGTACATGCTATGACTGAGAATGAACTCAAAATCGGTGTGGTTACCAACAACACATTTAATAAATAAACAGCTTTTTGCGATTTAGATCATGGATTTGGGTTCTATTCTCTTGGTAAATTAAGAAATGGATCAAACGCAAATGGATCAGATTATGGTATTAAATTTAAGAACTAAGGGGTTTGCGGCATTTATCTCGACATGACTAAAGGACTCTTAGCTTTTAGTTATAATGGGTAGAGCTTAGGGAAGGCATTTGAGAATCCTAAATTGCAGAAAGCACCCATTTACGCTTCAGTGTCGCTTCTTCATTGTGCTGGATTTACACTGAGAAGCGGGTTGCCAATCCCTAATTGGACATAAACTTTAGTTTGATATTATAAGATTATTGCAATTCACTTCCATGATCATATTTGAAAGTGATTTGTTTTTGGAGTGTTTGTACATGTTAGTCTAACAATCCTATTTGAGTATTCTTTTTTCCCATACTACTTTATTTATCATTTTAATTCTAAAAATCTCTTTAAGATTGAATTTATTTACATTTTGAGAGTTTTATCTCCTTTTTAATTGACTGGTGCTTTTTATTTTTTAACATTATTAAAGCTAAAGAATCTAGAGAAATGAATTTTTTTATGAAGCACGAAACATAACATAAAATAATACTTACTAATGATTTTTAAATTAATAAAGAGCTTCATAACTCATGGAAATATGAAGATTATTGTGTGAGTTTTGATATTTTTTTAGAATATTTGTCTTTCGTAACTTATTACACGATATTCATAAGAATAATAAGAAAGAATCTTTCTGTTTTTCTCTCTTCGTCACTCATAGACAATAGATTTGGACGATGCTAATGGAGTGATGGCTTGGTTCGTTTGGGGATTATACAACACGGGTTGCTTTAAAAATGAATTCTTTTTACTCACACTTCTGGAATACGGTTAGGGAGTGAATCTTGGAATTGGTAGGAATGATTTGAAATTCTAATAATTCAGTGAATTTACGAGTATTTTCTAATCATCCATGTCTGTTTTCATTTCTTTGATTCTGTCTTAAAAGGGTATTTGATCGAACTTTATATTATGCTATTCTCCATTTCCACTACTTTGATTCTTAAGTTATGCTTTCTTTTATTGACTTACTTAGCTATTTTATTATTATAACATTTGCTATTGTAAATTCTCCATAGCTTCAATTGGTTTGCGTAATTCATTTGGAGACAGCATCATCATGTCTTTTTAGTTGATACTAGTTTCTTCTCTCTCTTGCAATTTCCCAGAGAGGACATTGTCTAGCAAAATACAATCCAGAAATATACATTTTGAAAGGTTAGAAAGGCTTAAAATTCAAGAATTCTCCTTTTTAATTGTGATTTTGATGAAGAATATCTTGTAAGTTTTTACCTAATTCTAGAATGCTGGAGCAAGGTGGTAGAAATCCATCTAGATTAATGCCTCCGAAGATAATCAGTTTGGATTCAAAGATGCATGACGAATGGTCTGATCTTGGTGGTGGTGGCTTTCCATGCACTGCAACTCGAATCCAATTGAAATCATCAACATTTAGGATAAAAGTGTCCCCAAAATAAACATCAGGATCATTATCATTTTTGCCTCCATGAATAATTAAAAAGTTAAGCTCTTAAGAATAGACCATAGAATGGCTGTATCTTGCTTTAGGCTGAGTTCCTTTTGTCTCTGGCTTTAGCCATTACATTGGCTTACAATCTGTCCGAAGAATCCTCAAATCACCTATCACTTCCCCTTTACTGTTCTTCCCACCAAAATAATACAATCCTTCCTGTAGAATCTTAGAAAAATAACCCCAAAAAAATGGTTAAAAAAACATAAATTCTTTGTTAAATGATGTGAATAGAGAAGGAAAGAAAGTGGGTAATGCTATTGTTGTTTCATTTGACTGAAAAATTTGTTTTATTTTTATTATGGAAATATTCATAAAATCCTTACCGATGCACCCCATTTAGTAATTTTGATCTCACTGAGTTTATACATGTTGATCTTGCCTTATCGTTAACTTTAATACACTGGAGTACTCTAATGACAACACATATCTATCTCTCCTGTTACTGATACTTCACTCCACTACATTGTGACTTTTAATTAAATTTTAAAGAAAGAAAAAAAATAATGGTTCCTATTAGATTAGCTGGATTATTCGTGAATTATGTTTTCTTCTTTACCTAAATCTAAAGTCCACATATCCTTTAATACTTGATCCTTATTATTAACTCCTCCTTAGACAATAAGATTTCTCCCTAAAATCGCGGCAGCATGATTCTTTCTGGGTTAAAGTGGTCCTCCAACACAGTTGATAAACTTCCATACATTCGTGTCAAGATTGAAAGTGTACACATCCAGCAAGCAATCTTTCAATGTGACATTATTCTGCATCGTATGATATTCCCCTCCAAAGAATACTAACATCCTTTTGTATAAATTACAGGAATGACCAAACCGAGCTGTTGGGGCATTCCCACTTGGTCCTTCTTAAGTCAAAATCTTCCATTTAAAACTCTCTGAAAAAAATAAAAAAATAAAAAAAGTGTATTTTATTCCTTTAAAAACCACCCTTACCCATATCAAGCTCCACCAAAGAATTGTAGATTTCATGTCCAACTCCACCAAAAAGATAACTCTTCTTCGCATCAGCTACAAGAGTCTACGATTAACGCACATCAGGCTTCCAAAAATTTTACTCAAAAGAATACCAATACACTTAATAATTTCCATCAATAATTGGATTGCCTGTAAATCTAACTTTCTTATTCTCATTTTCATCAGTTTATTTCCCAGATACGGGTTCTGCACTTTCAGGAATATTATTTTGATTATTGTTGTTGTTGTCTCTAGCACTGTTAGCAGTTTTTTAACCATTTTCTTCCTTATTAACAGTTTCTTTATTCTCATTCTTTTCACCATCATTATTGTTGTTATTATTTCCTATCTGCTTCTTTTTATAAATCGGATATTATCTAACTTTTGGCATGTGCTTTAAAGCATCCGCTTGCAATTAGATCTACTTTTGTAATTCATCATATTAAGATCTACTTTCCCAATGCAGATTATTTGTGAGCTAATATTAAATGTCCTTATTATGAATCAAAGATAATTAAATTGTATTAGCAGTTTTAGCTTAAAGTGACATAGATGAACCTCGTCCAAAACCAACACTACCTCGATATCCATAGTTATTACTAAGTCTAAACAATTGTCCATCTTATTCATCATCACTACCACTACTTGGTTCATCTTCATTTGGTTTGTTGCTGGTATTATTTTAGTTATTCAATTAATTTGTGTTTTTACTTCCAATAACTCCTGCACCACCAGATTTTCCATCTAAATACAATTCATGGAAATCTAAGTTCTAATACGAAGGGTTCTCTTGATGTAGACGAATGAATTCATGTCGATTAATCTCTTTACCATCTCGAAATGGAAAAAATACTGATTTTTCTTCCTTAGCATCTTTGGGAAAACAGACAATGCAAATTATCATAAATTAAAGAAGTTATAAAAATAATATTAAAAAATGAGAATTAATATCTATTTTTTTCCTTTGTTCTTTGGCCTAAAAATTTCCACTCTGCAAACTACCAAAAATGATATTTTTATGCTAGAAATAATGAATGTAATTAATCCTTATTAAACCACATTTTCAACTCTAAATTTATAAATTCATCACTGTTCTTTCTTTAACTAGTACATTTAAGGATAAAATCAGACTCCCCCCAGCAGGAAACCACAGGATCTTTAATCACTATGTACTCCTCAAGTTTGTCTACTTATTATCCTTAAAAACACTCCTATTTTTCCTTATTCTTTTTTCATATTTTTCCTACTTTTGAACATTATTATTGTAAAATTAATCCATTCTTACTCGATGCGCCAAGAATTTTCCTCCCTTTTTGCTATTATTGAGTCACTTAAACGGAGTTTAATGATCGAATTAGATTCTATGTCTCATCGTTGTCAATAGGAATATGCAATGAAATGTCTGGATGTTTTGGATCATTGTTCGTTATGGCTAAAAGTTCTTTGTATTTGGTAACTGAAAGCGTACTGATTGGCATTTTTTTCTTTGTGAGTGTCTATCCAAAAAGTTATTTGCAGGATGGACTTTTACTCTTCATTGTGATGCTGTTTTAGTAGCTGAGATTATGGGCACTAGTGCTGAGCCTTTATTAGTCGATGCCATAATGAGAGAGATAATGATGACTCTCATGTTTAGAATGGCTTTTACTGGTTGTTTAGTGATCTGTGAGTGAAGAATTCTATCCACTTTACGATCCATATTGCTTGTTTTTTAGGTGCTCAAAATGAGCACTTGTCTTTTTGCCATTTATCGCTAAACAAAATCACAAATGGCAATTATAGCACACTCTAAAAAGGCTATTTGAAAATGAAAATATGAAAAGGTATTAAAGTTTACTCGGAAGATGAGTGAAACTTGTTTATTTTCCTGAAGCTTTCTCCATCTTTTTGATTTTTTGGTATGAGAAGGCTTGTAGATGAAAATGTATTTTTAGATTTTAAAACCGGCAGACGACTCTTTAATACTTATTCTTATTACCACAGACAGATAAACACAAATCAAATAAATTTCTATCTCGTTTATGTGTAGATAATTGGAAAACAGTCTTTATTATTTTGATTGTGTTAACATTTTGTGTAAAACCGATTGATATTTAAGAAATATGCGATTTTCAATATCAAAATGGTAAGTAGAAGTGAAATAAAATAGGATAAAGCCATTTATTATTTGATTTTGTTTTGATCTCATATTAAAAAAAGTATTTGTCGGAAACATACACAAAGGTTATTCAATTATTTATCTCTCCTCCAATCAATATAATTTCCTTTATTATAGATATGATGAAACAACAAAAGCAAGTTTCACAACCCTCAACAATAAAAGATAAGAAATTAAATGAACTTCATGAAAAAATAAGCTAAGACTTTTGAATTTTATAATTTATTTCCATTTCGTAACAATAACTCCCTAAAACACTTAATGTATCTCTGAATTCTTGTAATCTACACACTGCTTTATCCAGAGATCCAAATAATCAACTTTTACTTTTTTAATATCTTTAACTCCAAAGCCAAAACAAGTAATTGCATTACTATTTTTTATTAATTTTATAATTTTTCATTTTTAATTGAAAAATGTCACATTAAGAATAAAACAATAGAAATGAATTTATGGACGACACAAAGATATTCATTCTTCTGTTAATTTGGACTGCTTGAAAGAATTAGAACTTACATAAAGCCCTTTCTTTTGAAGCATTCGAGTATAGATTCAAGTGGTGATGTTAAATCGACTATGAATGAATTTAATGTACAGTAAAACAAAAATATCTAATTATTTCTCCCCCCAAAGATTCATCAGGACCCCCCTATTCCAAAGATATTCTGTTCAAACTATTTAATTCGTGGCTCCAAATAAAAATAGTACTTGATATTCTTTTTTAATTACGTTTTCTCTTAAAAACAATACTAATTTGAGTAAACAACCAACTTCAACATACACAACACAAAATTGTATCTTAGGATGTGATAAGTTCTTAGAAAATATCAAATCACTCAATTTATTGAATTTTTGTTACAGATTTAAAAGAAGTCAGTGCTATTTCCTTTATATGAATGAATCTACTGGCTGATGCTAGAGAAAGAAACAAAATATTCAAAGAAAATATCTTTAGAAAAAAGGCTAATAGATAAGATATCTTTTGTAAGCTAAGATTTCTTAACTCTCTCAAAATATCTGCTTGATTTTCCTGTTTTTTTGGATGCAACACAAAAGAAGATTTTGTATGAAATAAACGAAGTGATTCAGCTTACTGGCAGAGAATAATCACAAAATTCTAAGTATAAAATTAAGACCTTCCAGACAAAAAAAAATATACAATAAAAATGCTCAAATTAAAGGATAGAACAACCAAAAAGCAAGCATAACTGAATCTAAACAGATCGAGAAGATAAATAAATAAAATAGAAGATTCTCTTGTGGTGTTTTGAGATAGAGAGATAAATTGGGGAGAGGACACATTAAACGATTATTTCATGAGTGGGATAATATATATATTCATTCATCAATTAATTGATCTCAAGCAGCAAGCAGAGTTACCCCCTCTTCTCAAACATAATTAAATTAATTCCAAAGGGAAAACAAAACAAAAAGATTCAAAGGTGTTTTTTTTCTTCTTCTTCAAAATTGACTCCTAGTATTCTATCAACGTAGCTGTTCTGATTTGAAAGAGAGAGAAAACCAAAATTGAAAAAACAGAGCGAGAACGATACCCTCAAGCGAACAAGAATATAAGGATCTCAAAAGAGTCATTTCCTTTATCTCTCAAGCGTGTGTGCGTGATCTCTACTAACACAGATTCATCTTCCCGAAACTGTTGTCTTTGTTTGCTGTTAGTTTCAGCTGAAAACACTATCGAAAAATAATAAAATTAATAGCGTTAAAAATGATTCTAATTTTCAAAGCCATTAATGACATTAAACACATCATGGATACCTGCGAAACTAAAGAAGGAGCTATCTTGCTACGTAAAGAAAGTAAGCGAATAATATTAGCAGTTAAACTTATTGCTGTTAATATCAATTTATGCAAAATTCAAAAATATATTTTTTTTCTACCAAAAAGTGCAAGCAATAAAAAACGAGAAATATTAAGGGCCACCCTTAACTGACTTGAATGAAACAGAACTGCAAACTCTTAGAGAATGGAACTTCAATATACTGCTTGTCCCTGAGTTAATAACCAAATACAGATTTACACTTGGCATGTTCACTGATATGAATCTCTACGATTTACTGAAAGTCGATAAGTAGCAATTTACTTCGTTTTTGTAGATGCTTCGAAGCCAATACGAGCATCGTCATAATCCTTTTCATAATTTCAATCATGGAATCACAGGTAAATAGTATAAAATATATTGAAATCAAAGTTTGGGTAGTTATATTAATCTCAAATTATCTAACATAATTGTTGTTTTTGATTGGTTCTACCAGTTACACATGGAATATACTAAATAATACGAATCGGATTGACATCTTATGTTCTCGATGAAATTGAGACATTTGCACTGTTATTTTCGGCATTGTGTCATGACGTCGATCACACAGGACATGGCAATATTTATGAGACAAATTCAAACTCACCGTTGTTTTAAACATATGGCAGTCAATCTGTAAAATTAACCAAACAAAATACAAAAAAACAGAAAACAGAAAACTTATTTTGTGGATTGCTTTTTTTTTTTAATGGGGGGGGGGGGGGGGGGGGGGGGGGGGGGGGGGGGGGGGGGGGGGGGGGGGGGGGGGGGGGGGGGGGGGGGGGGAGGGGGTGGGGGGTGTG
>Ga0302271_10002307_pt1 | contig 17294 bp, 17 predicted proteins | sample III_Bog_N1_1_FD_198767 | JGI IMG/M metagenome (GOLD analysis project Ga0302271, IMG submission 198767) | Peat permafrost microbial communities from Stordalen Mire near Abisko, Sweden - III_Bog_N1_1 | ecosystem: Environmental > Terrestrial > Soil > Wetlands > Peat | place: Sweden: Abisko...
CGTACACCGAAGAAATCAGCGATTTGCACAAGGTAGAACCTTATGTATATGCCCAAATGATTGCCGGTAAAGATGCTTTCAAACCGGGTGAAGCGAAGAACTCATGGTTAACCGGAACGGCAGCCTGGAATTATTACGCCATTACACAATACATTTTGGGAATTCAACCAACATACAACGGTTTGAGAATAGAACCTTGTATTGCACCTGAATGGAAAGGCTTTGCTGTAACCCGTAAATTCCGTGGAGCGACTTACCTTATCGAAGTCAAAAATCCAAACGGATCGATGAAGGGTGTTGCCTCGTTAACCGTCGATGGTAAAGCCATTGAAGGAAATACTATCCCATTAATGCCTGTAGGTGGAACCTATAAGGTAGAAGTGTTTTTGTAGATTACAATAAACTTTGAAAAAGTTTGATACAAGCTAATTGCCGTAAATAAAAATGAATTCCAATATTTTACAACTCAAGCAGCAGCTCAAAGATGAATTGACCCAAAACATCCTTCCGTTTTGGATGGATAAAATGGTGGATGAAACACAAGGCGGTTTTTACGGTCGAATGACAGGTGAAAACGACATTGTTTCCACTGCTCCCAAGGGTGCTATACTGAATGCGCGAATTTTATGGACATTCTCATCTGCATATCGGTTGCTAAAAAAACCGGAATATCTCATCACAGCAACTAGAGCGAAAGACTACCTTCTACAATATTTTTGGGATACAAAAAACGGGGGGATCTTCTGGCAACTTGATTCGGAAGGCAAACCGATTGATACGAAAAAACAGATTTATGCACAGGGATTTGCTATTTACGGATTGAGTGAATATGCCCGTGCAACCGGCGATACAGAAGCGCTTGATAAAGCAGTGCAGCTTTATGAATTAATTGAAAAATATAGTTTTGATACAAAATTAAATGGCTATTTTGAGGCATTTAGCTGCCAATGGGGCGAAATTGCTGACATGCGGCTTAGCGATAAAGATGCTAATGAGAAGAAAACGATGAATACTCATTTGCATATACTTGAACCCTATACAAATCTCTATCGGGTATGGCCATCAGCTCAACTCAAACAAAGTTTGCACAATCTCATTACGCTCTTTCTCGATAAAATTTTAGACTCTACGGGTCATTTGCAGCTCTTTTTCGATGAGCAATGGTACAGTAAAAAGAATATTGTGTCGTATGGGCACGACATTGAAGCTTCGTGGTTGCTTTACGAAGCGGCAGTTGAATTGGGCGATGAGGCTCTTTTGCATAGAGTTATTGTGGTGGTTCCTGCTATTGTAAAGGCTGCTTCCGAAGGCCTGCAAGAGGATGGAAGCCTGATTTATGAAAAAGATGAAGACACCGCACACGTGGAAGCCGACCGTCATTGGTGGGTACAGGCAGAGGCTGTGGTCGGTTATTGGTATGCATATCAATTGACTGGAAATGAGGCATATTTGCAAAAAACCGAAAACTGTTGGCAATACATTCAAAATCATCTGATTGATCGTGAAAATGGTGAATGGTTTTGGAGTTTCAAAACCGATGGAAGTGTAAACATGACAGACGATAAAGCCGGTTTTTGGAAATGTCCTTATCACAATGGTCGTATGTGTATGGAGCTCATTGCTGGAATTTTAGATTAACGTCTTAAATTATAATTACCGATGAAAACCTATAAATTACTACTTTTGTCAATGGTGTTACTGTGCACCTTGTCATCGTTTAAAGCACCTAAAAATTCGCCTGTGGCTGTTAATGGGAATCTTCAGGTTATTGGCACACAATTATCGAATGAAAAAGGGACACCGTTGTTGCTTCGCGGAGCAAGTCTTGGGTGGCACAATCTCTGGCCACGTTTCTACAACGCAGGCGCAGTACGGTGGCTTGCGAAAGATTGGAATTGCAACGTGATACGTGCTTCAATGGGTGTAGGATTGGAAGATAGCTATTTAGAAAATCCTTATTATGCCATGAAATGTATGACCACCGTCATTGATGCGGCTATCAAAAATGGAATTTATGTGATTATCGATTTTCATAGCCATAAATTGCATACTATAGAAGCCAAAAAGTTCTTCACGGATATGGCTTCGAAATACAAAAACAATCCAAATGTGATTTACGAGATATGGAATGAGCCTGATTATTTTACCTGGAAAGTGGTAAAACAATATTCGGAAGAGGTGATTTCAACCATTCGTGCCATCGACTCTAAGAATCTCATTCTTGTAGGTTCGCCACATTGGGATCAGGATTTAGATTCAGTGGCAGCAAACCCGATTGTAGGGCAAAAAAATATTATATACACCATGCATTTTTATGCCGGAACGCATAAAAAATGGTTACGAGATCGTACTGATTCAGTGATAGCCAAAGGAATTCCCATCTTTGTTTCGGAGTGTGCCGGTATGGAAGCATCTGGCGATGGACCGATTGATCAAGTTGAATGGAAGGCATTTACTGATTGGATGGATAAGGCGAAACTTAGTTGGTGTGTGTGGTCTGTCTCCGATAAAAATGAAAGTTGTTCCATGCTTTTACCGCGGGCTGCTGCCAATGGCAATTGGGCTGATGATGTGATAAAAGTCTGGGGAAAAATAAGTAGAGAAAGCATTCGTGCATCAAAATGATCTATAAAATGTATTAAATGTAAGTGTAAAATTGCACACAGACATATAGTTTGATAACAACAATTTGTTTCTTTGCGCCGAAGAGTGTGTGAACATTCTTCGGCGTTTTTATGTATTAATCACGCTTATATAATGGCAAAAATTATTTGCACACCTTTTTTTTGAAAAAAGTGGCAAGGCTGCGTTTTTTTTGTATTTTTGTCGTGTCGTTCCATCTGATTAACAGGCATAGATGACTGATTAACCTTTAATTGAATAAGCTGTGTTGTAGCTCTGTCTCAAAATCTTCTACAGTTGAGCAGCACAGAAAAGAAAACTGAAATGAGCAAAAAAGGAATTCTGATTCACAACGCAAAAATTTTCACAGAAAAAAATACTTTTCGTGGCTCGTTGCGAATTGAAAATGAGGTAATTGCAGAGATATTTAAGGGAGAAGTTCCCGAAAATGTGTTACAACACAATACTGTTATAGATGCTTCCGACCTATGGTTGCTACCCGGTGTAATTGACACTCACGTACACTTTCGGGAACCGGGTTTGACACAAAAAGCTGATATTTACTCCGAATCGAGAGCTGCAGTAGCAGGTGGGGTGACTTCGTTTATTGATATGCCCAACACCATACCTCAGACTACCACATTGGCATTGTGGGAAGAAAAATGCAAACTGGCAAGCGATAAATCGGTGGCTAACTATGCTTTTTACCTTGGTGCCACCAACGAAAACCGGGAAGAAATAAAGAATGCCGACCCTAAAAAAATTCCGGGACTAAAGCTTTTTCTGGGTGCTTCAACAGGGAATATGCAGGTGGACGATAAAGCATTTCTCCAATGGTTATTTGCCGAATCACCTCTTATGTTGATGGCCCATTGCGAAGATTTTTCTATTATTCAACGTAATATCGAAACTTATAGCGCGCAGTTTGGTGATAATATTCCGGTTGAAAATCATCCGCTGATACGTTCGGCTGAAGCTTGCTATCGTTCTACCGCAACTGCTGTGGAACTTGCAATGCGATACAACACCCGTTTGCATATCGCTCATGTGAGCACTGCGCACGAACTGGCACTTTTTGATGCCAATAAACCGCTTGCCGATAAAAAAATCACTGCCGAAGGTTGTGTTCACTACCTTTGGTTCGACAACAGAGATTACGAAAAGCTTGGAGCGCGCATCAAATGCAATCCGGCCATTAAAACCGAAGCTGATAAAAAAGCATTGATACAAGCTCTTACCAACAATCGCTTAGATACAGTTGCTACCGACCATGCGCCTCATTTGTTGTTAGAAAAAGAGGGTGGTTGTCTGCAAGCTGCATCGGGTTTGCCTTTGATTCAGCATTCGCTTCCCGCAATGCTTGAGTTGGCGCGAAACGGTGCTTTCTCGGTCGAAAAAGTGATTGAAAAAATGTGTTATGCTCCTGCAACCATGTTGAAAATCAATAAACGTGGATTTGTCAGAAAGGGATATTTTGCCGATTTGGTACTGGTGAATCCGAGCTATCCATGGACGGTTTCTAAGGAAAATGTTATTTCCAAATGCGGATGGTCTCCATTTGAAGGACAGGAGTTTCATGCGCGAATTACGCATACATTTGTAAATGGTCAATTAGTATTTGAGAACGGAATAATAAACGAAAGCCGCAAAGGAGAGGCATTACACTTCAATGAATAACAATAATTGCATTCGCTTAATGAACACACCGATTGGAAACATTCGGATATGTGGAGATAATGATGTTATCGACATAGTAGAGTTTGACGATACGTATGAATATGAAGTGGAAGGAGAGCTGACTACTCCTGTGGAAAACTGTCTTAACCAACTGCGTGAGTATTTTGACGGTACCAGAAAAGAATTTGATTTGCCGATTAAATTGAGTGGCACAAATTTTCAGCGTTTGGTATGGGAGAATTTGCAGAAAATTCCATTTGGAGAACGTGTGAGTTACGGCGATGTAGCTCAGGCAATTGGCAACCCTAATGCCCAACGGGCTGTTGGAAATGCAAATAATCATAACTCAATTGTGATAATTGTACCTTGTCACAGGGTGATAGGTTCCGACGGCAAACTTGTGGGTTATGCCGGAGGTTTGTGGCGCAAAACATGGCTTTTGGAGCACGAAGCCAAAGTACTGGATGAAACCTTGTTGGCATAATATTTCTGATATAAATTAAAACTCCCGCATTCAATGCACAAATTGAAGCGGGAGTTTTTTTATTACAATGACTGTAGATTTGCCAGTGCATCAGGAACATTTTGGTGAATAAAAGCAACTGTCTGGCATCCTTTTATCTCGGCACAATCGCCGCAAGTGTCGAATCCTTTTGCTTTTACGCATTTCCGTATTTCGCACATGCTTTCGCAATAACTAAAATGAGCACCGACTCCCCGACATCCTACGCAGTTAATCATTTCGGACGAAATTTGAGGAGATTGAAACTCAATTCTCCACTTTTCGGCAGTTTTTACGCGTAGTTCCTCATTATTAGTGATTGTTGCAATGTAAGCATCACAAGTGGCGCAATTCAATCCACAGCACGAAATCAGTTTTTCCATAGTTCAGGTTTTAAGAGGTTGTTCAATAGCTATGTTTTTTATTTGGAATTATCAGGGAGGAGATAATCTTGCCCATGCCCATCCATTACCACCACAACCACTGCATAATGCGTAATGACCAGAACTGTTTTGATACTGGCCAGTTCCTCCACATGCATTACAAGGTTTTGGAGGATTAGCCACAAATACACTACCTGCACCACTGCAACCGGTACAAGGCACATATCTTCCGGATTCGTTTTGGAATTGACCGGTTCCACCACATCCCCTACACGTTTGTTTGCTGTAGGTGGTTGCACCTGTTGTTGGTGGAACAACTGGTGTTGTTGTTGGTGGTTGATTCTTAAAATAAAAATAGCCTCCGATTATTACTCCCAAGAGTATGAGAATAATTAATCCGTTGGATCGCTTTCTGGGGTTTTCAGTTTGTTCCATTTGTTCCATGATTAGGTGTGTTTACTAACGTGTTGATACTATAGTCAGGTATAAAATACGAGCCATGCTTGAATGGGAGAGAAACGGATCTCGGATATTATTGGCTTGATTTGTAGATGGATGAAGAGAAATATTATTTTATTTGCATAGAATTGTACGGAAATAGGAGGTTGTAAATTGTACTAAAATCAGGAACAAATATATTGTTATTTTCTAAAAAATGCAATAGGATGAAAATATTTTCGAAGGACATATCAATCAGTTTTTTTGCACATATACACCAAAGGCTGTCGTGATAATAATATCAGAACAGCCTTCGAAGTCTAGGTGTGTAAGATGTCGTTTTTATTTTTTTTCGTCTTCCGGCTTGGATGTATTCCATCCGAAGAGGGTGTAAAGAGGACAAAAGCTTAAAAAAGTGGTGATGACTAATACAACAGCCACAATAAGCAGAATATCACCCAAAGTACCTTTAAAAACGTTTGTAAGGTCAAGTACAATGATGAGTAAGGCAATCGCTAATCTGATTCCTTTGTCGATAGAGCCCATATTTTTTTTCATATGCTTTTGGTGTGAAAAAGTATTCAAAACAATTATCTTGCAAAGTAAGTGCAGAAAATCTCTTTTGATGTCACTTAGTAAAAAAAAACGGCACTTTTTTTCGGGAAATCAGTGTGTGAAGTTTGCTTAGTGCTTTGATGTTTTGGTTATGCCGCTGTCATCCAGACTTTTGATGACACCACTGCCATAAGCATCCAATTTTCCGACACCAGAATTGACAATGAAAAATTCTTTTTCAGCACTTATATCGCATTTTCCCACACCACTATTTGTAATATGCAGCACTTGTGTGATTAGAAACTGTGAATCAAATTTTCCGACTCCTGAATTGTCGATGGTGGACAATATAGTAGAACCGGTGAGCAACATTTTACCTACAGCACTGTTGTTAAGAGTTAATGTATCTGATTTCAGATAAAGATTGGTTTTACCTACTGCACTGTTGTCGATGGTAATTTTCTTTGCCTCTATTTTCAAATCAGTGCTTCCTACCGAACTATTGTTGAACACGAAGTTAGTAGCATTGAGCGTGCCTTCGTTGGAGAGTTTGCCCACCGAACTGTTGGTAAGTGCCTCAATGCCTTTGGTGTAGATATAGACTTTTCCGGCAGAGTGATGTCCTATATTTACATGCTCTTGTGTGGTTACAATGAGGGTGCTGTCTTCATTTTTCACAAGAATGTATTGTTGCAAATTGTCGTCGGTTTCTACAATCACTTTCTCTTCTGCCGACGGAATAATCACGGCATCAAATATAATTCCGAGTTCGAGTTTGTTGAAAAAGAGGGCTTTGTGTTCTACTTTCGTCACATGTCCCGAGCCGTTTAGTCGGTTGATATACATGCACGATGTGGCTAAAATTCCAATAACAAGCAGTAAGCTTAAATTGCGAAAATTGAATGAAGTTGTTTTCATTGTGTGAAAATTTTATATATTAAGCTGGAGGAGTTTTTATTCCCGTGGTGTTGATAATGTTATTCGTTAGACGTATGAAAGGTATCGTTTGGATGAGCTATGGCGTATTTTATTTTGTGCAATGTAACTTTGAGTGGTAAGTAAGTGCGTTTGAAAATTTATTTGCCAAAGATGAGTAAATAATTTCTAATTAACAAGTTATTTAATAGCTTTCTGCACAAAAAAAACGGAAAGCGCTTTTACGTTCCGGTTTTAGAAATATAGTGAGAAAAACAGAGGCTATTTTTTCGGCAGCATTGTCACTTTCAACGCGTTTTTCTTTGTAATCAGTTGTTTGGCTAACTCCTGTATCGATTTTACCGTGATGTTTTCCAACGCCTTATCGAAGTTGTTTACTAAATCGATATTCGAAAAGTAGTAATGGTTGAGGGTGCTTAGCCACCATCCGTTTTCTTCCACGTTTTCTTTGTGCTGTTTCTTCATGTTTTCCTTTACTTTTTGCACGTCTTCAGCTTTTGGCCCTTCTTCGGCAATGGTTTTCAGCTCTTTATGGATGAGATTCAACATCTTATCCTGCAACTTCGGATCGGTATCAAATTGCATAAACAGTGTCACTGTAGGTGTCGGGATGCGACCTATGCTTCCGGCCACTCCAACGCCATAAGAACCGCCTTCGTCTTCGCGAATGCTTGCCGTGTAGCGAATGTCGAGCAGACTTCCCAATGCTTGTGCCAGAAATGAGTTGTTGAGCGTGTAGTCAATTTTGTCGCTGTAGAGCAAAAAATTGGAAGCCTTTAGGGTTTTCATTTCATGTAGAAACTTAATAGCTACATCACCTTCAGGATAACGGATATTTCGGTCAGTCCAAGTTTCAGTCTTTTTGTCGGTTTTCAGTCCGCCCAGATAGGTGAGGATGGATTGCTTCACAACTTCTTTATCAATATTGCCTACCAGGAAAAAGGTGAAGTTGGCGGCATTAGAGAACCGTTCTTTGTAGAGACGCATCACCGCATCGTGATTCACCTTGTCTAAGGCTGCCAAATTGAACAGAAACTTACGGGGCGAGTTGGTATAGAGAGCAGTGGTTACAGTGTCGCTAAATGCCTGTGAAGGGTCGTTGGCGGCATTGGTGAGATTGGTGCGCAGATTGTTGATAAACGAATTGTAACCGTCGAAATCTTTGCGTGGTGCAGTGAAATAGAGATAGAGCAGTTGCATCATTGTCTCAAAATCTTTCACGGATGAAGTTCCCTTAAATGTTTCCTGATAATCGCTGATGTTGGGAGTAATTTGTACATTTTTCCCAGCAAGCAATTTATTCATGTCATTTTTTGAAAAATCGGCTAACCCGCTGTTTATAATCACATTGTCGGCTACAGAAGCCGATGGCAGGTCACCGACATTGTTTACTAACGAAAGGCCGCCATATGCTACGCCCAACAGATGAATGTCATCGGCTTTGAACTTGGTGGGTTTAATAACTATTTTTACGCCATTTGACAACAACCATTCGGTGGCATCAAGTGCCGTATTGTAGGTCTCTTTTTTGATAGAACCAGCTTTTGGAGGGCTGGCAACCAGCGGTTTGTCAATTGTTACCTGCTTGTTGGGTTGAATGTCGGCAGTTTTGGCGGCTGCCATCATTGCAATTACATCTTTTTCGAGCGGAAGATTTGCTTTTTCGTTTTCGGGACCCTCTTCCGTCACTAAAATATTATGGTCGGTAATATACGCTTGTGCTTGTTTGTTAACGGCATCGAGCGATAATTGAAGCAACAGGCTTTGCAGCGTTTTGTATTCCCAGTCAATTCCCGGAATAGGTTCGAGATTGAGGAAGTTATTTACGTATTCACGTACGTAATTTTCCGAATCTTGTTTGTCGCGGTCGTTGTACGCAGTTTTTATTTGTAACCAAAGTTCCGTTTTCGCACGTTCAAACTCATCGGCATTGAACCCAAAGCGTTTAATTTTTTCGATTTCGGATAAAAGTAACACAATTGCTTCTTTGTTTTTACCTTCTCGCGGCATCATGTAGAAAAGGAAAGCATCTTTTGTCTTTACAAGGTCGCCGTATTGCGAAACCGCATAGCTGAATGGGGCATCGGCTTTTTGTGTAATTTCCTGAAAGCGATTGTTTGCCATCCTGCCAATCAGCGCATTAGTAATATCCGCCACGTATCCCATCGACGATTTTTTAATTTCATCGGACAAAGGTTGTTGTGTGTATTCAATCACAAACGTGGTATTGGATGCCTCGGGGTCGGTGAGCCGTGCCACAATGGGTAGCTCGTTGTCGGAAATGGTGTATTGAATACGGCTAGCAGGGTTTACCGACTTGGGAATTGAAGAAAAAACCGACTTGATTTGCGTTTCAATTTTGTCCACATCAATGTCGCCTACTACCACAATAGCTTGTAAATCGGGACGATACCATTTTTTGTAATAGTCACGTAAAGTGTTGTATGCAAAATGGTTGATCACGGCGGTGTCGCCTATCACATCGCGTTTGGCATATTGCGAACCGGCAAACAAAATAGCGTTTGAGGCTTTCCATAAGCGACGTTCGGCACCCGAACCCGTGCGCCACTCTTCGCGAATCACACCACGCTCTTTGTCAATCTCTTTGTCGGTAAGCAGCAGGTAGTTCGACCAATCGTGCAACGCCAAAAGCGAACTGTCGATAATACCCTGACGTACAGTAGGTACGTTGGAAAGGTTATACACCGTTTCGTCGAGTGCTGTATATGCATTGATGTTTTCGCCGAATTTTACACCGTTCTTTTCTAAAAAATCTATCAGCTGTTTGTCTGGAAAATTCTTGGTGCCGTTAAACGACATATGTTCCAGAAAGTGAGCCAAACCGTTTTGATTGTCCTCTTCGAGAATAGCTCCTACTTTTTGTACAATATAATAATTGGCTCGTTCTTTGGGCTTTTCGTTATGGCGGATATAGTAAGTGAGTCCGTTATCGAGCTTGCCGATACGCACTTGCGGATCGACAGGGATAGGTATAAGTTGTTGAGCCGAAAGTTGACCACCAATAATAGCCAGCAATAACGCGATAAATAGAAATCTTTGTTTCATTCGTAAATGATTTTGAATGTGAAGGGAGGTGAGCGTCGAATAATCGGAACTAAGAGTGATTTGGTTTCAAACTGGCCATAGATTTACTTTGAGATTTTTTTTATTTTCCATTCTTTTCCACAGTCGAAGCAATATAAACTCTTCTTGAATAAAGGTATGGGTAGTCCCAATAGCATTATAGATAGCATAACTAAATAACCAGCTTGTTTTTTCTTTATCACATTGTCTGAATTACAATATGGACAAATTATTGAATTTACCTCTTTTGTCATTATAAACTAAGATGAGAAATTATAGGCTCTTCCTAAGATAAGTATATTATCTGATTTCATTTTTATGAAACCATTTTCAATTTCAATGCTGTATTTCCCATAATAAATAGATTCACTTTCAGTTGGTTCACCTTTAGTTAATCCTCTGATGATAAAAACACTATCATTGCGTAGTTTCCATTTATTCAAAACCGGATAAGAGTCAATTCCCGGGAAAATTACATCTCCATTTTTTCTAAATTCCATAATCTCCGAAAAAGCATTAAAATTACTTTCAAGTTTTAGACCATCAGAATTTGGAGTTAATTCTTTTCCCTTATAATAAATTTTTTCAACTGACCAGTTGTTTTGTGTCAGTTTTTCAAGTGTTGACGGCAATGATAAAAGTACAGAAGGAACTATTATAATTATCAAAATTAAAGTTACAACAATAAATAATCTTACTTCGAGGCTTGACTTTTCAATAAAAGGCATTTTAGAAGAAAACCGATCAAAGTGGGTGAGAAATTTATTGGGTTTAGATTTATGTTCTTTAATATATCCGCTTTCAACTAAAATTTTATGAGCTTTGTCGTAGTCGAAATCTTGAACCAGTAACTTTACACCACCAATTGCGTTGGAATAAAAATTACACACCTGTGTAGTCAACTCGTCATTAAGCATCACTTCAATCCCCTCAGATTCAAGCCTTCCTCTTATAATATAAGCTTCATGAGGATATGTAAATGTGATTATATTAACCCAATTATTCATATGCGTTTTTTATTCGTAAAATGACGACTAACATTGAATACTTTGAAATCAACACTAGAAACTGTAAATTCAATCTTGGGGTTTGGCAGCTGCTACCAGTTCTTTACGGATGGAGAGTAGTTCTTTGCGAACTTTTTTGAGACGTTCTACCACTTCTTGTGTCTTTTCCACGTTCTCTTTTTTGTTCTTCAGCTTATTGCGCGCGCCTTCCAGCGTAAGGTGTTGTTCGCGCACTAAATGAAAAATTTGTTTGATAAGCAGAATATTGTCTGAGGTATAAAAGCGGGTGCCTTTTTCGTTTTTGCGGGGTTTAAGTTGCGGAAACTCTTTTTCCCAAAAACGCAGTAATGAGGCGTTGACATTGCATTGCGCTGCCACCTCGGTAATCGAATAATAGAGTCGTTCCATTGTTGAAATTTTTCAGACAAATCTAAATCTATCGGTGTTTCTTTCGCTTTGTGCCTGAGCTTTTTCCCGATTTTTTCTTAGAGCTGCTACTATGTACGGCAGCACCTCCTCTTCTGCGCGATTTGGACCCTTTTACTTTGTGGCGGGATGAAGAGGAGTAGATTTTTTCCGAAGGTTCTACCAGCAAACGGTTTGTGAATAGTTCGCCGGCTCTGTAGGCTACAATTTTATCCTTGTTTTGCAAGAATGAACTGGCGGCATCGAGTGGAAGTCGTATAGCGCAGGGTGAAAAATTACCGGGCACCACATCCTGTCTATATTGAGGGTTCAATGTACGGAGTTCTGTAATCGGCAGGTTCATTAGGTCGGCAATTTGCATCAAATGCACTTTTTCTTTCACAATAATGGTATCGCTCATCGGCAGACATACCGGAGCAGCATTAAGGTTATGCTCTTTGTAATAGTTCATTACATAGTTGGCGGCAATGAAGATAGGCACATAATTTCGGGTTTCGCCGGGCAGATAAGGATAAATTTGCCAGTAGTCGCGTTTGCCACCCGAGCGACGTATTGCTTTGTTGACATTTCCCGGACCACAGTTATAGGCTGCAATTACCAGATTCCAATCGCCATATATGCGGTATAAATCTTTCAGGTAGCGGGTAGCAGCAATAGTAGCTTTGTACGGGTCCATCCGCTCATCAATCAAACTGTTGACCTGAAGGCCATAAATTCGTCCGGTAGAAACCATCAATTGCCAAAGTCCTCCTGCACCGGCACGTGAATATGCCGTAGGATTAAGTGCCGATTCAATGATGGGCAGATATTTTAATTCGTTTGGTAATTTATTGGCAATCAGCTGGTCTTCAAATATTGGGAGATAATATTGTCCCATTGCCAACATATACGATACTTGTTTGCGACGTTGACCGGTGTAGAAATCAATACATTTACGCACGTGTTCATTGAACGGAAGTTCCATGATGGTGGGCAGTTTTGATAACCGTTTGATGACAGTGCTGTCAGATACATAAGGATTTACACTATCTTCTGTAAATGAGGTATTTATATTCTTTTTTTCGTACCATTGATTGAGCAATCCGTTGAAACTCATATCAAGACCTTCGGGCATCACAAGTGATTCTAATTGCTTCTTGGCTCCATTGTGCAAGGTATCCGGCGAATTCTTCACACTTATTTGTGCAAAAGAATTGACAGAAATCATTGTCAGTAGAGTCAGAATGAAGCAGTTGAAAGGAAAACGCATGTCGTAAGGTTTAGAATTTTACTTTAAATTTCATGCCCAACGAGGCATTGAGACCTGATTGGCTTTGTAATTGATTGTGTATTAATGTGGGTGCAATTTTCATCGATAAGTCCGGCGACACATCAAAATCAGACAGTTGTGCATCGACATATGCATCCACCATTGTTAACGCATAGAGACCAATGGCACAAATAACACTCAAATCGCGATAACGACGAAACATATCTACCCGGCTTTTCAGCGCACTGGTCAACCAGGCAGTATCAATTGTTTGCTTTCGCTGGTTGGGTGTCAAAAAGTTTAGAAAGCTATTGGTATTCGGGTTATTATCTGTAATATCAAGATACGCATTTTTATAATCGCTGTACATTCTTCCGTTCCACGAAATGGCATAAGCCAAACCGGCAAAACCTCCGTAGATAAGGGGCAATTTCCAATATTTCCGGTTGTAAATCTGTCCCAACCCCGGTACAATTGAGCTTAGCCATACTGAACGCGACGGATTAGGCTTGAAAATAATTTTTTGCAACGAATCTGCCGGCATTTTTTTGGCCAATTTTCGTTCCGACAACGAAAAAGAGATGGAGTCGCGTGCCACTCTTGTTGTGTCGTTTGCGGCTTGCACTTTTGCTCCCATTGCTAAGAAGCAACCCAACAGTATGATCAGTAATTGTCTCAAGAAGTTGGTGTTATTTTATTGAAATTCTTTGTGTTATAATGATGAATGAAGTTCTCTTCTTCGGGTTGATTTTAATTAATCTTGTCGAATAACTCCATTAGTCGTTCCAGTTCTGCATCCGAGTGAAACAGGATGGTGATTTTGCCTTTTCCTTTTTCATTGCATGTAAACTGAACTTGCGATCGCAAGCACTCCGACAACCGACTCTGAATTAACTCATGTTCAATGGGTGAAGCCTGTTTTTCCGTAAAAGGTTTCTCTTTTTTCGGTTCATCGATGATGCGCACCATTTCTTCAACTTTACGAACCGAAAGATGATTGGCAAGAATTTGTTCGTAAATGGCAATTTGCATAGCCGGATCTTCTATCGTAATAAGCGCCTTGGCATGACCCATATCTATTTGCTTATCCTTGATACCCATCTGAATTTCAGCGGGAAGGCGCAATAAACGCAGGTAGTTAGACACCGTGGCACGTTTCTTCCCTACACGTTCGCTCAGGCGTTCCTGAGTCATTTTGTACTCTTCTTGCAGGCGTTGAAATGTGAGTGCAATTTCAATGGCATTTAAGTCTTCACGCTGAAGATTTTCAATCAATGCCATTTCCACCACCGTATCGTCTGCGGCTTTTCTTACATAAGCAGGAATGGAGGTCAACCCGGCCATTTTGGAGGCACGGTAACGTCGCTCTCCGGCAATGATCTGATAGTTGTCAGGGTCAAGTTCTCGCAATGTAATAGGCTGAATAATACCTATTTCCTTTATGGATGCCGAGAGTTCACCCAATGCCTCTTCGTCAAAAAAAGTGCGTGGTTGATTCGGGTTTGCGTGTATTTTTGAAATTTCAATTTCGTTGATGGATGAGGAACCGCTTGTGCTAATCGGCTCAATATCCATAAGAGCACTTAATCCGCGCCCCAAAACATGTTTTTGTACCATATCGTGTATCTAAAATAATTCCAGTTCATAAAATACCTTCTTCTGCTTTCACCTTTTTGTCGGGTGATGACAGGAGAGAAATTATTTATTTTTTTCTCTGAGGATCAACTCTTTGGCTAAATCCATATAGTTTTGAGTACCCTTCGATTCTTTGTCGTAAAGCAGTACGGGTTTGCCATGACTCGGGGCTTCGCTCAATTTTACATTGCGCTGAATAACCGATTTGAAAACAAGTTCACCGAAATGTTTTTGCACTTCGCTATATACCTGATTTGCCAAACGAAGGCGATTGTCGTACATGGTGAGCAAGAAACCCTCAATTGCTAATTCGGGATTAAGTTTGTTTTTTATTATCTTAATGGTATTGAGCAACTTACTGATTCCTTCGAGTGCAAAATATTCGCATTGTACAGGGATAATTACTGCATCCGATGCCGAAAGGGCATTTACCGTAATTAATCCCAATGAGGGCAGACAATCAATTAAAATGTAATCGTATTGATCTTTAAGCGGTTGCAACATACGTCGCATAATCTTTTCGCGTTGTTCAATTTCAAGCATTTCAATTTCGGCACCCACCAGGTCAATATGAGAAGGTATCAAATAAAGGTTTTCGACTTCGGTGCCAATAATAGCCTGCGTAGGTTCAATCTCTTCAACCAGACATTCATAGATAGTCTTTTTCACCTCGCGCACATCCACACCCAGACCCGAGGAAGCATTTGCCTGTGGATCGGCATCAACCAAGAGAATTTTTTTGCCCAGATAGGCTAAGGACGCGGCTAGGTTGATAGCGGTTGTTGTTTTACCAACGCCTCCTTTTTGGTTTGCTAAAGCGATGATTTTACCCATATTATTATCTTAATTGTTCTTACGAAATTTCTTTTGACGTGTATTAGTATTTCACCATTTTCTCCACAATCGCTTTCGGATTTATGGCATTTAAGCATTCATAAGTACCAAACCGACAGGGAATGTTTCCGAAAATAGAGCAGGGACGGCATTCTAATTCCATCTGAACAGCATTTTCGGGTAGCTGATTCAGACCGTAGAAACCGGCAAAAGGATGGGTTGCACCCCAAACCGACACTACCGGCGTACCCACTAACGATGCTAAGTGCATATTACCCGAATCCATAGTGAGCATCACATTCAACTGTTTCATTAACAGCATTTCAATGTCTATTGAAAAACGATTTACTACCGAAATTGCTTTCGGAAAACGTTGCTTCCATTGCTCAATTTGCTCATGCTCTTTTCTGCCCGCACCAAATAAAAATACTGTGGTATTTGGTTGTTGGCAAAAATAATCAATTACTGTTTCAATTTTGTGAAGCGGTAGTTGTTTTCCAAGATGTTGTGAGAAAGGAGCAATCCCAATCCATTTTCCTTCTTTGGCGCCAAATGCCAGCTTGATTTCTTTCGGAGAACATTTTTTTTCAAAAGGCAATCCTCCATTCACAGTGCCAATAGTGAGACCTAAAGCGGTAAATACTGCACGGTAGCGCTCAATCGATGAGGTGAGCTGTTTCGACTTTTGAAAACCGTTCTCTATTAATGCTTTCTTTTCTGGTCTTCCTTTATCAATTATCTCAATTTTTGTGCCCGATATACTTAATAATGTGCGTAAAATTTTAGTGCGTAACACATCATGCAAGTCAGCCATGTGGTCTATTTTGAGCCCTCGCAGTTGGCTATATAACCTCAGAATACCTTTGAATCCTTTATGCTTACTCCTTTTTTCAAATGCAATAAAGTTCACATTGGGCAGTCCTTGAAACAACGGTGCTACCAACGGCATCGACACCACGGTAAATCGATGTTCGGGATAACGTTGTGCCACGCTGCTTACCACCGGAAGCATCATTGCTACATCGCCTAAGGCCGAGAGACGTATTACAAGAATATGCACGTGATTTTTTTTGGTTAACGGGACATTAAATTATACAGGGTATTATTTACTGATTTTCACCCCTGTTTTGCATACAACACCGGGTTCAAAGCCGGGTCATTGTACATTTTCATCTGTTTATATACTTTCATCCATTTGTGTCCGGTTTCGATGTCGGACAAGAGTTGGTCAATTGCAGTTGAAAGATCAACACGTTGTTCCAGCAAAATGTCTAATTTCTTTTGACATGCTGCACGATGTTCATCGGTTGCTTCCGCGCGATCGGCTTCCTGTTGCATGTGATATATTTTCAATGCCAAAATCGAGAGGCGATCCACTGCCCACGAGGGACTTTCGGTATTGATGGACGCATTCGGTTGTTTTTCGACATTTTTATATTTATCCCAAAAATAACTGTCGATAAGTTCCACCAAATCAGTGCGATCCTGATTCGATTTGTCAATACGCCTTTTGAGTATCAATGCCTCCACCGGATCAATCTGCGGATTGCGGATTATATCCTCAAAATGCCATTGAACTGTATCAATCCAGTTTTTGAGAAAAAGATAATATTCAATCGTTTTCACCTCATAAGGGTTACTTATCGGGGTGTCCACATGGTCGGTTTCGTGATATTTGTCGATTGCTGCTGCAAAAATTGTATTGCAAAGTTGACTAAACATGCGTATTGAATTAATAATTGATTAATATCGGTAATGTTCCGGTTTATAAGGTCCTTCTTGAGCTACACCTATATATTCGGCTTGGTCGGGTGTTAATTTTGTGAGTTTTACTCCGATTTTTGCCAGATGCAGACGAGCCACCTCTTCGTCTAATTTCTTAGGTAAACGATACACATTTATATCATATTTATTGGTGAAGAGTTCAATTTGTGCGAGCGTTTGGT
>Ga0302271_10002308_pt1 | contig 17289 bp, 12 predicted proteins | sample III_Bog_N1_1_FD_198767 | JGI IMG/M metagenome (GOLD analysis project Ga0302271, IMG submission 198767) | Peat permafrost microbial communities from Stordalen Mire near Abisko, Sweden - III_Bog_N1_1 | ecosystem: Environmental > Terrestrial > Soil > Wetlands > Peat | place: Sweden: Abisko...
AATATTATTTTGTCGGGAGAACCATATTATTCTTATTATTTTTACGCTTGTACAATTCACATATTGGTTAAATTATCATTATTTTGACTACAATATGATCAACAACTGATTTAAATCTTAAAAGTCAATTGAACACTTAGCACTTGGTGTTTATTTACTTAAAAAAAATATTTTATTATCATTTTTTTATTCTTTTTTCTGAAATAAAATTCTGCATTAAAGAAAGTAAATCTTAATTACCTGAGAATGCATGTTTCCTCAGATGAATTAACTCCCTAAAGCTTTTATATTTTTTGTTTATTTATCTTCAATCACACTCTAGTTCATTAAAAAAATTAACTAAGATCAGTGAATTCTTAGTTTATTTCGGGGGATATAACTCAGATTTTATTTTCAAAACTAACTTTTAATAATTCCCCATAAATAAAAAATCTGGATTAAATCTAACATTTTCAGTGAGAAATCTCATAAAATGTACCAAATTCAATGAGCCTATTTTGCTTTGGTTGGCTTGGAAATATTAATTTAAAAGGTTCTTTCTTGGATTCATTCTTTCTCTTAAAACTGCTTTTATTATTGAATGGAATAATAAAAATTGAATATCATAATCACAAAAGTAACGATTATCACTGGAGTTTATTGCTTGTATTCTGAAAGGAAAAATAATAAATCAAAATTAATCAAGAAGTTCCTGGGATATTTGAGCTGCAAAAAAGATAAAAACAGATAAGAAATGTCAACTATTCCAGCTGCAAATTCTCAGTAAACTGCTAAAACCTCTCCATTAAAGTAGAGACCTAAAGCACATACTTAGTCAGTGAACTTGAAGACATAGAATTCTGTAAGTACTGGTCTGCTGAGATCTATGAAATTGAATAAGGCTAATGTTCTTTAAAATAATAGTATGTTCGCTGGGTCATCTTCTTAAGAGGAAGGTTAGTTACAGCAGACTGGGCAGGGAAATAATTTAGTAATTTAACCTTCTAGGTATGGACTTAAGGAGAAGTTAAAGCCGATGTAATATTAAGCTTAGAAGGTGCTAGTGGATCTTGAAAATAAAGTCGAGGTAATTGATACAATTTTCAAGAAAGACCCAAGTAACGCAAATCAACAGAAACGAATTAGCTAATACACAAAGTCCATTGAGCCTATGGCTTTGAGGATTAAGAAGCCCAATGAATTTAAGTTGAGACCGCTGAGGAGAGTCGAAAGTGACTTTCAAATGTTCAAAGATATTTTTGTGTAACCGTAGTAAGTTCGTTTGACTTAGCTGAACTAAAAGGAAGAAGATGAAGATGAAGAAACTAAGTTTCTTGATTCAGCTGAGAAGTTTTTCCATTAATCGAAGAATGAGGCACTGCTGCAATAGTAGATCTAGAAAAATGCAGCGTTAGGTAAATCTGATTCGACGATTCTAATGAAGAATAAAAATGATAAGAAGAATATCGCGAAATTTAACTAATCGGAGGTATTCGCTACGTTGAATAATTCTATTTCGAATGCTAACAACGGTTCGCTCAAGGACGATATTCTTGTTAAGAATGGCTCACCCTAACGAAGAGGCAAATAAGATCTCTCCGCAATTGCGAATAATATTAGTGTTTTAGAATAATCACTTTCAATGGATACAAACATCGAAACTTAGAAACAATTTTTCGATTAATTGATCCAAGTGTAGCCACCAGATTTGCCCAATGCTACGATTGCCTCTCCGATTTCTCCTGGAAATGGATATGCTCCTTCGATTCCACTTGTTTCTAATTTCGATGAATCTGGAAAAAATATGGTGAAGGATCTGATGGTAAGAGCAAAAGCAGGATAGTAAGCTGGAGATGTTCAAAAGGAAGCACACTTGAGTTTCTATCTTGGAATGGTCTTCGATAACTAAAAGAAATATCATGAAGTAACAAAAATAAAAACAAAATAAATATTTTTTTTTATTTATTGTTAAACCAAAAAAGGCTTCAAAACACTACCTGAAATTCTTCACTTGCGCACATCTGATGGAAGACAAAATTGGTATGGGATTAGGAGCAAATCGGATTGGCTGTGATTACTTCCACACTGGATAATACGAGAAAAGCATCGAGTTTCATCAAAAAAATATACAATATTCTGACTCAGAGAATGCATTTGCAGGGTTTTATAATCTTGGTATTGCACAAAGAAAGAATGAAAATTTCACTGAGGCTATTGCGAACTTCAAGACATGTCTCAAATGGACCAGAGAAAGAGATGTAAAAACAGGGATTATTTGATAACATGGATATTACAGTGATGGAATGATAAATGTATTCTAACAAATATCCTGAATTACTATTTAAGGAACTTGAGTCTGAGTGTCTGTCCTTAGGATAGCTTGCAGTGACATATGAAGCTATTGGAGAAACAGAAGAAGCACTCTTTAATTTCACAGTATTAAAATGATTCTAAAGTTGCTTTTTGAGATTCTATTTTTTGTTTATAATACAGGACTGTTATGAGATCAGCAAGAGATTAAGAAAAGTGAAATTACAGCTGGATTGTCTCCTTCATATAACAAAACTACTTTCGATGACAGCGATGAGAAACTCCGATAACTCCATTAAAGTTCTCAGAGATGCTGTTGATGTAAGCTTTTCAATTATTAGTTCATTTTGATTTATGAAAAGAAGCTAGTCAAAATAAAATGAAAAACAAATCAATATTTTCTTCCAAAAACATAACAGTGTGCAAGACTATTGGAAGACAAAAAGACAGCAGCGTTATGTCTCTGCAATCTCGGCATCATGGAAGGAAACAAAGCTTACGATGAATTCATGGAAGCAAAGGAATTTCAACCTTCAATCGAAGAATGGAGCGATGATCAGGATGATTAATTGCGAATAATAGATTAGAAGCAATTAGATACTAATTAGCAAGACAACAATAACCAAGATGGTTATGATATCGATGATCCTAATTAATAACAGAAGCATATATAAGGTCTAACATTCGAAGAAAAATAAGAATATGCTGATGAAGAAGAAAAAGATTAGGGAAATCAAGACCAAGGGGAGGAATAATTATCTGAAGGTTGAGAGTAATTTATGTTTTCTACACTACATGGCACGTAACAAGTAATGCATATGAATAGATAAGTTAAATTAAAAACCAATAATTAGCTACTTTTCTGTATTAAAACTCTTATTAATTAGAAAGTTGTATTTTTACAATTAAATTCTTGTTTTAGTGAGCAATCCCTTTTAAAGCTTTATTAATAATTCTGCTATTTATTTTAAGGTTTTATTTATGTCTATCATCCTCTTGATGGTTTAAAATAAATTAGTTTGTAACTCCAAATTGAGATATTCATAAGGAATATGAAAATGAAAACGAATAAATTATAAAAAATTCGAGAGAATGAGAAGGATTAACAAAAATATTTCAAAGATTCTTATCAATCTGCTATTATTTTGTTTCAATGACTGGTTGAGTAATAGTTACGCTTCACGTAATGTCTGATCTGTTCTAGAGTCACGAACATTGCAATATTCCAAGTAACGATTCTTTGTGCGTTGGCATTGAAACCCTGGGGAAATCATAGCAAAAAAAATATTAAAATGAGAATTCAAGTTGATTATTTAAAAACAAGATTGATATTTTTCTATTTTTATTTATTTACCTTGTAGAATGAGATGATTCCATTTTCTTTGTATGTCTTGACAATACAATCGAAGATTCCATTGTAATGAGTTGCAGTACCAGCCTAGAGATGGAAAATTCAGCAAGAATAAATCATGAAATTATACTTTTTAGACCATAAAAGATATTATTTTACAGAGGAATTCATGATTCTAGTCTTGAGAACATCAACAGGAGAGCCAATGACAGCTGCTACAAATCCTGCAACGGAAGAGCAAAATAGATGGCATCCGATGGTGTCTTCCATAAGTTTTGCTCGAAGAACCATTTCTTTCACCTGATCGAATCTGTTTAGCGAAAAAGTAGATATTTAGAAATATTGCTGCTTATTGATAAAAAAATATTAAATATTTGTTGCTATGTATTACGTTGCAAGTTCTGTTGCATTGATAACAGAGTTTCTCATGATATTAGGAGCTAATCCTTTCCTATTCATTCGAAGAATATTAATTTCTTTGAAAACAAACAGAAAATCATTTATTACCATAATCCAATGACACCTTCTTTTTGAACTATTTTGGTGTATGCATCCCAAACACCAGTGTATCTTCTCTCGATGATTGGCTTTTTCCCTTCAGCTTGAAGTCTAATCTTCACTAGATCCTAAAATAAATCAAATTATCTTTAAAAATGTCAACTACAATATCGAAATATTTTTATTTACAGTTGGATTCGCAAAGGTAATACCAATAGCTCCTGTAGTCAAACCAGCAAGAATTTTCTTGTAGAGAGGAGGAGCTTTGACTTCATCTTCTGAGCAGAACAGATTTCTAACCTAAAAATAATCAAAATCAATTACCGAATTATATTAACGAAAAAGATCTAGAACTTAAGAAAATATATTCATCTGTTGTATTTCTGCTTGAATGATGCAATCTTTTAATAACTTATTTGAAACAGAATCTACCATCTTGTTCCTATGGATCTATATCATCAAAAAAACCAAGAAATATAGTTACTGGAACATAGAGACCGATACGAAGGGAAGCAAACACCATTTGCCTTTAGAATCCAGCGTTCAGTCCAGAAAACAACGCAAGAGCTCCTTCTTCTTTGACGATTGTTGTGATAGTATGGAAGAGACCTTAATATTTGTGAGGCTTTCCAGAAATAGGTTCTCCTTGAATTTGCAATCTGACTTTAGCAGTATCAAGAGGAATAGTTGCAGCCTATGAAAAGAAAACAAATGATGAATAAACATAGCCAAAAACAAATGTTTCTCAAAGTTGAAAATGGATAATTTCTTCCATTTCAGTGAATCCAAAAGGAGATTAAAATATCTATTAAACTACACATAGAAACTCTTTCTTATTTACTTCAGCAACGCATCCAGCAACACCACCTGTGAGCATCATGACTGTCAAGGGTAATTCAGTGAGCACGACCATCTTGAAAATATCTGTTTTATTTTATTTCTTTTTTTCTTATCACTCACACAGAAAGTTAATTATTTTGATTCGATTATCCTTAAAATTTATTAATTGCGACGTTTTAAAGATACCAAATTCATCAGCATCCTTTTTATTCTTTTCTCTGATGTCACTGACGCACCAATGTACGTTCGGTTTCTCCAGCTATCTTCTCTTTTTTGACATCTGCTTCGTAATAAAAATATATCCATACTATTCTCTGGGAATAACTCTTTAAAATCGATCAAGATTAGATCCAAACTTCAAGGGAGTTTTCTTGCTTTTTATTTTATAGTAGAATTGCTTTTGCTAGTGATTTGGTAGAAGTATGCACTCAAATTTAGAAGATATTTTCGCTTGAAAAAGGTAATTTCAGCATGATAATGTAATGATTAGCATGTAAAAAGTTGGGGGTTTATTTTAAAAAAGATCTTTATTTTGAGGTAATAACTTTATTTTCAAAAACAATAAAGAAGCTAATTATTAATTATTTTAAATAAATTTGATGGAATAATGAAAATCATATCTAGCTTCTAGATTTCAATATGAAGTTTGAAACAAAATTAGAAAAAGATATTTAGTTATTTCCTAAAAATATTCTGGAAAATGTATCTGTTGTGTGAAAAACTATTTCAATAATTATTGATTGAAATTGTATTGCATATCCAAAGCAACAGCTTGATTCTGAAAAAGAGTGATCGACAATGATAATCGCGCATTCTAATTTTTTTAATCTTGTGCGCCTGAAGATAATATCTTAATTCTTTTTGGCTGGATAAATCCAAGAATATTCGCAGACTAACAATTTTCACCTTGGATGATTACTTAATTAAAACAAGAAAGTCCCCTTTGTAATGTTAACAAACAAGATGATGAATCTTGGAAGAAGGCTTGCAAGCAGTAGACGAGCAATAAATCTAAGAACAATAAGCAGGGTGGAAGGCTGTTAAAAGAATGTACATATTGAAGGAAAAAACAATTGTTTTTTTAGTTTGGGTTTTCTTTTTTATTTAAGGGTGTTTATTTATCTCTTTTCTTCTCGAACAAAAGCGCTTGATTAGCTTCAAATATCATTTGTTTTCTTTCACATTGTTGTTCTTTATGCATCCAAAGCACTATTTTTAAAATATTTCAGATGATCCACTCTGAGCCTAGAAGAAACATTAGAGATCTCAATTATACTGCTTTGCAGTATTTTTCTGCTGTATAAAATTCAGCGCAGGCTCTGAAATAATAAGACTCAACTCAAACTAATCAAACATAGGTAAAAAGAATTAGAATCTCTCTCTCTCTCTCTCTCACTCTTATATTATCAACAAATTAACGATTCATTTGAATACTTAAGATATTGATTTTGATCTAAAATCTCCCCCAAGATATTTTGTATAATTGATTTTAAACAAACTGCACTCCCCAATCTGTCTATGCGATTGTTGACGTCAAAGTCGTAGTAAAAATAATATTGACGATTGAGTTGAGGCATCAAGATATTTAAGGGAAATAATCTTTAGATGAAAGATGTGTCCTCAGTGATTAGAAGGAAAAGGAAATAAATCTAAAAAGAGCTTAATTATTGTCCTCTGATGTGATTAAGGACAGAAACTGATTCATCCCGTGTGGGGCTCATATTTAGTAGGGGGGAGGAAATATTTAAACCCTTTAGAAATAATTAAAAAGAAGAAAAATAAATTTAGAAAAGAGTTTCGCTCAGAGTAAAAACAGCATCTTTTTATTGTGCGTGTGTAACAAGAAAATGGATAACTTCGATGAAAAAGAAGAAGAAGTCAAGCTCGTAGCAGCAAAGACAGCTAAGGTAATGATATGAATGGGATTATTAGAAAAAGAGAGCGGGAGTTTAAACTTTTGTTAAAAATGAATTTTTAGGAAATGAAAGCCATGTGCCGACCTGAATTTTAGAAGAACCCTTCGAAATACTACCCAACTAAGGTGTTCGATAAGTTTGGATACAGTCGTCACCAATGCCCAAAGTGCAACAACTTCTATTGGCGCTTTTCTGAGAAATAAGACACTTGCGGTGATTCAGCGTATTCACTTTTATTTAACCATTCTTCTTTAAAACTTCGTTTGAAAGATTTATTCATAAATTCTAACCATATTCTGCTTTCATCTAGTTGTGTTGGCAAGTACACGTTCATTGGTGAACCTACTGGAATTGGCAAAGAAGGAAAAATGACTTATAAAGATGCTTGGTTGAACTTTGAAAAGTCCTTTACTAATGCTAGAATTCCATGCACTGCAATCAAGAGATACCCTGTTACTGCTAGATGGAGAAACGATGTCGATTTCGTTGCTGCAGGTATCTACTGCTTCCAGCCATACTGCGTGACTGGTGAGCTTGAACCACCCGCCAATCCTTTGATCTGCCCATAATTCTGTGTCAGATTCAATGACTTAGATAATATTGGTTTGACTGGTAGACATTACAGTGGTTTCGTCATGATCGGTATCTAATCTTTCAACTACCCAGATAAATATACCTTCTTCAGTGAGGAATGTGTTGAGTTCAATCTTAATTGGCTGATTGATGGTCTCAAGATCCCTAAGGATGAGATTACCTTGATTGAAGATGTCTGGTCAGGTGGTGGTAATCTTGGTTCTTGCGTGGAATATTTCGTGAAGGGTCTCGAACTTGGTAACATGGTTTTCACTATGTTCAAATACTATCCTGATGGAAAACTCGAAGACTTAGATATCACAATTATCGATGTCGGTATTGGTATGGAGCGTATCCCCTGGCTCATCAACGGAACTCCAACTTCTTACTTGGATGTATTCTAGAGAGCTTACGCATATCTCCAAAGCAAATTGAATATCGAGACTAGCACTGAAATTTGGGAGAAAATTGGACCTTATACTTGCCATTTGAATGCTGACGAATCTGATGATATGGAAAAAACATGGAAGCATGTCGCCGCAAGCATCGGCTTGACTGTTGAAGAATGCAAAAAAGCTATCACACCTGTTAAAGAACTCTACATTATCCTCGATCACACTAGATCTGCATTAGTTACTATCCAAGACGGTGCTGTAAGAATTTTAGAATTATTTTTACGAATAATTTTTAAAATAATTTATTTATTATTTTTCGTTTGCAGCTTCCCTCAAATGTCGGTGGTGGATCAAACATTAGAAACATCATCCGAAGAGTGTTCGCTATCTTGAAGAAGAACTAATGGTGGGAGAAGCTCGGAGGAATGACAGGTTTCCTTGAGCTGTTCAACCATCACAAGGCTGATTTAGCTGAGCTGTACGGTGAATTCCCTGAATACAAATCGTTTAATTAAGTTATTGAGATTGAGTATTAGAAGTGGTCAAGCACTGATGATGCCTAGAAGAAGAAACTACAGAGTCTCTTCAACAAGAAGAAGAAATTAGACATCAATGATTGGATGGTAGCAATCGAATCATGGGGAATGTCACCTGATACTATTACTGAGATCACTGGCATTTAACAACCAGATAACCTCTACTATGAAATGGACTTGAAAAAACAAAAACTAGTCAAACAACCAGAGGCTATTCTCTATCAGACTGCCCATCTCTAAGAGACTAAGAATCTGTATTTCGACAACCACAAGGAATATAAATTCAATGCGAAAATCATCGGAATTTTCGCTGATTTCAAGGATACCAACAACAGAAACATCGTTATTCTAGATTAATCCTCATTCTATCCTACTTCAGGTGGTCAACAAAACGATACCGGCAAGCTGACATTTGACGGTTAGACTTATGAAGTTGTGAATGCAGAGAAAGTCGGAAAATGCGTGCTTCATATCCTTGACAGATCGTTGCCTAATCTTGATAACACCCACTACATTGGAAAGGATGTTCAAGGAGAAGTCGATTAGCAAAGAAGAAACATCCTTCGTAACCACCACACTGCTACTCACATTGTGTTCGCCGCATGCAGAAAGGTAAATACATATTATTAGATAAAAATGGAAGCTAATAAAATTCTCCATTTTTTGTATTTTAGGTATTGGGACCTCATGTCTGGTAGAATGGTGCTAAGAAGACTATTGAGAACGCTCACTTAGACATCACTCACTTCTCATCTCTGACAGAAGCTTAGGAAATGGAAATCGAAAAGGAAGCTAACAACATTGTCTTTAAGAATGCTCATATCTCTAAGGGATTCATGGACAAAGCTAAAGCAGAAAAAGAATATGGCTTCAGACTCTACCAAGGAGGTATTGTCCCAGGCAATTCCTTGAGAGTCGTTAACATCGCTGATACTGATGTAGAAGCATGTTGTGGTACTCATTGTGATAACACTTCAGAGGTTGGACTAATCAAGCTCCTCAAGACAAACAGAATTTCCGATGGTATTCTCAGACTCTACTTCGTTGCTGGAGAAAAATCTTTACAAAGACTCGCTGTTCAGACACAAATCCTCAACGATCTCCAAGGTGTCTTCAGAGTGCCTCAAGCTGATCTGATTCCAGCAGCTGAGAAGTTCTTCGCGGAGAGAAACATGTACATGGAAAAGTACAAAGTGCACAGATAGAAGAATCTCAATCTACAAATGTAGCTCTTCCTCTCCAGCGATAAATACAAGAACATCTTCATCCGCTCATCAGAGCCTGAAGCCACTCTGTATTTCTCCTTCATGGCTAACTACATTAAGCAGCAGAAGGTAACATAGAAAATAATATTATTTTTTTGACTCTTTCTGACCTTCCTTTGCTAAATCAAAAATAATCAGGATCTCAAGAAGGGAGTCATTTTCGTGACAGAAACCTTCGCCTTCGGTCAGTTCGGTGACAGTGCTGACTTCAATGAAGCTAAGTTCCTTGAAGTACTCCAGAAGGATCCCAAGAACGCAGGGGTAGATTACAAGAAACTCCTCAAAAAAGTGACTGTCAAGGACGAAAAGAATGTAACATGCATTTACATCAACAAATGCAAGAATAATCTTTTTTTCTAGCAAAACTCACACTTTCAATATTGTTTATTTTTTGATTTTCAGAAACCCTAGAGTTTGGAAAACATCCTGCAATTCTCTTTCACTGGGTCAGTTAAGCTCGATCAAGTCAAGCAATTCTTCCTTGAGAACGGAATCGTCGAAGCACCTGAACTTGCTTGATAAAAAAAGGATAAACTTCCAGCAAAAATAATAGTTTGCAAATTCACTATGTGTCTTAGTTTGCTTGCTTGTTTGTTCAAATCAACATTTCAGACAACCATTTAATATAATAAGGCCAACAATGTGCATTTTTGATGGGCTTAATAATTGATTCCGTTTCAGTTATCCGTTTTCCAATAATTTTTCTTAATTTTTTTCCCTTCAAACTCATCTCCTTCTGTGGTTTTCTCTGTTTATTAATTAGCAGTCCATTCATTTTTTTCTTATTATTTACAAAAATCTAAGGATTCATATGCAGTAAGCAGTCTCACAGGCAAGAAAGCAAAGAAGACAATTTAGCCACACTATTAAATTAGTTTTGATCTTATTTTTATTAGGGGAGAGGAGGGGGATGATTTCTGGTCGACAAGAAACACATTCTAGATTTGTTCCTTATCTAAAAGATTTTTTGAAATAATTTATTAGTGACTTGTCGTATGGTGGGGGGGGGGGGGGGAGGAGGGAGGGGGCAAAAGTTTAAAAAGATTTGCTTGAGGGGAAGCCAAGTTAAGTTGAAGGATTTTTGAGAAGGTATTTCGAATCCTTTTTATTTCTAGGATTAATTATTCTTTATTATCTGCTCAGATACTTTTTGAACAGATATTTTAAAAATATTTCTACAGAATTCTCTTATTCTGAGTGGATTTCTTCAAGTAGTAGAAGTATTATCCCTAGAAAATAAATTATTTGATTTTAGCAATTATTTGGATGAAAATAATTGAAAGGTATTAAATTAAAAGAGCAAAAACTCTATGGTAGTGCGGTTGTACAAAGAAAGGTGGGGTTAGTTTTCATATTAGTTTGGGTAGGGTTTAAATGCCGATAGAGAAAGAAAGGATTTCATAAATTAATTTTGATAAATAATTATCCAAATAATTTATTCAATTCGATTATTCTCCTCTAGCTCATCCAAACTTGAATAAAATGGAATCAAGCCCTCCCGTGACCTTTCAATCAAAATCCACATTTGTCCTATTAGGTATTGCGTCTTTAATCGGATGGAATGCTATCTTAACAGGTATGGATTTCTTCTCTTAATATTATCCTAAAGATAAATATGGTGATGTATCGTTCCTCTTCCCGATTCCTCTCTTCTTTGGTAATTTCCTCTGGGGTTTATTGGTTCCTAAGCTAGCTGAGACATTTTCTCTGACACAGCGCATCTCCTTATGCTTAGCTGGCATCTGTGTATTTATGATTCTGCTACCTTTGATAACTATCACACTCTAGAATCATTTAGGATTCTATCTTTGTTTAGTCACAACTTTCATCATTGGATCTTTGAACAGTATCGCTTAGAACTCTTGCATCGGGCTTGCCAATGTTGTAGATGGATCACTCACAGGTAAAAAATGAACATTTTTAATATTTTGAAAGAGGATGTTCATTTTTTCTTTTAAACATGTTTGAAGGTTTATTTTGGGTATCCACCGGTGTGAGTGGTCTGTCCATGAATGTCGCTAAAGCAATCACTCAAGGGATATTTGGAAGTGACGATACAGGAAATGAAATTGGCACAATAATCTACTTTGGTATTGCTGTCATTCTAACTCTAGCTGCGATTATGTCCTAAATTGCATTTGTTAAGAGTCCTTATTATGAGCACATATCTGAATAAAGTAAAATTGGTGCAGCTTCTAGAGATGATGAAAACATGTAGAGCAACACTATTTCGGCTATATCAGGCGAAGAAGATGTGCTATTACCAAAATAAAAAGCAGAAACTGTTGGTTAGTAGCTCAAGGCTTATGGAAAAAAGTTAATAGCAGGCATAAAACTAGCTAGATTTGTTCCATTCTTTATCTTCTGTATCTACGTGCAAACGTTCATTGTTTTCCCTGGTGTTTCTGTCTTCAGCAAGCCAGATTACAACTATATCTCAAGCAATTGGGGAACGTAAATAAACAAATATTTTAACTTTTTGACTACTTTTGCTAATCTTTTTGTTTGAATATAATCACAGTTTATTGATGCTAACGATTTACAACCTTGGCGATATTATTGGAAAGCAGCTGAGCGGTTACAATTTCTACAATATCCCAGCTTGTTATATCACAGTTACTTGTAGATGTGGTTTCATAGTGACATTCCTCTTGACAATGCACTAGCCTTCCAATGCATTCTTCAGTAATGACGCATTTGCTTGGGTAAATATGCTGCTATTTGCTATTACAAATGGATTTTGCACTGGAGGTCTCATGAGATTAGGCTCAACACGTGGATAAGATGGAAAATCAAAGGAATTAATTGGATTCATTAGCTCTTTTGCGTTAACATTCGGTATTGCTGTAGGATCTTGCATTGCTCCTGCTTTCTCTGGCTGATTTTGTTGGAAAAGGGGGAAGAAAAGGCATAAATGTTTGCTCATGAACAAACAATAAAACACTTCAAAACTAATTTAATTTCTTTATTTTGTATTCGTTTTTGTTATTTCAACGAGTGATTTGATACAATTTTAAGATTATTTCTTGAGAAATTTAATGTTAAAGATCGAAAATTATCTGAAGCACATTCGACCTAAGCGAAATTAAGTTTTCTTGGGAAAGAATCAGCAAATTATGTAATTTACAGAACTTTTCACTTAATCCCTAAAATTGTTATGATAATTGATTTATTTTTTTGACCTTTTTGGATATGGCTCTTTTAATTTATGAAGTCAGTATTTTTGCAGAAATATTATTTGTGCGATTTTCTTTTTGAGACTGTGCATTTAAGAGCTGTTTAGAAAGAGCTACATCCAGAGAATTACTTGCCATCCTTGCTAGAAGATAGCTGGGTATTATTTTGTTTAGGAGATCCCAAGCAATTTGCAATTCTGGGAGGATTCTGGAAGAAAGGATTTGATAAAAACATAGTTTTTTGAGATTCTAAGAAGGGCACAGACCTGCAGGTTAAAAGAATTAGATTGTTTAATACAAAAATTAATTAGAAAATCTGAGCAATGCCTTATATTAAGTTGCCTTGTTTTAAGTTGGGAATCAACCCTTCTGCTAGAAGCAAATTCAATCCTCTTGCATTGACAGGCACCTAGAAAGTGTTACTAGCTAGCGCAAGAATCTTTGGTACAGCAATCGGTGGAAATCTCAGAAGTGGTAACCAGCATCTGTCCAAGAAGTTTAGTCCTGAGAAAGAATTAGTGAGAGAATACAAATATACAAATGGTTTTGCTCGATGAAGAATAAATTAATAATAACATATTTGTTTTTCGATGTAAAAAGGCTGAGTACTAAACACAAGCTTATGACACAAACAGAGCATTCCCATGGATTTAGCACTACGAAGAAAAAGAACGTCATAAGGTTATGGTTGAGTAACGAAAAATGAGAATTCTTATGAGAGGTATCAAGATCGGAAGAAAGAAAGGTGGTGGCAAGGTTACATTGAACGATGTCTTCCAAACAAAAGTAGATGACGAAGACGATACTATTTGAAAAAATAAACTGCAAAAAAAACATAGTTTTATCTTTGTTTGTTCGCTTTTTTGAAAATTGTTTAATAAGTATGCTAAAAGTTATTGAGATTCTTGAAGGGCAATGTGTAACTTTTGCATAAAAATAAAGGAAATACTTGGAAAATAGGTATTAAATAAGATGGATGATATCAGCAAGCAGATTAAAAGCATGAGAAACTTGCATTTTTTTAGAATTTTGTTATGTAGAATAGAGAGGTTACAAAAGGAGAAAATGTTGAAGAAGATTAATAATATCATATTGGATCCTCTCTGAAAAGAATCTTGCATGCTTGGAAGGTATTGAAAAAGAGATTGTACTCTGATAAATTGCTTTCAAGTCTTCTGACAGATAAATCTCGCTGCATGCCGATCTAAAACGATGAGTTAAAACAAAAAGAATTTTAAAATTAAGATAAAAATAGCAATAAATAATTGTCTTGCAAGATAAAAAGCAACGAAGATTTTGTTTATTTGAATATTACCTCCTCTAGTTTTCTTTGGGATATGTTTTTATCTGCAGTTTGCGATATAAGCTCTTGTGCATCTTTGAGATCTTGCTTAAATTTCCTACGGACTTCCTCTTACCAGTGAATCAATCCGAATTTCTCCTCCAAGTTGAACAATTTCAGCAGATAGCATATTCCAATGACGAAACCATCGTTCTTTTTAGTTTAAAAAGATACAAAAAAATAAAAATCAAGTGCATTCAGATTTGTTTATGTTGTTTAAAAGGATAATTTAATTCATTTGGATTGTCTGTTTTTGCTTACGCATAAGAATGCATCCTTGTTATTTCTCTGAGAAATACGATCTTTACAAAGGAGAACGTTTTGCACGTAATTCTACGTGAGACAAGGCACGAGAAGATGAAAATTCAAGAAATGGCCTTGCGAATCACTCTTGGCAAACTCACCCATCGTCTACACAAGTTTCTTGAGATAATCAGTTCTTGATGAGAAACTCGTTTTCAGTTATGAGAGAATCTCATCTAATTCGCTTGCAGCTTTTTGTGCAGTTTCTCCAGCAATAGCTTGTCTTGCTAGTTCTTTGAAGGTATCTTCCGAATCAAGTTATGAAGGTAAGAACTCGATGCTTTTAGAGCAATAATTTAAACTCGCTGAGCGTAGAAGTCGCACAAAACCAAGAGCATTTCCAATTTAAACGGTTAGAGTTCTAAAGTTATCTAAGTATGTCTTTCCATCTTCTGAAGCACCTAGTTTCTTGATATTTGATGATAATTTAGTAGCTTTTTCGAAAGGATAGAGTCCATCGATTTCATCCTTATGCTCCATAAACCATTTGTCTTCTCTAATCAGCATCTGCAAGATCAATTCATCATACAGAAGATTGCTTAAAGTCTAGATTTTCCTGAAAGTAATTGGTTAAAAAAAAACAAAGTTTAATATTACAAATCGATTCAGAATTCTCAAATCAAGAATAAATACTTAGCAATATATTTGAAGACTGAGTTAACAGTGGTGTTTAGGATACCAAGTCCATGCGTTCTGATTGAATCAGAGATCTATTGAATTCCGATTGTCTAAACTAGTTTACTTTCGTTCGTGATTTACGTAAATGTTTAGTTATGCAGATTGTATGTATGTGTATCAATAAAAATAGGTATGCTCTTTAAGATAGTGAGAATATCTAGCTGTCCTTGCTCGATAGTCTAGCTGGGAATGTACGGGTGTATTAACGAAATGTCAAAGTACTAAGCAGCTAAGCTTCGCATTTGTTCGTATGTTTCCATGTCATGCATGTTTAATACATTGATATTGTAGAATTTTTCATTTAAATAGCTTTGGATTTCCCGCTGCACATCGACGACAACATCGAAGAACTCAATTTGCTAGAGATTCAGAAGTTGTTTGATGTTTACTATGTCTTCCTTGAAAGGGTTCTTTCCTTGCACTTTCTCGATTAGCATGGAGTGGATTTGCATTCTCAGGAAATTATCAATTAAACGGATTACGGGCATTAAGTATTCCTAGTTTGAGTGAGAAAATATCAAAAGAAGGGTCAAAGAATATGGGGAGAAAAAAACCAAAGTATCTCTTACATCTTTGAAAGTAGTGAGAACTTCATTTTTGAATGTCTGATAGAGATACTATGGTTCAGGTAAATGTAAAGCTGATTTAGCAATATGCACAGTATCGTTAAGTGCTGCAGACAGATAAACCATGGTCTTAGCAGCAGATGGATTCTCAAAGAATTGTTTCATCGCTACTGGGAGAATATCCTTTGACCAGAATAAAAACGAGCATTTTGTGAGTTTTTAGATGTAGTATTGGAAATACCAGATGTTCTTGATTCTCTGGAACATGTATCTTTTAGGTAAAATGGTTAAAAAGAGTGAAATTAAGGAAATAATTATTGAAAAACGATATTGTCTACTTGATATCAGCTGCATCTTTCTTTTCGATGATCAGCGGAGAGAGCGCGAAATTCAAAGAAAATTCAATGTTCGCAACCTTGAGAGGAGTCAGAGGACCGCGAAAGTTCTTTATTATGTTGAGGAGAGAAGCTCTAAACTCAGCAAACTAAGGTTTCTTTTGTTTTGCATCAGCTTTGTTTAGTTTGTCAAGATTCAAAGATAAGTTCAACAAAACTGATTTTACTAAGGATTTGATCAAGAAATTAGGCTAAAAAGCATCAATTTTGCTGATATAAGTAGCTTCGATTGCTTTGAGAATAATAATCCCCTTGGAAATATGCTTGATGAGTTCAGGTGTGAATCCTATGCCTTCATTAATGTGGAGCATCAAAGCAGAAGTTACAAGACTCCTAATCTAGCTCGCCAATGTTAAACTAAACCAAAATATCAAATAAATCAACTAAATTATAACATATGTATTCTATTTACGCCTTTGACATGAGTCTAATTCTGTATTAAGCATAGTCCTCTACGATCTTTATCGACCGATCTCTTTTACTTTTTTCACCTGTTGCCAAAGCGGCATTAGAAGTTAAAATCGATTCCATCCTTGCAATCCAATAGCAGAAATCCTAGTAATATCCAGTTATCTTCCTTGGCAAAGAAGTATCCAGTTCAGTTATATATTACCTTAAGAACACATCAGGCTCTTTAGGATCTTGGGAAGTACTTTTCCTGAGTGGACATACTTCAGATAAAAACCGATAAACATAGCAATAAACATGAATATGTCCCTCTAAAACTGGCACTTTTCGCTATAAAGTCCATATATTTTTATAAATCTTTTTATCTTCTTCTTCTGGGAAGATAGCTCTGAAGAACGCATACGTGCACAATAAATAGAAGAATTCTTTTCTTTCATGGACTTCTGCAGGGGTATCAAGAATTTCCGAGAGAATCACCGTTTAATTCTTGAAATAATTCTCAAAAAGTTCTAAAAGTTCCTTGTTCTTAGGGAGAAGACATTAATTCTGATTTTTCAGTTGATCACTTGTTAGATTTTTATTCCCATCGTAGCTCTATCCGAGCACAGCTTAGACACACTGCCCAGATAAGACAGTCTTGTCTAATCTAGCAATATTCTTTTCAAATCTTTTGAGATTCCTTGCGTCACTGCCGAATTTCACTGGATCAGTTTAGGTGATTTTAATCATTCTTTTGAAGAAATTCCAGTGATCTCTGA
>Ga0302271_10002309_pt1 | contig 17289 bp, 10 predicted proteins | sample III_Bog_N1_1_FD_198767 | JGI IMG/M metagenome (GOLD analysis project Ga0302271, IMG submission 198767) | Peat permafrost microbial communities from Stordalen Mire near Abisko, Sweden - III_Bog_N1_1 | ecosystem: Environmental > Terrestrial > Soil > Wetlands > Peat | place: Sweden: Abisko...
AGGTGCCAGCTCCCCCCTCACCGAAACAATAATTGCTTTCGGGATTGACAAGCTGCTCGCGGCTAATTTGTGCAATATCTTTTTTTCTCGCGGATACATCCCGTCCTCTTTCAAGTATTACAGGCCGTATACCCAACTCTATCAGACGTAGAGCCGCAAAAAGACCTGCTGGTCCGGCACCTATGATAATAACTTCCTGCTTTTGTTTTACATTTACTGGAGAAAATGGATTAATAGCAGGAATTGATGAATCTTCTCCACTAAAAACCTCAATAGTAAGGTTAACACGAATGTTTTTCTTCCGTGCATCAACTGATCGCTTTATAACCCTTAAAGATGTAATTGCAGCAGGATCTATACCCGAAAGGGATGCTGCAATTTTTTTTATTGCAGACTCATCTGCGGCGGCAGCAGGATTAAGATTAATCTGTATTTGTTTTCCCATTTCTATTCAAAATGAAATGCCAGAATCCAAATCTGCGATTTAATCTTTTCAATAGCATTATAATACTCAGGATGTCCGGGAGCAGCTTCATTAACTAAGATATTGCTCAGCCCGGTTGACATTTTCAATTCGATGGAAAGCTTAAAATATGTAAGATAAAAATCGAGGCCTGCCCCCATTTCATAATAAAGGTCGGGCCGTCTGATCCTGATATAAATAGGTTTTGCATCATCAAACTCTTTCTTGCCGGCCAGATCATACCTGAAGTTTAAGCCGCCAATAACATATGGTCTGATATTATTTAATCTGTCACCTTTATATTTAAGAAGGAGCGGAAATTCAAGGTATGATGCTTCAAGTCTTTGCTGATCATTAACAAGCTTACGGTTTTTATAGAACCTGATAACTCTCTGTCCAAATGAAACCCCCGGGAGGAATCTGAGATCAAAGTGTTTAGACAACAGCGCATCAGTTACAATCTGAATATTTATTCCCGGATTGAGGATGCTTACTTCAGGATAAAGAGAATCAGTCTGATAATATTTCTGTGAAGGAGTTATATTATAATCCATAGCATTAAATCCGAGGCTGAAGCCAAAATGAAGAGGTTTTTCATCATACCATGATTCATTTTTAGGTTTCTGCTTCTGTCCCGACAAAATAAGGTTGTTCAGAAGCAATAGAATAAAGAAAATCTTAAATGCAATGTTACGTTTCAACCTTTTCAGAATTTTTTATTTGGCGATACAAGATAATAAACTCGTTTGAATTCTAATTATTGCATTGATAATTTGATGCCGGTATAAATACTTGCCACTCCTCCGGTCAATTTTATCTGGTCAGTATTGCTGAATCCTGCCTGAACAAGCAGCTGTAAGAACTCTTCATTATCAGGAAATTTCATAACGGAGTCAGGCAGGTACCTGTAGGCAGCTTTGTCTTTCGAGAATAATTTACCGAAAAGAGGCAATATGTTTCTGAAATAGAAATTATACAGCGGCTTAAAAGGGAACCCTGACGGTTTTGAGAATTCAAGCACCATTATCATGCCTTTGTCACGTAAAACTCTCCTCATCTCGGAAAGACCTTTAACCGGATCAGAAAAATTTCTTACACCGAATGCGACCATAGCAACATCAAAAATATTTTCTTCAAAAGGAATCTTTTCCGAATCACCATATCTGAGTTCAATGATATCCGAATATCCTTTTTTTGAAACCTTTTCAATACCTAATTCCAACATTTTTTTCGATATATCGAGGCCAACTATCTTCCTGGGCTTTAGTTTCATGGCAGTTATTGCCAGATCCCCTGTACCTGTCGCTACATCAAGAATATAAGGTGATTTAAATGATTTTGAGATTAACCTGACTGCCCTTCTTCGCCAAAGCCTGTCAAAATTAAATGAGAGAAAATGGTTAAGAAAATCATACCTCCATGCTATCGAGTCAAACATCGATTCAACGGCGGCTCTTTTATCTTCATTCGAATTTGCAGGGTGATCTTCCATTTTTTTTTAAAATCCAAAGATAGGATTATTTCCAGCTTTTAATGGAAGCAGAAATCCATTAACCACTATTGGTCGCAAATTCCGATAACTATCGGAATTTGCGGTTAAAGATTATTATATATTTTTACATAAAATAAAAACATCCCTATAAAATGAACAAGACTATAATGATTACCGGCGCTACAACAGGTTTCGGCAAAGCCACTGCTGAAAAATTTGCGGCAAATGGATACAATATTATTATAACAGGAAGAAGGAAGGATTTACTTGATGAACTGGAAAACAAACTGAATGCATTTGGCACAATAAAAGTACTTTCGCTTTGTTTTGATGTAAGAAGAAAAGAGGAGGTAGAATCTGTTATAACCAATCTTCCCGAAGACTGGAAAAATATTGATGTGCTTGTCAATAACGCCGGTCTCGCAGTCGGGCTAAGTCATATACAGGACGGTGATAGCGAAGACTGGGACAGGATGATCGACACGAATGTAAAAGGCCTTCTTTACGTTACGAGGGCCGTTTCACCTCTGATGGTAGCAAGAAACAAGGGACATATTTTTAATATAGGATCAATTGCAGGAAAAGATGTTTATGAAAACGGGAATGCATATTGTGCATCTAAATTTGCAGTTGGGGCTCTTTCAAAAGCAATGCGGATAGATATGCTTAAAAATAATATTAGGGTAACTCTCATAGCTCCGGGTATGGCAGAAACTGAATTTTCAATTGTCAGGTTTAATGGAGATCAACAAAGGGCAAAAAATGTATATAAAGGGTTTGATGCTCTTACTGCGGAGGATATTGCTGGTGTAATATATTATTGTGCAACTCTCCCGGAGAATGTATGTATCAATGAACTGGAAATCACACCAACGCAACAGGCGAGCGTAAACCACAGCTTCAGAAGGGAATAAACTATCTGGAATCAGGAATCAGGAATCAGGAATCAGGAATCAGGAATCAGGAATCAGATATTGACAATATATTTCAACATCTTTCTATATATTTCTGTACATTTCAACATATATCTACATATTTCATAATAAAATATACCCATGAAAAGACAGGTCATCTTTAATATTTCCTTACTTATTGTCCTGGTGGTAATAACCGGAAAAACATCTGGTATAAACACAAATGATACGCGGATGTTGTCACAACCGGCAATAAGCGCTAAGCATATTGCCTTCATTTATGCAGAGGATCTTTGGGTTGCAAATCCTGATGGCTCTCAGCCCCGGAGATTAACTGTGGATGAGGGAATTGAATCCAATCCTTATTTCTCACCCGATGGTACATTAATTGCCTTCAGTGCTGAATATGAAGGAAACACCGATGTATACACAATCCCGGTTGAAGGAGGCATCCCTACCAGGCTTACCTGGCACCCCGGCGCTGATCTTGTTCGAGGATTCACACCTGATGGCACGAAGATTCTTTTTGCCTCCCAGCGTTCAGTATTTTCAACCAGATATTTTCAGCTATATACCGTAAGTCTGTCAGGAGGATTTCCTGAGAAACTTGAGATTCCAAACGCATGGTCAGCGTCTTATTCGCCTGACGGAAAGTTTATGGCATATACTCCGCTCTCACCTCAATACCTGCAATGGAAGCATTACAGGGGAGGCACAATTTCGAATATATGGCTTTACTCATTTGCTGATCATTCCGTAGTTAAAATTCCTCAGCCAAAAGAAGGCTGCAATGATGCTGAACCAATGTGGTCAGAAGGAAAAATATTTTTCATAAGCGACAGAAATGGAGAGTTTAATTTATTTTCATACGATCAATCATCAAAAGAGGTTTCACAGCAGACTACCTTTAATGATTTCCCGATTCTAAAAGCATCAGCATACAATGGTAAAATTATTTTTGAACAGGAAGGCTTTCTTCATATATATGATGCTGCATCGAATAATCAAAAAAAACTTACTGTCCCAATTGCAGCTGACCTGCTTGAACTCCGTCCAAGATTCGTACAGGGGAATAATTACATCCGGTCAGGCGACATATCTCCCACAGGCTCAAGGGTTGTATTCGATTTCAGAGGCGATATTATTACCCTTCCTGCTGAAAAAGGAGATCCAAGAAATATTACACAGACAACCGGTATTCATGAAAAATATCCTTCATGGTCACCTGATGGCAAATCCATAGCCTATTTTTCTGACGCATCAGGTGAGTACACTCTTGATGTAAGATCGCAGGACGGAAAGGGTGATACAAAGTCATTTAAGTTAAACGGTACAGGTTTCTATGCTTTTCCGGTTTGGTCACCTGACAATAAAAAGATATCCTATTCAGACAACGGCAGAAATTTATACATCATTGACATTGAATCAGGTTCAATAAAAAAAGTTGATTCGGATGAAGTTTACGCTCCCGGAGTATTCAGGAAAATATTCGGTGACTGGTCATCCGATTCGAAGTGGATTGTTTACACAAAACTGCTGAAAACGTATTTCAGGGTCGTATATCTTTACTCAGTCGAGCAACAAACTTCATTTGCAGTAACCGACGGGATGAGCGATGCTTCAGAACCGGTTTTTGATCCGAATGGAGAGTATATCTGCTTCTTTGCTTCAACAGATGCCGGACCTGTTGTCAATTGGTTTGATCTATCAAATCAGGATATGAGAATGACAAATTCAATCTACCTTGCTACTCTGCGGTACGACATTATCTCACCTTTTGCAAAAGAAAGTGATGAAGAGAATATTAAACAGGATAAAACTGAACAAGAGAAACCTGCAGATAAAAACAAAAAGGAGACGAAAACTACTACTCCATCTGCTGAAAAGCCCAAAATAATAAAAGTTGAACCAACCAGGATAACTGACCGTATCGTATCGGTTCCGGTAAAGGCAGGTAACTATTCGCATCTTTGGATCGGATCTAAAGGTGAAATATTATACATAGTCAGATCTTCAGACCCGGAGGAACCATCCAGGCTCCATAAATATGATTTGAAAGAAAGGAAAGACAATGAGATAATGGAACTTGACAACTATATTGTTTCTTTCGACAGGAAGAAGATGCTATACTCAAAAGGCGAAGTTTCCGGAATTACGGAAACAGGGAAAAAACCGGAACCCGGAAAAGGAATTTTAAATACATCATCGATATCTGTAAAAATTGATCCTGTTGCAGAATGGCCTGAGATTTTCGCTGAAGCATGGAGAGTAAACCGTGATTATTTCTACGATCCCGGCATGCATGGGGCCGATTGGAATGCAATGAAAGTAAAGTATTCAAAGTTCCTTCCCGATGTTGCCTGCAGAAGTGACCTTAACCGGGTAATTCAGTGGATGTGCAGTGAACTTGGAGTTGGACATCACCGTATTACCTCTCCTGGCGACAGGCTTCATTCACCTAAACCAGTAGGCGGAGGACTTCTTGGTGCAGATTATATTATTTCAGGAAACAGATACCGGTTTGAAAAGATTTACGGAGGTCTTAACTGGAACCCCGATCTCAGATCCCCGCTGACCGAACCGGGGTTGAATATCAGGACAGGAGATTATATCCTGGCTGTGAATGGGAAAGAGGTAACAGCTGACAAGAATCTATTCAGTTTCTTCGAAAATACAAGCGGTAAGATAGTTGAACTTACAATTAACAGCAAACCTGATACCGCAGGTTCAAGAATTGTAAAGGTTGTACCAATTGCCAATGAGTATTCATTAAGAAACCGTGACTGGGTTGAAGGAAACCTTAAAAAAGTAACGGAAGCTACTAATGGCAAAGTTGCTTATGTATATGTTCCTAATACAGCATCAGCCGGACATGAATATTTTAAGAGATACTTCTTCCCTCAGGCTGACAGACAAGCTATAATTGTCGATGAAAGGTTCAACGGAGGAGGATCTCTCGCTGACTATTATATTGATATTCTCCAGCGGCCTTTGCAGGCATACTGGAATATGAGATACGGACTCGATCTTAAATCCCCTAATGCGTCTATCCAGGGGCCAAAAGTCATGATTATTGACGAGACTGCCGGATCAGGCGGAGACATGCTGCCCTGGATGTTCAGAAAATTCAAAGTCGGAACACTTGTAGGAAAACGAACCTGGGGCGGGCTGGTTGGAATACTTGGTTTTCCGGAATTCATAGATGGAGGATCAGTAACAGCACCCAATGTCGCTATCTGGACAAAAGACGGATTTGTTGTTGAAAATGCAGGAATTGCACCTGACATTGAAGTAGAACAATGGCCTGCAGATGTGATTAATGGAAAAGATCCGCAGCTTGAAAAGGCTATCCAGGTTGCATTGGATGAACTTGCAAAGAATCCCCCTGAGAAACCTGTAAGGCCGCCGTATCCGCAGAAGATGAAAAAATAAAACACAAGATAAAAGACAAAAGGCGCAAGATAAAAAAGATATAAATTAAGAACAATTGAACAAACGAATTTAGAATAAAGAAGTTCTTACTTCTAAATTCGATTGTTCTTTGTTCTTACTTCTTGATTTTTAAGCCACCCTTGGGTGGTGAGGGTCTTACATTATTGCTCCATAAACCCCTGATCCTTTAATACCTGAAGCAGTATTTTTGAGAAATAGACATTATCCGCCTTTTTGTACCTGATATCAGTGAATACCTGTGCAAGAGTCTCTTTATTATTCTCTCTTACATACTGTGTTGAATCTTCTCTTTCCTCTTTCGGATGATAGTATTTAATGATATCTTCATCTGAATAATCAGCATATGTTTGTTTGTGGATTATTGCTTCAAGCGGAAGCCTGTCAACCTGTTCTGGCTTTTCTGATGGCCAGCCAAGGGTAACAGTAGTTATCGGAACAACTCCCCTGGGTAGCTTAAGAACTTTAATAATTTTATGTGCATTATATGTGGTTGTTCCGAGGTAACATATTCCAAGTCCCTTCGACTCAGCGGCAATACAAAACGTTTGAGCAACAAGAAGTGCGTCAATCGCTGCTGTTATAAAAGAGAGAAAATTATCATATCCGGGTTCAGCTTTTCTCAGAAGACACCACTTGTTAAACCTGTTGAAATCTGCACAAAATGTCAGAACAGCAGGGGCTTCAGTAATCATCTTCTGGTTAAAGTGCAAAGGAGCAAGATCGTTTTTAACCTGAGTATCAGTGGTTATAATGATACTATAAACCTGCATATTCCCGGTTGTAGAAGTCCGGCATCCAATAACAAGCAGTTCATTAAGAAGCTTATCATCAATAGGTTCTGATGTGTATTTACGGATTGTCCTGCGTTTCAGCAGAGTATCTGAGATAGTTGCCATTTTTTATGTTGTAGAATATAATACAAAGTAAACAAATTCCATAAAAACCTGCTGACCGGAGAAAATGATTTTCCTATCTTAGCATGAATCTTAAAAAATATACTCAGTAAAATCATATAATTATGAAGAAGAATCTTTTCATCCTTTTTATTATTGGATTTATCATTTGCATAAATCCAGCAGGAGCTCAAAAAAAACCAGCAGAAGGACAAAAGAAAAAGGATGTAGCAAAAGAGACGGAAAAGAAAGAAGCCGGTCTCTCCTCCACTTTCAGCGGGTTATCATTCAGAAGTATCGGGCCTGCATGGGCTTCGGGAAGAATATCTGATTTTGCAGTAAATCCTAAAAATCATTCTGAGATTTATGTTGGAGTTGGAGCGGGAAATATATGGAAAACAACAAATAATGGCACTACATGGAGCCCGGTTTTTGATAAGTATGGAGCGTACGCAATCGGATGTCTTGCAATGGATCCTGATAATACCTCAGTTGTATGGGCAGGTACAGGAGAAAATACCCATCAGCGTCAGCTGGGATACGGTGATGGTGTTTATAAAACCGAAGATGGTGGCGCAACCTGGAAAAATATGGGATTAAAGGAATCGAGGCAGATAGGGATGATTGCTATTGACCCGCGAAATAGTGATGTTGTGTATGTTGCCGCTGAGGGATCGATATGGGGACCCGGCGGGGAAAGAGGTCTCTATAAAACAACTGACGGCGGAAAGACCTGGAATAAAATCCTGGATATCAGTGAAAATACAGGGGTCAATAATGTAGTTTTCGATCCCCGAAATCCGGATGTGTTATATGCCACTTCGGAACAAAGAAGAAGACATGTTTATACAAAAATCGGAGGAGGTCCTGAATCAGCAGTTTATAAATCAAAAGATGCAGGTAAAACATGGGACAAGATCATGACGGGACTGCCTTCGGGGGATATCGGAGGCATGGGTTTAGCCATATCGCCAGTCAATCCTGATGTCCTGTATATTATTATGGAGGCATCCGGAGAATCAAGCGGCTTTTACAGATCAGTTAACAGAGGTGTATCATGGGAAAAAATGAGTACATACGCATCAAGCGGACAATATTATAATGAAATATTTTGTGATCCGAAAGATGTTGATAAGGTATATAGTACGGAAACCATTTCGAAAGTAACACTCGATGCCGGAAAAACGTGGACACCCATTGGAAACAACCAGAGACATGTTGATGATCATGCTCTATGGATAGACCCTGACAACACAAAACATTTATACATCGGAGGTGACGGAGGGATCTACGAATCATTCGATGAGGGCAAAAATTATATTTTTAAGTCTAATCTTCCTGTTTCTCAGTTCTATAGAGTCAGTGTTGACAATGCACTTCCATTTTACAATGTATATGGCGGCACTCAGGATAATAATTCAATGGGGGGGCCATCATGCAATATAGACAGGGAGGGCGTGGTAAACGGAGACTGGAAAGTTACCGTCGGAGGAGACGGATTCTGGGTAGCAAATGATCCGGAAAATGAGAATATAGTATTTACTGAGTCACAATATGGCAATGCCGCTCTATGGGACAAGAAAAGTGAGGAGTCGGTAAATATAAGACCGGTACCCCGCAAAGGAGAAAAAACCTACAGATGGTATTGGGATACACCAATTGTGATGAGCCCGCATCAGAAAGGAAGAATATATATGGCGGCCAATAAAGTATTCAGAAGTGATGACCGTGGCCGTAGCTGGGAAGTTATATCTGAAGATCTGACGAGAAATGAAGACCGCAACCAGTTTAAGGTAATGGGCAAATACTGGAGCGCGGATGCAGTTGCAAAGGATATCTCTACTTCCTTATGGGGTCTTATTGTGTCCTTGGCTGAATCGAAAGTTAAAAAAGATCTCATATATGCAGGAACTGATGATGGTGTGATAGCGGTTACGGAAGATGGCGGTAAAAACTGGACTAGAATTACCACCTTTCCAGGAATTCCTGAATATACTTATGTAAGTGATATTCTGCCTGATAAATTTGATGAAAATGTTGTTTATGCCACTTTTAACAATATGTTGAGAGATGATTTCAAACCATATATTCTGAAAAGCACCGATAAAGGTAAAACATGGACAGCAATTACTAACAAGCTTCCTGCAAATGGAACAATCCACACTATTCAGCAGGATAATGTCAATCCCATTCTTCTTTTCGCCGGTTCAGAATTCGGATTTTATTTTTCGATAGATGGAGGTAATGAATGGATAGAATTTAAATCAGGATTACCGACAATCGCTGTCCGGGATATAGCACTTCAGGAACGTGAAACTGATCTGGTTATAGGAACCTTTGGCAGGGGAATATATATCCTTGATGATTACTCACCTTTGAGAACCTTTAAAAAAGATATGCTTGAAAAAGAAGCCTATATATTCCCTGTAAAGGATTCAAAAATGTATATCCAGACAAGGGGTTTTGACAATCAGGGCTCTACATATTTTAAAGCTCCTAACCCAGATTTTGGGGCAACCTTTACATATTTTATAAAAGAGGTTCCTAAAACTACAAAGGCAATACGACAGGAGAAAGAAAAAACGTTATTTGAAAAAGGAGAACCAATACCCCAACCTTCAATCTCTGACCTGAAGGCAGAGGATAAGGAGATTAAACCATATCTTATATTCACTATTAGAGATGAGAGCAATAATGTAGTTAAAAGATTGTATAAATCTGCTTCCAAAGGGATAAACAGAATTACCTGGAATTTTACTTATGAGAGCATTTCTCCTGTAACTACGACAAAATATAATCCTCTTCCTGTTGTAGCAGGCAGAAGAGGCGGAGGTAATATCCAGGCGATGCCGGGAACTTATAGTGTATCGATGGCGCTTTTTTCAAAAGGTGAAATAAAAGAGCTTTCTACTCCTTTACCTTTTATATGTAAGCCATTAGGACTTGCAACCTTCACCGCAACCGACCAGAAAGCAAAATATGCATGGATAGGTGAAGCTTCTGATTTTTCAAGAAAAATGTACGGAACAATGAGTTATACAAGTGAACTCGTAGACCAAATAAATGCTGTAATGCAGGCAATACACCAGACTCCGTCTGCTTCATCTGACTTAATGAAAGAAGCTGAAAGGATTGATGCCGAACTGGATAATTTAATGTTCATATTTAACGGACCTGAAGCAAAAGCCAGCGAGGAAGAGATTCCTCCGATGGAGATGCCACTTTCCCACAGACTAGGAGAAATGGCATCTGCCACCTATGAAACAAGTGGTGATATAACTACTATCGCCAAAGAACAGCTTGACATACTTAAAACTGAATTTCCTCCTGTCCTGGCAAGAGTCAGAAAAGCAGGGGAAGATCTTCAAAATCTTAACAAGCAACTTGATGCAGCAAAAGCGCCATGGACGCCGGGCAGGGTACCTGCTTTATAAGTTATAGGCTGGCAATTGATTATAATTGCATTTTAAGAGAATTTTTTTTATACTTGTTAAAGAAAAAGTCAAAAGTCGGAAGTCAGAAGTCGGAAGTAATTTTTTTGACTTCGGACTTCGGTCTTCGGACTTTGGACTTCCGACAGAAATAAAACAACATTACTAACGACAAATAACACTGTTAAACTATGAGCAGACCGGTTACAATCTTTACAGGGCAATGGGCAGACATGCCCTTTGAAACGTTATGTCAGAAAGCGAGATCTTTTGGTTATGACGGTTTGGAAATCGCATGCTGGGGTGACCATTTTGAGATTGATAAAGCTGATGAAGCATATTGCCGGAAGAAGAAAGAGACACTTGAGAAGTACGGACTTAAGGTATTTGCAATTGCCAGCCATCTCGTTGGGCAAGCTGTTTGTGACCAGATCGATGAGAGACATAAAAGTATCTTACCTGCTTACATATGGGGTGACGGGGATCCTGAAGGTGTACGCAGGAGAGCTGCGGAAGAAATGATTCGTACCGCCGAAGCAGCCAAAAGACTTGGAGTTGATACTGTTACAGGGTTTACAGGAAGTTCAATCTGGCATCTTCTGTACTCCTTCCCCTCTGTTCCGGCATCTATGATTGACAAGGGATATGCGGATTTTGCAAGACGCTGGTTACCAATTCTTGACAAATTTCAGAAACTGGGTATCCGGTTTGCACTTGAGGCACATCCTACGGAAATTGCCTTTGATATCGCATCAGGACAAAGAGCACTTAAAGCCATTAATAATCATCCTGCATTCGGTTTTAATTTCGACCCATCTCACTTTGGTTATCAGGGTGTTGATTATGTGAAATTTATTAACATGTTCGCCGATAAGATTTTCCATGTACACATGAAAGATGTCGGATGGTCAAAAGTACCTGCCGATGCCGGGGTTTTCGGTGGTCATACAGAGTTCGGAACATCAGGCCGTTACTGGGATTTCAGAAGCCTTGGACATGGCAATATTGTCTTTGAGGATATTATAAGGGCTCTTAATAAAATAAATTATAAAGGCCCATTATCAGTTGAATGGGAAGACAGTGGAATGGACAGGGAATTCGGTGCCAAAGAAGCTTGTGAATTTGTGCGCAAAGTTGACTTCCCTCCTTCAAATATTGCTTTTGATGCAGCATTTGAAAAGAAATAGACCGGCAATCAACTAAACCTCAACCATAATCTAAACTTCAATCTTAACCTCAACCTCACCATGGAGACAATTAAAAAAACTCAGTTATTCAATGCAAGTTGTGTTGCACTGGTTGTCACGGCATTAGCGTTTGCTACCAGGGGTTCATTCGTTCAGGCATGGGCTGCCGAATTCAACCTTACTCATACCGAAGTCGGATGGATTGTCGGAACCGCATTCTGGGGCTTTACTCTGGCAATGGTCTTTGGGGGACCACTTGTGGATGTCATTGGTATTGGAAGAATCATCTCAATAGCTTTCTTTTGTCATGTTGCAGGGATAGTTCTTACAATTATTGCAACAGGCTTCTGGTCACTTTTTATCTCAACGCTTTTGATTGGCATTGCGAATGGTAGTGTGGAAGCTGCCTGCAATCCTTTGATAACCAGCATGTACACTGATCAGAAAACTCGGCGACTAAATCGTTTTCATGCCTGGTTTCCTACCGGAATAGTTATTGGCGGGTTGATCGTTTTTCTTTTTAACAAGATTGGTCTTCTGAACTGGCGTTACGCTATGGGTATCATGCTTCTCCCCACTTTTGTTTACGGATATATGTTTCTTAATAAGGAATTTCCCAAAACTGAACGGGTAGTCTCCGGATTCAGCTATAAAGATATGTTGAAAGCATGTGTAAGTCCATTATTTATTTTTATGGCTTGCTGCATGATCTTAACAGGAGGCACTGAACTTGGAACAAACCAGTGGATTGCAGCATTGCTCTCTAATGTTTCTCATAATCCTATCCTGCTTCTCGTCTGGATATCAGGAATAATGGCACTCACCCGTCAGTTCGGAGGGATCCTGATTCATAATTTCAAATCAACTGTTGTACTGCTTACTTCTTCAGTCCTGGCTTTTATCGGTTGTATCCTGATGGGATATACAAGCGGAGCAATGGTTTTTGCTTCTGCCGGTATCTTCGCTCTTGGTGTGGCATTTTTCTGGCCGTCGATGTTGGGATTTGTCTCCGAAAATGTTCCGCAAAGCGGTGCATTGGGATTAGCTATAATGGGTGGCATCGGCTTCCTGGGCGGAGCAATAGCACAGCCTGTTCTTGGAGCCATATTCGATTCACAGACTATGGCAGCTGTACCTGCAGGCCAGACAGTCGAAGCTTTGAAAACAGCACTTGCAGGAACTAAGGAAGCAGCCACATGGGCAGCAACTCAGCTTACAGGCGGCGAACATACACTGAGATTCGTTGCATTTGTACCAGCTGTTCTTATCGTTGCATTTGTATTTCTGCATTTGTGGAAAAGAAAACATATTTAACCTTTGATGAGATGATTTTACCCCCCATCCCCCCAAGGGGGGGCTAAAATCAACTAGTCTTAAAAGCCCCTCTTAGAGGGTTTGGGGGTAAAAGTCTCTGAAAAGGAAACATATTATTGTAAGATAAAAGACAAAAGTTAAAAGATAAAAGTATTGATGATGAAAAAAATTAAAATGGGTATGATAGGAGGCGGTATTGGTGCCTTCATCGGTGACGCACACAGACGTGCCTCTAGAATATGCAATGACTTCGAAGTTGTTGGCGGAGTGTTTGATGCCGACTACGAAAAGAGCAGACAATTTGCACAAAACGAGGAAATAAGCCTGGACAGATGCTATAAAAGTGTTGAGGAACTTATCAAAGCTGAATCTGCCTTACCCTCAGGCAGCCGAATGGAGGTAGTATCAATTGTGACTCCGAACGCTTTGCACTTTGCCTTTGCAAAAAGTCTTCTTAACGCCGGATTTCATGTTGTATGCGAAAAGCCTATGACAATAACAGTTAACGAGGCTGAGGAGCTGGAAAAACTGGTTGCTGACAAGAAACTGACTTTCGCATTGACTCATACATATACCGGTTATCCGATGATCAGACAAATGAGGGATATTATTTCAAAAGGTCTTCTCGGTACAATTCAACGAATTGACGCACAGTACTACCAGGGATGGATCAATTCTATTATTCATGGAACAGAAAGCAGGATAACCGGGGTGTGGAGGCTTGATCCCAAACATGCAGGAGCCAGCAGTTGTATGGGTGATATCGGAGTTCATGCCTTTAACCTTATTGAGTATACTACAGGACTTGAGGTTAAAGAGGTCCTCTCCGATCTGAATCCCGTAAAAGATGATGTCCAGCTGGATCTTGACGGAACTGTTTTACTGCGTTTCAGCAAATATCTGAAAGGAGTCATAAGGGCCAGCCAGGTTTGCGGCGGAGAAGAAAATGGCCTCACCATTGCAGTCTACGGATCAAAAGCCAGTCTTAAGTGGGCCCAGGAGGATCCGAATTACCTTTACATGCTCAGTGATTCTGAACCGACTAAAATATTTAAACCTGCGCATGGGTTCAATGACCCGCTGGCTGAAAGCAGCCATACGATGCCGGCTGGACATCCGGAAGGCATATATGAAGCGCTGGCAAATATTTACAAAGGTGCAGCCAAATCAATAAGAGGTGAAAAGTTCACGCCGGGAGAATTCCCGACTGTTCATGACGGAGTGCGCGGAATGAAGTTCATTCATGCTGTTGTTGATTCAAATTCAAGTGGAAACAAGTGGATCACAATTTAGAGTAAAACAGAGTATGGAAAAGATTTAAATTGTATTAGACTGAAAGTCATAGTAATCATTGCATTATAAGGCGATTAAGGGAAAAAATCATACAACTTCAATACCAGTTTGCATTTGCAGTTTATTCCGATACTTTCCCGGGGAAAGTTTATAATGTTGTTTGAATGCAAAGTTAAAGTATTGGGGTGAAGAAAAACCACTCCGGAAAGCTATATCCGTAACAGACCGCTCGATAATAACTTAATTGAAAGCAAAAAAGCATCTTTCACCACTTTTATAAAAATCCAAATATGTGTAAAACCTTTATATGCTTTTTGATCAGCTTCATTTGTTTATCTGCTTCAGCTTCACGAAACCACTCATCTGCTCCGGGGAAAGAGGATTTAGTCAAGGTCTTAATTCTTAGTGGAAAGAATAATCACGAATGGCAAAAGACAACTCCTGTTCTTGTCAGGATATTAAAGGATGCAAAGCTTTTTACTGTAATTGTTACCGAAAAACCTGACACATTGTCGTATGCTGATTTGAAAAAGTACAACCTGATCATCAGTAACTGGAATACATGGCCGGATAACAAACAGCGGTTGAGCTCTCAATGGGAGTGTGATTTTGAGAGGTATGTGAATGAAGGTGGAGGAGTACTCTCGCTTCATGCTGGGGCTTCCTCCTTTTATGACTGGGAAGCTTACCATCGTATCGGAATTGGAAGGTGGGGAAAGGAAACCCATCATGGCGTTCCTACGCGGGGAAAAGTTTATGGATTCGATCAGAATCATCCGATTACAAAGGGAATGGGCACTTTTTATATCATGGATGAGATCTGGGAAAAGGCAGATATTTATCCTGGATCGAGAGCAATTGCTTCTTTATCAGCAACAGATGAGAAAGATGGTCACCCGATTGATGTTCAGTCGGTTTTTGTCAGTCAGACAGGTAAGGGAAGAAGCTTTTTTACAACACTTGGGCACGATGAAAGGGCACTCTTAAATACTGGTTTGCAAACGCTGTTGCTTAGGTCTGCTCAATGGTGTGCTGGCAGGGAAGTAACGATCGAATTGCCAGCAGAACTTAAAAAGAAGAACTCCGTAAAAGATCAGTTTCATTGGAATCAAACGGATACTTCAATTAACTTGAGCAATCATTCGGAAGTCATCTGGCAGTACAATTTCAATAACAGGTTTGGGAAACCTTATTTTCATCCAATTAGATCTAATAACTCAACACTCACATGCGAAAGTCCTGCTGATCATCCATGGCACCTTGGATTATGGTTTTCATGGAAATTTATCAACGAAATAAATTATTGGGAATATTTAAATGAATTCAAATCGGAAGAAACCGGTTACAAATCGGCCGGGATAACTGAAATTCGAGAAAAAGTGACCCTTATGAACCAGGATTTTTCTGCCGATATCCGAATGGTTTTACAGTATCACCCTCAAAATGGTGATACTGTAATGAAGGAAAACAGAAATATCCACATTTCAGCACCATTCAGAAATGGCAGCTACTTTATTGATTATGAAAATATATTCACTCCTTTGATAGATGAAGTGACCCTCGATCGAACACCTGTTGAAGGTGAACCCGGGGGTCAGTCCTGGGGCGGATATTCAGGTTTAAGTATAAGGTTTAATCAGGATTTCACATCTCCAGAGATCATTGTTCCGACAGAAAGCAAAAAATATAAAAAAGACTGTTGGTTGTACATGGGCTTCAATACTTTAAAAGGAGATACCGCCGGTATATGTATTTTACAGAATCCGAATTACACGACTCCAACAATGAGCTGGTATGTCATAAATGATCCTGGGATACCTTTTTATTATTTTAGTCCTGCTGTTCTGTTTGACCATAAGATAGTTCTTAGAAAGGGACAGAAACTTAAACTTGGATACAGGATTTGGGTAATACCGGGAAAAACCGGGAAGGAAGAATTGCAGGCTAAGTATAATGAATATTTAAGAAACCATTAAACCAGATATTAACGACCCATATATTTATGCCATGATCAAAACAGACAAAAACAAACGGAATATCTCCCGCAGGGAGTTTGTTGGTAATTCTTTAAAAATTGCCATTGGAGCCACTTTACTGCCAACAATTTTGCCTTCGTGCACAGGCAAGAAAGCGCCTGGAGAAAGGATCAGGATAGCTCATATAGGCGTAGGCTCAAGAGGAATGGATGAGTTAAGATATTACCTTTTGCCGATAAGGGAAGCTTTGAATGTCGCAGTTTGCGACGTATTAAAAGAACGGCGTGAAAATGCTGCAATAGTCATCAATAAGTTCTATAAAGACAATAATGATCCGGTACCCGCATGTGTCGCTTATCTGGATTTTGAAGAAATACTACAGAGAAAAGATATTGATGCAGTGCATATAACTACGCCTGATCATTGGCACGTGCATGCAGCTATTAAGGCTGCAAGAGCGGGCAAGCACATAATGCTGGCAAAACCTCTGGGCCTAAGTTATCCGGAATACCGGATACTCGCCAAAGAACTTAAAGACAACAATGTTCGTTTTCATTATGGCACCCAGCAGCGGACTTCAGAACACATGCAGCTTGGTTATAATCTGATAAGAGAGGGACTCATAGGAGATGTCAGAAGGGTTGATATATGGGCTCCCGGCAAGAATCCCGTTGAAAGTCCGGTATGTATGGAAGTACCTGTCCCTCCTGATTTCGATTTCGACAGATGGACGGGTCCTGCCCCGATGCGGCCTTATTGTCCTGGCCGGGTTACAAACAACGGTTCATGGTTCAATTATGACTATAGTATAGGTTTCCTTGCCGGATGGGGTGCCCATCCTCTTGATATCCTGGTATGGATATTAAAAGACAA
>Ga0302271_10002310_pt1 | contig 17284 bp, 15 predicted proteins | sample III_Bog_N1_1_FD_198767 | JGI IMG/M metagenome (GOLD analysis project Ga0302271, IMG submission 198767) | Peat permafrost microbial communities from Stordalen Mire near Abisko, Sweden - III_Bog_N1_1 | ecosystem: Environmental > Terrestrial > Soil > Wetlands > Peat | place: Sweden: Abisko...
GTTGATAAATATAATTGGCCTAAAATCCCTTTCCACATGTATTTCTTTCAGAAATTACTAATTCAAATACAGCTGCATGTTAGTTCCACACTGCTTTCAAATTCATTTTGGACTTACAATATCCACAAAAAACGTATAATACAAAAGAGAAGAATCAATCATCTCTATTTTATAACTCTCTGCATTAACTACTTAAATCAACGCCTTTTTTATCTTCATTTCATGCTCAGCCATAAAGATTGTCTTTTCATTGTAGATCTTTCCTTCATCAAAGAGTTAGACTGTAATATCATTATTGTACACTCTAAAGATAACATTTCCAAGAACTTAGACATCAATTAACAAGCGAGCATCATGTATCAATGTTCCTAATTAAATATCCTTAGTTTTTATTATGTAAAGGCTGTTCAAAAACTAAATGTAGAATTCATCTTATCCCAGCATGTAGCAATCAGGTTCATCTCTTTCTGATGGCAGTGTTGTATTTTCGAGATAAGCATCTGTAGCAAAGTCTACGGTCGCTTTATTCAGAGCTCCAACCAGAGGTAGCAAATATTTAGTGAGTCTAACAGTTTTGTTACGAAGATAGCAAAGCAAAGTTAAATATTCAGTGTCAATAGCAAGACAAAAAGAGACAATAGGACTAGAATCTTTTGGAAATTCCTACACCAACGCGCTGAATCCTTATTCATCAAATACTTCAATTTTCCTCCTATCGACGGATAATGTTGCAAAATAGTCTTGCAGAGGTTGAAAGGATATTTTCGCTACTCCGTTTATGAACCTTTTATTGCAAATTTCACCAAAATAAAGTTATTCAAAGAGAGAAATTGTTTTGAATTTGAAAATATAATTATCTTTTTGTGTTTACTTATCTTTTTGTTATGATGGCATCAGTGTAGAGATATGGAATCGAGTTAGCAGAACAGAATTATTCGAAGTATGGATCACCATTGAGCGCTGACCTTGCGATTATTAGGAAAATAATTCAAATTAGAGTACATTAGACACAGGAAGTTTTATGAATCCATCTCTGTAGTTTATCAAACTAGGGAATTTGAAAACTGAAAGTTTGTTCTCATCCATGAGATGCTCTATTAACGTTAAACGGTCGTCTGATCTAGAAAGTCTAGATATCGTATTTGGCTAATGGAATACAGAACCAGTATATTTAATGTTTTTAACCTCGAAGTTGCAAGCTAACATTAAGTCTTCTTTGGAAAGCTCAAGATGCTTTTGCTCTAAGTAAAAGAGATCAACGTTCTTTTTGAACCATTTTGAACTTTCCACAATGTTAGCTACATCGAATTTCTCTAGATAAATTTGTATTTTTCTCCTGACTGTTCCAAATAATCCAAAGGCTTATTCGCTGAGTTATTTGGATAGACCGTGAAGAGCAAAACAGAAAATCTTTTATCCTGCTTCTTAGTTTGCTCCTTCTAACTCTCGTTTTAGCCAAGCAGGGTCTAGTCTGGCAGCAATAGCTTTGTTTAGTTCTTCATCTGCTGCTGCTTCAACGATTTTTAAATTTGCTTCTTCTGAGATATTTTGCAATTCAATTTTAGAAGAATCGCCAATAATTAAGCTTTCTTTCATTATTAATTGATCTTTAGCTTATGTATTAGAAGACTCTTCATTTCTTTGAGAATCAAAAATTGGTTTGTTTAGATTCATTTCTCGATGTTCTTCAGCTTTCATAGAAACAACTCTACTACCAGAACTACAAGGAGATTTCTTTTATCCAGGCTTTCTTATTTATTTTTTGAGAAGTAATCTTTACTCTTTTGCTTCTTCTTCGAGTAATTATGATGCTCTCCTCAATCTTTTCGAGGATTTTATAAGCCTACTGAGTTTCTTAATTGTACAATTTTCTTTTAGATTATCCTTTAAATCAGCGAGAACATTGTCAAAGACTCTTTGAGCTTGCGAGAGCCCTTCATTATGAATATCCTCTTCTTCCATCTTTTGAGTTTGCAATTTGGTTTCTTTATTTTTTTGTTAATTTATTGTTTAAAAGTAATATGCTTGATAGTATTTTCCTTTATTGTCGCCAAGTAATTAACTAAATTTTTCTGCTCAGAACCCTTGAGAATTCTGATAGAACTGGCGCTTTCCATTATTAAGAAGTTGAATACAAATTTGCTACATTCATAGAGACACTTAAACAGATATTAAATTGATTTTTGCTTTTTCAATTCATTTTTAGGGTTATTGCATGTTCTTTCTTTAGGATAAATAAATTAAAAAAGTTTGTTTCAAATGCCGAAAGTGAAGATAAAAATAAGACAATAAAAGACAGATAAGATACAAAATTGTCTGCTTACTGATGGAATAACAGAAGAAAAAAAAGACCATATAATCTGCGATAAAAAAAAAACAAGAGAATAAGATTGTATATTTCCAAGGATAGTTATCTCCGAATATTATCCATTTTCTCTTTTTTTTCTGAAAACTAAAGGAGAAAACGCTATGTCGATGATAAATAATATTCTTATTGTGAGCGTGGTGGTGTATGTGTTTTTATATTCATATTTTAAGTATTTTCATTTTGCCTTTTCAGATATCTTCAGATCATTTATCATGTTAGACTACTCAGAAGCTACCAATTTCAGCATCATCTCTTTGAATTCCTTGAATTGAATCTAATTGTTAAAGAAAAAATAGAGTTAAACTTTCTTTTTTTATGGAAATTTTCAAAAATATTGTCCTACCTGCCCATCACCGTTGTCGTCTACTTCTTTGAGCATATCTCTCCAGACCTTCTCAGAAATGCCTGCATGTGTGCCAAACAGATCTTTGATCTCGTCAATTGAAAGTGTTCCACTGCCATCCTGGTTTTTCAAATGAAAATATGTTGCTGAGTTTAGCTTTTTAAGAATATAAAATTTGAGTTGATTGTATACCTTATCGAACATTTTGAAAGCAACATCAAGTCTTTGCTTTGAAAGTAATGCTTCTCTGTTGATTGTTGCCATCACCCACTCTGTGATTATTGTTAAACACAAGGATTAATTTTTAAAATACTCCAAAATCAGATCTTTACCAGTGTAATCGATAGATCCAGAGTTATTTTTATCAACTGCATTCATGATCCTGTTGACTTCTTCCTCTGCAACTTCTTCTTAACCAGAATTAAGAATGTTTTTGTATCCATTCACAAGCTCTTCGCGACTCAGCCTGCCATCTTTGTTTGTGTCCAAGGATTAGAAAACACGCAGCAATTCGTTTTTCTCTTCCTTTGTAGCTAAATTGTTCACGAAGAACATAAGAGTTGCCTCTTGTAGCTTCTTCTCAGCCTATTTGATGTGATTAATAATGAATAAAATTTAAAATTTAGATCAATAATCAGCTCATTTTACTCTGAAATTTCTCATGTTATTAAGAGAGTTGATAAGTGTAGGCATGTCGCAGTTCGACTTGTCCGAATACTTGACAATCCATGGGTCTTATAGTGCTTCCAAACCAGTCGGTCTCTTTTTAGGATCTTTTTCAAGCATTCTTGTAATGAATTCCTTCGCTTCTTTTGACACATAATCCCACTCATCTGTGTCAAAACCAAACTTTCCGATTTTCACTTTATCCATGATCATCTCATCGCTTGCTCCGTTGAAGGGAGGATATCTTATTCAAAAGCAAAATATTTATTATAAAAACCTCTTTTAATCTTTTCTTTTATATTATTCATTCCACATTTCCCTTTCTAATAATTATCTACCCGCAGAGGAGAATGTAAAGAATGACACCGCAAGACCAGATATCACATTTGGAATCATATTTCTTATCCAGCACTTCAGGAGCAATATAATAAGCAGTACCGAATCGTTGTCTCATTTTCTCTTTAGGATCGTACGCGATTGAAGTTCCGAAATCGACCACTTTAATCAATGCACCTGGCTTATTTGATTCGTAGAGAATATTTTCTGGTTTTAGATCTCTGTGTGCGATATTTTTAGAGTGAAGATAGTGCACAGCGCTTAGAATTTGTTTCATTGTTTCAGCAGCTTTGTTTTCAGTAAATTTCTTCTCGTCAATGATTTTATCAAAAAGTTCTCCTCCTTGACAGAGCTCTGTGACGATGTAGAGATATCGAGTGTCTTAATAGAACTCGTAGACCTTAATGATGCCTGGATGATCTAATGATTTTAAGATTTCAACTTCGTTCTACAATCTAATTTGCTCTTCTTTGGGAGTTTGCTACTTGTTGATGATTTTCACAGCCCGGAGAATTTAAGTTTGCTTATGCACGGCTTTTCTGACCTCTCCGAATGCACCTATTCCCATTGAACAAAAAAAGAATTAAAAATAATTATTTGCTTTTGCAGGCAAATCTCAATATGTGTGGGCTTGAAAAATTGCATCATTTGTACTTCTTTCAGCTTAAACTTAACAATCAATCCCTTTGATTTCCCCTCAATCAATGTAAATTTCAATGATATTCCTCGTCCTCTCTACCTTTTCCAAGTGGAGGATTCATCAGAGTGTAGTCTTTGCTAATCTACCCTTTATTATATCCAACCATGTCACCAGGAGAGAAGTGGAAGTCCTGAATGTTCTCTATCACTAATTACAAATAAAACCCATTACTCCCACATCAAACAAATGAAATTAAACTCAACGAGCGTTCGGTTTTTTCTCTGTTTTGGTAGCTTCACTGTTTGTCTGTTCAGCTGGTTTTTCTCTGCTGTTATTCGAAGATTTCGATGTAGTACACCCCATTATTCTCCTTTCTCGAGATATGCTTTTGTTTTCCTTTAATGATCAATTTATGGTTAAACTTTTATTCAGATTAATCTGCGGAATTAGTTTATCAAACCCAAAAGTAAAAACTAAATTTTTTGATTTTATTCTGTCTCAATTAATCTTAATCCGTTGTTTATCTTTCTCTCTCTTTCTTTCTGAAAAAGAATCTAAAAATAACTTAGCATCCTTTGTATCATTTGTCTTCAAGCGTTCGTTAGTGACCTCCTTGACTAGTTATATTTCACCTGATTTGATATAATAGCTGATATGTTTTAAAAGTGACAAACTAATTTCTAAATCCTTCTCGTTTGAAATTTAACATCTCAAACAGAATTCCTTTCTACTTTTTCATTCTAATTTTCATTTGGATCAATCTATTCTACACTTTGAGTAAGATAAAGCTGTCCTAAATTCAAATTAACTTTTAAATAATGCTACAATAAAGCATGAAAGCAATTTTGAAGTATGTATCACATAACTGCATAAAATAATAATCCATTAATGCTTTGTTTTAACTTTTTAAATAAAAGACAAATACATGCAATTTTAAAGAATAATCAAAGCAAAATGCTTATCAAATACCATCTTATCCATGGAGAGCATCTTTAATTTTCTGTACCCAAGAACTCGCTTCTTCCGGAGTATTTGCTTTGAAATCATACTTCCTTTCATTGCAGTGAACTAAAAACCTTAGATTCCCATCTTTGGTCTCTTTTTTCGCTTTTTTAGGATCATTTAGGTAGAGTTTGATTTCTTTGATATCTTTGAATTTGATGACATGACCATTGTGCTTCTTTTCTTCATCTTCGAAGTAAACTAACTCCTATTCATGAAGCACTAAGTATTTCTTTTTCCATCCTTAGAGTTTTCTCATCATTTGATTCTCACTTTTCTTAAGCACCCAACCTCCAAAATCGTGGAATTACTTTGAAGCAGATACTTAAAGCTACTCTTTTAGATTAAACTATTTGTTTATTTAATCCCTTGGAGCTTGATACTATTATTATTTCGAGTATCCTTCATCTCCTCCTTATTTTTTATTTAACTTTTCTCCAAGTTTGTCTTCATTTTTGTATGAATTCAAAGCTATGCCTTGATCTTAAACTGAATTCGTATAACTTAAAGACGACTCTGTCTCTGTTAAATTATCATCTTTACCCATTTCTTCTCTTCCTTTCTCCTCAGGATATTTCTTCTTATCACCCTTACTATTCCCTTGAGGGTATGCTACACTATTACCGTTAATATTGACTTCAAATTGATGCAGATCCTTTTCATTTTTAGCCTAATTTAGTTGTTTTTTATCAGGTGATTCTGCTGAGTCTTGTGTTTCTAACCCAATTGAATCTAATGTCTTAAGAGGTGCATTCACTTTTTTGTTCATTTTATTATACAGTTCCGTCGTAGCAGTCCTTTATGAAAGTGTTGATCGTCTCTCTGCATCGTTCGGTCTCGTTGGAGACAAAGAAGCTCTTTAGAAGCTTGGCTTTTCCGATGCAGAGCTAGTTTTTTCTTCTGCAGCAGATTTTTCATTTTTATCAGTTGAAAAAAAGCTGTCGTCCATGTTGAGCTCAGTGCCTTTCATTTACTATTAATTCCCTTTATTATTCACCATTTCTTCAAGAGATAACTCATTCAGAATCTGCTACTGATACTTGATTCTTGCAATAATTTCATTTTCTTCAACGCTTCTAGACTGCTATTAGAAAGAAATCCCTGAATTAGTTCGCAGTTCAATAGATTTTTTTTATTCAATGGGAGCCTAAACTTGTTTCTTATGGAATGCATCTTTGAATTTATTCCAGCATGAGCTGATTGCATCTTAGTTTTATAAAGAATCCTCTTCATCGTTATCTCTTCTGCTGAGTTTTTTGATTTACTGTGCTCTTTTCCTTCTTTCCCACTCCCAAAGCACGCACTTTTCACCATCCTTAATCTTCTCTTGGATTATATCACCACCAGAAATGCCTATTTTGTTCCTTGTCACTTTAGAAACAATATTTTTTACTGATGAAAAAAGCGAGAGAAAGCCAACTACTGCAATGAGCAAGCATACTATTAGGTTATACATAGACCCAAAGAATGGAACTGATGTTAAAGGCTGATAAAAGGTATCAAAACCAGATTTCACGTGGAGAGTGCTATTGTTGACTTGTTAGAAGATCAACATCACATTGTAAATCAATGGAATCTATGCAAAGAGAAACAATATCGATTTTAAGATAAAAAATGGACTAAATTCTATGCTTACAGCTATTGTTCCGCATGTCTTTGAGTTGAACATCATCGTCAAGGGATGTGTATGATAAGGATAGATCTCGAAACCAGCCCCAAGATCGATTTCAAAGAGAGCAAAGATTGAACAAAAAATGATATAACCAAGGACTAAGATAATTAACGAAGTGATTCCTCCTACGTTTGTGCTGTCTTTGATGATCTAATAAAACACAATTAGACTGAATTAGCTTAAGGGTAGTATTGCTGTTACCTTGTAAAATAGAATTGCATCGTTATTTTCAGTCGAGAAGATTAGAGCTGTCTCGCAAAAGAGAAGTAACACTGAAAAAACCCCAAACAATATCGCAGAGATTCGATAGATCACAGTCCGAAGAATACTCATGTGTTTAGCTTTTAGTTATTTGTAGTCTAAAATTGAATTCTCCCTTGAAGAAGAGGTTAGAAATGTACTCACAAGCTTAGTTTTATCTTTTTAGTTTTTTTTCTTATCCTTTTTGTTATCTTCAGGTTATTTCTAAACCTGCGCTGTTTTCTTTATCTCCAAGGATTCAAGCTCAACTATCACATAAATGTGATCACAGTGCTAATAGAGAACAAGAAAAGAAATTGAAATTATACATTTATTTAGCAAGGTTATGTGTTTACTTGCTTCCATTTGTTGAAAACTTTGATAAAGTTGTAAGTGGCTGACTTCAATTAAAATCTAACTTGAGCGACTACTTCTTCTGTGATCTTTGAATAACACACAAATATTTGAAATATTTTTGTTTTTAAGAAATTAGAACTTAAGTTTATTACGTCAGCTGGTAGATCTGCGAACTATTTGAGACTTGAGTTTGAGCTAGTTTTTACAGCTAAATATTCATCGAGATTCGGCAGCTCATCGATCAATTAGGGCTTGAATTCACTCAATTCGTGCCCATCAAATATTTTATCAATGAGTGTCCTCATTCTCACTGTGGCTACCTACTGCAGAGTCTTTAAAGAAATAATTAATAAAGCACAGAGGAAATATTCAATATCTCTCTCTCTCTAATAAGTTTACTATTGTTTCGAGGTATCGATTGTAGAGAGCATCAGCTTACGTGAGATATAAATCCAAAGTTCGATTGCAATAAGTTTTCCGCCATAACGAATAGGGAAATTAAACTAACCCGTAGCCTATGAGAAGAACAAGGACAGTGATACCGTAAACATTCGAGAGAAGAAGAAAAACCTATGTCATGACATCAACTTCTACAGACTTTGTGAAGATAAAGATGAGAATGCATCCAATCACATAAGGAATCGCAAAAACTATTAAAAGTTTCCCATAAGCCTAGTTTTCAGCGAAAAAAAGTAAAATATACAAATGGGCTATTAGATCTTATGCTAAATGAAGTAGAAAAGACTGAATATCTTACAATAAAGGTTGCTTTAATGCGAGATAAGAAGTAGAGATGTCCAGTTTTATGATAGAGATTTTGTAAATTCATAAAAACCATGTTTAGACCCATCATTGTCCAATAAATAACCTTCCACCACGTAACATAAGTCTCATTGTACTTAGTTGAGGTTGCCTAAGCTTTTGATTGTCGAAAGAGATTTTCATCCCTAACTGCTTCAGCTGTATCCATTGGTACTAATATGCTTAACAAAACAAGTAAAATATTCGTTAAAGGAAATCGTAGTGTCAAATAGTTTTATGGTAATATACAATGCAGCAAATCCAAGGAAATATCCACAAGCTAAAGAGATAGCTAAGTCCCATGTCATCATTGATAAATCGATATATTTCGCCATGATATGGAATTCAACTGCAATAATCGCTAGCAAAAAAATAATAAAAATACATAAAAATCATTACAAAAATACAATATATCTCAATTGATAATTTTAGCTTTATACCGATGATAGATGCAGCGAAATAAGCGCTAACATCTCTCCCTAAAGTGAGAATGAGGATAAATGCAACACCAGCTACTGCCCAAACAATCTTCCTTAGTTTGGACCTTATCCCTGAGTCTTTCGATTTCTTAGTCCTTTAAATTGCCTGTAGGTCCTTTTCCTTGATCATATCTAATCAAAATGAGACAATATTTTAAAATTGTTTTTAATAACTCAAACAAGCATAGAAAGCTCACTCTCTAAATAATATTTTTTAATTTACTCTCCCCATATTAACATGACAAAATAATTTAGCATTTATTTTTTACTTCAAAAAGGCTACAAAAAAAAGGAATCCCACTCCAATTTGGAATACTCACCTAAATATCAAACATATCCCCTCCTAATTTCTTGCTTCTTTTTTTCAGATAAACTTTTTCTTCATTTATTTTAAACTTAATTATTGTTCTAATTTGTATCTTACCCAATAAAGCAGCACTTTTTGACCTTCCATCACAGTCAATCTCTCCATAAGACATTAGCATTCCCATGGAGAGACAGCAATAAGCTGGTAGCGGAATGGATCTCCTTAAGAACTTAAAGAGTGTTCCTGGTTCTCATTTAATGACGAAAAGACAGCAGGAGGAGATTTTAAAAGAGTTGCAAACTTCTCAATAAGAACAATAGAAGAATATGCCACTCAAACCACCTCGCTAGAACATGACTTATATGTAAAACTCTACATGAATCTTCTCTTTTTGTATTTTTCAACTGATTCTTTGCTGAAACAGAAATGAAGATAGCATAATGAATTTCTAGAAATGGGTGCTGATTCTTGTCAGTTTCGCGAGTATGGTGCTCACTGCAACTCTTATTTTCTTAGGTTTTTCATCATCTAGCTTTATTGAACACACCATGTACGCGGATAAAGCGCTTGTTCTTCTAGGCAGTCTTGCATGTGTGCTTAATCTTTCTACAATATTAGGTAAAGTCAACACATATTATAACAATTCTATATTTATATCTATATTTCTTCTGGTTTTTCTCAAAACGCAGCTACAATCTACAACAAAAAAAGAACATTGCTCTTGATTGTCTACATGGATTTCGTGATGATAGCATATTTGCTGATCTATTCCTTTGGTTGCATTTCATTTCAACCCAACATGCAATAATGGATTTATACAAACTGGGAAGAAATCGTTGGTAAAGTTTAAACGAGAAATATGGTTTAGTTTCAATAAGATATTGAAAACTAAATTCTATCTCTTGGTGTGACAGCACTCACACTTTCTATTGGGTTTGCGATTTCTATCTTTTGCATTGTTCTCCGTCTCAAACTCAGCAAGTAAATAACAGGTTATTTCATTTATTCTATTCTCTTTTTACGTTATTATTTTTGCTTTAGAATTATGGTGACATTTGCACCTGCTTTTGCTATTATGTTCACTGTTTTTGGAAGTGGTTTATTATGGCTTGCAATCTATGCTCTTGTTCACTTAGATTTTATCGATATTCCATTCTGGATGAACACTTTCAGTCTCTGTCTCGGTGGAACTCTCATGCTAATCGGATTGATAGGCTATTTTGCATCTATTTTTCATTTAAGATTCCTGACAATATTCTACCTTTGCTGTGTAGGCATCATAACTTTGCTAATATTGATGTGCTGCGTGGCGTACTTTGTGCTTTCGAACTACATTGATGTTTACGTTGATTAATATTGGTCTAACATTCGGTCTAATTTAGACAAAGCAGGGATATGGATGCCAAGATCAACATTTCAAAGTGGACTCATTATGAACATTAAATTCTTAGGATTGTATGGGATTTCTTTCTTTTTCTTTCTGGTTTTCGGATTAGCTGGAAGTATCTACTATGTCGCTACATCCAAAGAGGATTGACTGGGATAACCATTGAATTTTAATAAATATGATAGTCTTTAGATTTAATTTTGTTAAAAAAAAAATGAAATTATCTTTAATAAATTAATAGATTTTGTATTACAGTTTCGTTTGCTTATGAGATATTTGTTTTACAAGAAACTAATTGCTTTTATTAAAAGTATGTGGTTATTAGCTTTTTTTTGTGCTTGATTGTATGGCAGGAGACTAATCTACAACTCTAAATTTAGATCATTATTGCTTTTAATCTAAGTAGAAACTTTTAAGATTATTATTATTAACAAAAAAAGGATAAATTTATCAAATACCCGCAATCTAAGCTATGGATTTAGACACTATGCTCGGCGTCTTGTTGCCAAAGAAAACAAATGACGAAAGCACAATCTACATGTTACTGAAACAATATGCAGTGTTATTAGTGAGATAATAGGTAGAATCCAAATATGAAGAAATTATCAATGAACTACAAGGTCTCATTTCGGACACATCCAAAAACGAATCACCCGATGTCTACAGGAAATTGGTCTTCTGTACTTTATTCGTGTATCAAACCATTAAAAGCAAGAGTGCTGACGATGAAAGAGTGCCTTTTAATCTCCTGAAACCTCTTTTTTAATCCTGTCTTTAACTAGCTTCTGAGTGGAAACACACGAATTGCTATTTTCGTAAAATAAACCATTGTCTGCTCATTTATTGGATGACTAATTGATCTTTTTTGTATTGTGTTTCTTCAAGTGTTGAAGACCCTGACTAAGATCTTAGCAATCGAAAAAGATTCTTGTTAAATCGTCGCAGAATCGATCAGCTCAAGAAGAATTCTGCAAGATATTGTCTTGAAATTCTACTCTGTTCTGAAAGAAAAAGTTGAACATGCTGAAATTGAATAGGAACACGAAACATTACTGCTTGATTTGAAAGTTAGTTTTGAAATGGCAGCTGATTTTGCGTTGATTTTTGTGAAAAAAGGAAATTTCAAATAGATTTAAGATTCCCTGGAATCTTAACTTAAATCAGCATTAGAACTCTATGTCTGGAATCCAAGCTCGATGAGTGAATAATTAAGAGAACTAGCAAGTGATTTATCGATACACGCTGTCTAAGATAAGTATTCGGCTAGATTCTTTTCGAGAATACATGATATTGTGTTTACTTTTATTCGCAAATTATTCTAAGCCGATTCGAGTCTGAGTAGCTTCATAACAAAGGAATTTAACCACAGATACCTATCATTGCCATGCTAGCCAACCTCAGCATAGACCTTGTAATGTCACGAAGCTATTAAATTTGTTGAGTTGCTGTTCTAAGGAAAGAAATATGATATTAACGATGAAGTTATAAAAAGTGAGCAATATTGGAGGGATCTCAAATCAACATTAGAACTGTATGACAACATTGAAGCTTCCAAATAAGGTGTCAATGCTATGAAAGGTATTCTCGAAGCAATCAGTATGAAACTAAACGACAAACAAATCAAAAATGATAAGGTTCTTAGTGACTTTGGTAGTATTTACATTCGAAAATTTAAAGCATTTCTAGACATATATCAGACTTTAGACAGTTACGCTGTGCATCTAATCAAGAGTATGTGGCCATAACTCACGAAATTCTTTGAAAAGGATCCTACAAATATCAGTACAATCGTAGAAAAGTTACCTATTCTATCATAATTAGACTCCAAATGGCCTGTTTTTATTCTCTTCAAGAAAGCAATTTTCCATAACAACCATAATATTGTGAAGACATGCGTCAAATACTTTCTTAAAATGGACTCAGTGGATATTGATTATCTGCAAGATCTAGTTTACGATTAGACTATTCCGATTCTCAACAATAGCTTGTTTTACAATGATGTTCCACTCGATGCAGATAGCAAATTCTACCCTGTAGTTCGAACATTCTTCATTACTGCGTATACTAAAGCCGTAGATTCACTCAAATCAGGTAAATAAGAATATTAAGAATTCATTTGCAGTAATATTACATTTGTTTTTGATTTTCTTAATATTTGTTTTAGAATGTCAAGATGATAAGGAGTTTGAAGTTAAAAAGAAAACCTTCCTCAATTATCATTTGAAACGTTTTCTTAGCTCTATCTGCAAGCACATAGCATACCCTTAAGCAATTTGTGCATTGTTAAGTGTTTTCAATAGCCTCCCTTATTCTAGCACTTTTGTAGGATCTGAGGAAATCAAATTAATCTTAGATTTCACAAGCAGAATCTTTTCTCGTTCTAACCTTCGCAAGCGGACAATATTTGCTAAGGCTCTGTCGATTATGTTGATTAGACATTTTGATATTGAGAATGTCCAATCAGATGAAGCGATTGAGTTGGTATTGAGTTTCCCAAGAGAGTGCTTTGAATGGAAGAGTGTTCATGAATTAAAACCAGATTAGTTCTTTAGTTTCTAAGTTAAGAAAAATAGTGATGATAAGGAATCAAAGATACCCGATTGTGACTAAATTGATAATTGGAAGCTATGGAATGACTCCTTTTTCTATTAACAAAAATTACTAATATTCTTGATTAGTTTCGCAGATAAATTGAAAATATCTGAATATTTTGATAAGTTAACCTAATCTGCTTAGAGTAACAGCAGCTCTGAATTACCCAACGCAAGAGCTTAATCTTTCAATTAGCTCCTTAAATTAGCTAACATTTTACTTGAAGTGCCTTCTTTGTCATAATCCCTGACTGAGATCATTTCAAATAATCACCACAACCTCAATCAAAAAGAAATATCTTTCTTTGCAAGCTTCACCAAACCAGGCGAATTGCAAAAAAGAGTATCATCTTGGCTGTTTTAGAATAAACTTTCTGACATTTACACGAATTCATATCGCCCAACAGATGAAAACACCTAAACACTCATATAACTTCGAGATATTTTGAAATTATTCAAGAATACTCCTGAAATATCAGCACTTAGTAAGAATTTAGAGGCTGTTAGCTCCGATCTATTAAGCTACCTTAAATTACAGATTCTTCAATTTTGTGAAGAAAAATCACTTGCATAACAGCATCAGCAAGCATAACAGAAATAAGATGGATCGTAATTTGAAGGAATCGTCTGTGATGTCACCAAAGAAATGGCGTATATTTCAGTGCACCCTAGGTACATTGATCCATCGTCGTCTAAACTCTCTTAAAGTCTGAGTAAATTCATCAACTCTCTTTTCTAGGATCTTGCAAAATACCTATCTTCAAGCAAATTATCTTCAACTGAAGAAGAACATGCTTGTATTGTTACTTAGTTGTTGTCTAGAGTCTGTCTCTCTCAGCTGATAGTAATCGATGAAAGTACTAAAGAAGGCACAACACAAGATGTGTTTATCGATGAAGTTTTATTTAAAGAAGGCATGGATTTAGCTGGAAAGCTGACGATTTTATAATCAAAATAACCTGGATTTCAGTAACTTTCGTTGAAAAGAGGGTTTTTAGCGAAATCAAACTCGCTTTTATGTGGCATTCTCTCAGTATTGAGCCTGTCCAGTGAGATTTAGCAAAGTGAGCAATTTAAAAGTATCATTGACAGTGTGATTGAAGATTCTTTTTAATTAACTGATGTGTTTGATGCTTAACGATTGGATGAGCTATTTCAGATGATGAAGAGAGTCTACAACCCATGGTTAGTTGCTCATTTATCAGAGCAGAATGCATCTTAACTTATTGGATAATTCAAGTAGCTGTTTGAGATGAATTTACAGAATCTTCTAACATCTCGTATTTCTACGTTATCCTTCAGAGAAATCAATTCTTTTTACGATTGGGTGCTTGATTCAGTACTGTTTAGCAACAAGTATATTCAAGAATCAAATGTTATTTAAGATATTGTGAAGAAATCGTTAAAGTCAGGGTAAAACTACTGGCTGATTTAAAGAAAAGTAGTTGATTCTCTTTTCACTGTGTTCTTTGCAAACCCTTCTTTACTACGTTATTTCCAGACAACTGTGTACAGGATCCTGAAAATATCGGTAGATTTCATAATTATTTAGTTTTTTTAATATTAATTTTTGTTGATAATTCTTGATTTTAATTCATTTTTAATAGGAATATCGAGGATTTGATAATGGAATAGAATTCTACAGTGAAGAGCTAGAAATCCCTTTTGCTAACGAATTAAAAAAGAAATCTTCTAATAATATGGAATACTTTGGTGCTTACCCAAGATTTATGATGCTCAAACTGCTAGAGAATGTAGTATAATGGGTCAGGAAATGCGTCAATGATAGAACAGAATTAGAAACCTAAAAGGAAAACTTTGTCAATGTAGCTAGATTTTTGATTGAGTTCACATTTGATATCTTGGAGAGGAATTACGCAAAGAAATACCTCAAATCAAGGAATTCCTTGCTACCTAGCACAAAGCATTACAACAGAAAGATACGCACTTGGCAGGGGTTATGCGTTCTTAAAGATTTTTTCACACCTGATGTCCTTGCTCTTGCATAAGAATTGAGTCAAACAGATTCAAAGCCAAATGAAGAAATTATTGACTCCTTAAAGATCGTTAAAAAGCTCTAAGACAAAGTTTGGGGAATCATGGAGCACAACAATCAAATCAATATTCGATAATACATTGAGATATTTACACTCCATCTCTATGATAAGTTCCCGTAGAATTTTGAATAGCTACTCATCGAAGGAATCCATGAAAAAAATAATCGCTCCCAATTAGCTATTCCCCTTATTTTCGTAATATCTTTACAATTCAACAATTTCTTGTTCTTATTTGAATTATTTGACAGATGGCTGGGTATTAGATATGTAGAAAACCACAAAATCCAAGAGTAAGGGAGATTATGGCTAATATTATCCCATACACTTGCTCTCATGTTGCATATCTTAGATCGATTGCACAATACTTTGTCTCAAAATTCACTGAGGAAAGTGAGAAATTGTTTATTGTTTAATTTAGGAAATACATTTTAACTTATTGTTATTTTTAAACAATTTTGAAGATCCTAAGTTTGCTGAAGGTGACGCTTTGATAGAAAACTTGCGCTCATATTATGCTGAGAATAAGGAATCAATCAAAATGAAAAAGAATTTTGATAAGATTATCTGTAAATTTGAGGCTGTCATTGAAGATTTCAGCACAGAGAAATTATTAAATATCGATATGGATGGAAATGGTGATATCGTGCATGAAAATGTCATTGAATAGATCAAAGCAGAATGCATGGCATTAATTTATAACTTCAAAGAAATAGAAGATGCACCTCACAGGAAAGGAATCATGTGGAGACTGTAAAAATTATCATTTTTTATCAACAACAATAATTGATTTGAATTTAATATCACAGAAGAGCAGAAGAAATTGTTAAGGATATTATACTGCCAGAGATCAGTGAAGCCACTAATTTCTAGAGGAAAATTGATGTAGTTGAGAATGAGCTGGATTAGATTGAGATTGAGAAGAAGAAAAGGAGAAAAGAAAAAGATTTAATTGTTGTGGCTTCACTTCTTGAGAAAACCCCGAATTTTGGTCATTTAACAAGAACTAGTGAGATTTTTGGAGTATCTGCACTCACAGTGCCGAATAAAGCAGTTCTCGAAGAAGAGGGATTCAAAGCGATTTCAGTGACTGCTGAAAAATGGTTGCCAATTATTGAAGTGACTGAAAAAGACCTTATGACATACCTTTTGTTAAAAAAGAAACTTGGCTATAAGGTAAGAATAGCTTATTTTTGAATAAGAAATAACTCAAAATATTGTTTCAGATTGTGGGGTTAGAATAGACGAGCAAGAGTAAAATGATTCAAGACACTGAATTCCCAGATAGATGTGTTTTGCTTCTTGGTAAAGAAAAGACTGGAATTCCTCTGGAATATATTGAGGTAAATTAGTTGTATTCTGTTTTAAAAAAATCACTATTTTTGTTAAAATCTTCAACAGATTTTGGATGAATGTGTGGAGATTCCTCAATACGGCCAAGTAAGATCATTGAATGTTCACGTGAGTGCAAGCATTTGCATCTGGGAATTCGTCAAATAAAAGTTTATTACAGAATGAGAAGAAAAATGATACTATTGTGTATGCTTTATGGTATTGTAAAGAGCTAGGAAGTTTTGTTTTTAGAAATGTATTCAATTTAAGGGAAGATTTTGAGGCTAAGAAAATATAAAGAAAAGAAAGTAAACAATAATAGATAAAACTTTTCTCTTGGATAATATCTAAGAAAAATTATGGGGGACAACTAGTTATTATAAAGTGGGAGAGAGAAAATTGAACAGACTCGCATGTGAACAAGCTTGATTTTAAGCTCAGGAAAGCTAAGGTAAAAACAATAACAACAAGGATTTACTCCTGAATCCATACAAATTAAGCACAATATTAAAAATATTTTCATTTTCATAATTATTTGTAAGAAACCCAAAATTAAAAGATTAATAATAATCTCAATTCTTTGAATTTTTATTTAAAATTGTTCTAATATGAAAGTTAATCCAGTATGTTCTTAAAAATGTAATTTTGAGAATGAAAGTGGTTGGTATTAGCTTAATGCAAATAAATCCTATTCTCATACATTCATTCT
>Ga0302271_10002311_pt1 | contig 17278 bp, 18 predicted proteins | sample III_Bog_N1_1_FD_198767 | JGI IMG/M metagenome (GOLD analysis project Ga0302271, IMG submission 198767) | Peat permafrost microbial communities from Stordalen Mire near Abisko, Sweden - III_Bog_N1_1 | ecosystem: Environmental > Terrestrial > Soil > Wetlands > Peat | place: Sweden: Abisko...
TGTTACTAGCTGATCAGATCACAACAAAGAGAGCATCGGAAATAAAAAAAGGTGATAAAGTAGCATCGCCTGGAGCTGGTTTAAATTACTCTGAAGTTGTCTGTGTGGTAGTATCTAAGTTAGGAAATGAAGAAACCAAGTAATAACTTTATCGTCTCAGTCCTGGACTCATTATAACCTCCAAGCATCCAATTAAACGAGAAAATTCAGGAGAATGGGAATATCCCTAATGTATTGAAGGTGCTGAGTTATTAGATGTAAATAACGAGAAATTCAATAGGTTTAAAACACCTAATTCTATCCCAAGAGAATCAAATCAACTTTATTAGTTCGTACTGAATGCAGGACATACTATGATCATTGGTGGGATAGAATGCATTTGTCTAGCTCATGGAATCAAGGAAGAAATTGCGCAGCATGATTATCTAGGCACACACAGAGTTATAGAGGATTTATCTCAAATGCAAGGATGGAAGGAAGGAATTGTTGAAATCGCGGGAAGAATCAAGGATCCTCAGACAAATAAAGTTATTAAATTCGTCTAGCAAAAGCAATAATAGACATCGTCATCATAATAGAGATCGCTACTAGGTTCCAAGATAGAAGCATCAAGATCAATAAATATCATATGATCCTGTTGAATTTATGTTATGTTTGTTGTTTTTGGTTCTATGTGTGTGATTCCTCTTTACTTTAGCTGAAAAAAAAAAGTTAATTCCTAAAATGCTTGCGAGTTTGATAATGCTGTTAGGGAGTCTTGTTAAAGACAATCATTATTGGTATGATTTAATATTCATTTAGTTTTTATCCTAATTGAAAAAAATGAAATGGGTCTTCTTCTAATATTTGTTTGTGCTCTGTGCTTGTTGCTTGGAGTGAATGGATACAACAAATGAAAGAAAATCATATTAATAATTGAAGATCTTTTATTATTGGAGTAGACAGCCATTTTTATCAGGAAAATTTAATTAAATTAGTTGTTTGGCTTGATTGGAGTAGACAGAAATGCTTCTATTATTCCAAATTAGAAACCCCCAAGAAGTTCCGAGATTCTGAAAGCTTCTCATGGCAGGTACTTCTTCTTGATTGTCTACTATCCCAAGGTCTTTAAACCAGCAGCTTCTTCTGCCATATTTGATAATTATATTAACAACAAAACAAATCAATAAAGATACAAATAAACTAGATCACCAAACAGATTAAAAACTTTAACGAAGATGCTATTATCAATTCAATCCTACGAACCATTCTTTGGTAAATTCAATTCTTGCTTTGACTTCTATTTAGATGGTGAGTTCGAGATCGAAACATCCTGGAAGCCATTCTGGAATGCTTAAAAGAAGCTCACATCAGCTTAAAGACAAGAAAAGAAACTCGAGAGAGAGTTGAAAAATCTCGAAAAGAAGGATAAATCTATCAACTAGAGCATCGCTGAATATACTAAGACCATTGAAGAGTTGAAGAAAGATTAAGAAGAAGTTGGAGAAAAAAGAACCAAACTGACTTTGAAGCTTGAGAGAAAGGCCAAGAAGATCTAAAATCGCAAGGAAAAGAAGATTCAAGATGAAGAAGAGAGAAAAAAGAGAGAAGAACACAGTGCTGGAAGTGAGAAAGCTCCTAAAGAAAAGGAAGTGAAAAAGATCATTGTTTCAGATGAAGAATTGGTTATTGGAGAGAATTCATAACAATAATAACCTCCCGTTGCTGACCCTATTGAGACTTAAACGATTGTTGAAGAAGCCATCTAGATTTTGCATGAAGAATCACGACTTGAGGAAGAGTCTGAAGTTATCGTATTTGAACATGAAAAGATTTCTGACAAAGAGGAAATTGTCCTTGATTCTGAATTCGAGAAGAAGGTGTAATAGCTTAGCAGAATCACAGGAAAATCTCATGAAGAGCTCATTTCTCTCATTGCTGATAATGCAAGTCTTTCCATAGGCTAACTTTATGATTTAGTTAGTAAATGAGAAAAATCCCATTTGCTAGGAAGAAAGATGATAAATCGAATAATTATAAGCATATGCTTGTGTTTTTTGTGTTTGCATACTTTTAGAACATCTTTTTAGAGATTTGATCTTGCCATCTTTTAGTTATTATCTTCTTAGTTAGAGTATTCAAACTCGCATTTGCATTAAATAAGTTCAAAACTACTTGTATCATTACTACACAAAAGTTTTAGCTCCTACGTTTAATTTAGGATACTTCTTGGCTTAATAAAAAAGAGTAAGTAGGATGATGAGGAAGGATAATGGAGAAGAAGAAGAAGACTTAGAAAAACGCTTTTTACAAATGAAAATACCACTGAAAGCTCAGAATCCTAAGAGTAAAAGTGGGTGAACTCATTAAACTATTAAAAAACAGAAGAATATGTAAGATAAACTCTAGCAGTTAAGTATTTCTCAAGATGACGAAAAAAAAACTGATAGAAAATTCACAAAAAAGACAACCTCGAAAGAGAAGAACAAAGAAGCAGATCCCTCCAATGACCAAGATATCTCCCCTAACAGAAAAAAGATGAAAAAATTAAGGAAAACAATAAAAAATACCTTACATTTAATTATTAAGAATTGTTTTCAAAAAAATAGATTTATTAAGTCAACTACATTGAAGCACTACAATACATGTAATCCCTATTTTTCTAAGGAAAAAAGACAAGATAATGTCTGAAGTTTTTATTCTCAATAGACTTCTAGAAAAATAATTAAAATGCATTTGTTTATTTGTTTTCTGCTTTATGATGAATTCAACAAAAATGTAGATGAATTTGATTTAAAAGAAGGAAGTGTTTTAAGAAGAGTATTTGTAGTTTAGATGAACTTATAACTTGATTGTGTTGTTTTATTCAAAAATTTGGAATGATTTCAAAGTCTAATCAAAAAAGGTTTCAAGAAGTAACAGAAAGAAAAAAAGAAAGAAAAATTTGAAATGGATAAAGCGGTTTTAAAGAAAGAACTCAAATGGAAATGGAGAAAACATCCATAATCGCCATGTGGATAGCTCAATCTTGATGGAGATGACAAAGATAGAGTTATGTGTTTCAGATACCTTGAGATAAATTCCATTCCAGTCTCAATTGTGATACAATTGAGTTGCGTTTTAGGAGCTAGTGATCTTGAGATCATAGAAGCTTTTTCTCCATTGAAAGATAAGAAGTTATCTGATAAGCTTAGGGATATTATTTATCAGAAATAGATAGAAGAAATTGACTGTTATTTTAAGAAACTAAGAGAAGATATTGAAAAAGAAGTAAAGGCTGACTTACAAAAAGCTAAAGAATTATTCATAAGGCAAGAGAAAGTAAGTCAAAAATTATTAGAAGAATACTTTAGAATTTCTGAAATAGAGAAGCTGAAGGAGCTGATTCTTTCTAATAAAAAAGGGGCTGAGAAGGATCTAGATAGTTTTATAAAAATAAAGGAGAAATGAAATAAAGCAGAAGAAAACAGAAAATCAATGAAGGTATTAATAGGGTAGTATGAGAATGGATAGAAAATCTCGCCTGATGAACCTAATAAAATTGCCACTAAAATAATTTAAAGTGTCGGAAGTCTTTATTTCTTTGGACTCTCATTCTCTTCAAAAGTTAATTTGATTAAATCCACTTATGGCGCTTCTAAGTAGATGAAAATAACCAAGATTGATAATACTTCCATTTATTAAGTCTCTTAAGGATCTTCTGATGGCTGGGGCAGTATTTATTGAACCTATTCTTAATCCTAAACAGAAGTACATTTTTAGAATCGAACTCGGAATGAAACCAAAAAATAATGGTAATTATTTCTAATTTGGCCTTGTGAAAGACGAAGGAAAAGATAAAAAGTATGCCCTTGCTACTAAATCTTTTTGCTAAGATGAGGACTCTCATAGCTGTGGTATTACTAAGTACATTAAGGGTGATCCAATCCAATCTGGAGGCAATAACATGTGAAATCCCCATTTCGAGGAGAGGATACATCTAAATCAAAAGCTACTGAGAGTATCTTCCCTCACTTGACTATTCCTCAAATCGCAGAATTAAATGAACCAAAATTTATCCCAAAAAAAAGACTATTGATCCATTCTTTCTATGGGTAACAAAGGTGATGTGATAAGGATCAAGAAGATGGATGTTGTCAGTAGCTTTGATGATAAGATGTGATACATAAATGCTTGTAGTGCTAACTTTATAATAGATATTACTTAAGACTCTAATATTGTATTTTAAAAACCAATTCGATTTATATAAAGAAATTTATAAAACTATTAAACTATTGATTTCAACCAATATTTTCAACAATTATGCTTATTTTTTATTATCACTTGTCTCACTCAACTCCCAAAATACCTATTTATTGAAAATAGGTAGCTAAATCGATTTGCATAAGTTTATTGATTGTTTTGAGTAAAATCCAATGATCATAATATGAAATTATGGACTCTTTTTGAAGAGACAAAAAGCAAAAATTAAAACAAAAACATAACATCTTTAGCACTCATTCAACTCGCATATTCCTTTTTGACATAATTCGAGATGAATGGATTATCATGGATAAAATCATATGAGAACAATGCAAACATCTGTTGCGTGTTGTACATCAGATTAACCAGATAACCATAGTAGAAGTTCCATGCCACTGTGAAGGCAATCGCAGCTATGAAGAGTGTAGTAACATACAACGCTAGTTTAATACTATATTGAGATTAATAGTAATTCTGACTTTATTCAGCGAGATATTTCATCACCAAAGATGGAACATTAGAAAAATACTGATAGGAATCCATGATATAAGTACCGTTATTGAGCAAGTAGAAGTTCTTCAAGCTGGTTTTGAAATCATCACTTGAAAGACCAGTCTAGCTGTAGAGATAACTCGCCTGATTAATTTCATTTAGGAGATACTACACTGCTAGAATGTACCCATTGTTCCATAGACCGGAATCTAGAGTACTACAAGATGCTAGATCGAATTCATACGAGCTCAAGTCAGGTAAGTATTTAGATTTATTGGAGTTAAAAAGCTCGCAGACTTTGGTGTTAAAGATTTCGATTAATAAACTTTAGTCAATTTTAATGTCATTGTCGCTTTTCAGCTAAGAAACCAAAGAGCTCATAGCACTGTTAAGTTCTTTGCTGTTGACTGACAGCTAGTTGTCTTGTTGGGATAGAATATCCTACGGTCGCAATTCATATGTGCCAGTTTATCTGAGCATATGAATGGAGTAAGTTTTAGGTGCTAGCCCTCTGATAGTAGAGACATAATGTAGCTAAGCAATATTCCCTTCAAATGCAGAAATCAACCCGGAGGTAATAGCATAATTCGCGATGGGATAAGCTGAAAATATCCCAAACCCTAACGAAGTAGCTAGAATCAACGACAAGTTGATTTTCAGAAGTTTTGAGGAACTAGAATTTGTTCTTCGTTTAGTCTAAAAAATCCCTTTGTGGATGACTTAATTCTGCATGCCATTCGTTTACTGCTGCAATACTTCATATTACGCATACATTTCTTGAACTTGAATCTTCATTTTCAAGGTATTCGCTGGAAATGTGCAGAATAACTTCAAAATCTATTCTCGTTTACTTTGAATGTACCAGAATATCGGAATCAGCTACGATGTCAGTAGCAATGCTAGTGATTCCAGAGAAACAAACGAGATGATTGATAAGATTCGTAACGAATCATTGTCATCTTCAGCTTCTTAGAAACACAGATTTGCTACAGTCTCAAATGTATTGAAAATAGATTCTTGATTGTAAATTCTAAAACAAACAAAATTAAAATATTACAAACAGTCAAACCACAGAATTGTCAAAACCAAGGGAATACTATCTTACATATATCTCAAGAATGTTTCCTTCTTTGTCTGCGAGTACATGAACAGATTTTGTGTCATCGTGATTAGGGAGTAGATTTTCCTTTAGACTAAAATTGAGGAGATGTTCCTCTGGTTGAAGATAATAATTGATTGATTTTGATCTCTTAGAAACCTCCCATAGAGAGTATCAACATCTTCATTCACAAAGAGCTTCACTCGTTCCTTGAATCCTTGCTATAAAGTTAGAGAATCTTTCCTGTAAAAAGTTTCTTTTGGTAGATCGTTCATAGACGCAAATAACCCTTGATCATAGATCTTGAAGTACTCCGTCTCGAAGATTATTGAAGATATCAAGTAGATCGACTCGTAACCTTGGAGAAAAGAAGAAAAATGAATGAAAACCAAAGAAGAAAAAGACAGAATGATGTAGTGTTTGTAGACTATTTTTTGACTTATTTTTTTACCTTTCACGATGTTATCATACGAAGCTACTTGTGCCTTGAATTATGCTCTAACATAGAAGTAGAAACTGGAGATAATCACTAAGAATAACAAAATCAACAGCAAGCCCATGAAATACAATATCCGCATTGTTTTACTCTTGTATCCTCGTGATACAGCAGCTGCTAAGATATTTTTAAACGTGTGAAATTCACTAGAAGTGCTTTTGACTGAAATTGCTTAACCCATTTTGTTGTTATTGTCGTTATTGGGTTGATTTGGCTTTTCATCAGCTTTCTTAGATTTATTGTTCGTTTTCTTCATTAGAATCCCATGCGTGTTGAATGTGTTTGAATGGCTATTTTTATGAACTTGCCGTTGTTTCTTGGTTTGCGATTTCTGCAATCGCTCCCCTGCTGATTTAGGAGTGTTCAAGTTCGTTTTATAGCTCTTCATATGCTGTATTTTATTGATCTTCTTATCCTCTATGACCCTATCATCTGAGCTGCTATTCGATCTGTTTCCTTAATTCGTTTCAATTTTTGCAAAAGCTTCAATAACTGTTTTGATTTTATCTTCAATATTCTCATCTTCTTCGGAGTTTTCCTTTTCACTGGAATCCATTATGAGGTTCTCATTCCCACTATCGGTTGCTCCTAATTCCTCAAGAAGGTTCCTCTGATCCAAGGAGACTTCTTCGTTTTCTTCATCTTCTTCCTTGCTATTTTAGGACAATTAGTTCCTTTCAAGATTAACCATATCTTGCCCTAACACAACAATTTCATGGCCATCTTCATCGCACCGAACATCAACTCTATTAGTAATACCTTCTCTGTTTGTTTTATCTTCTCCTGCATCTGTTTTAATGTCTACATCGGCTTGCGAAATGGCAGTTAATCTCCCATCGATAATTAATTTCTACCCAGATGCATCGAAAATATTCGTAGACATATCAAGTTAATCTGTGTTCATGGTGTGTTTCTACCCCTCCAATAGCAATGAACTATCCATTTATGTGGTTTATTACTTTTAACCTTCACGGATAAGCATGGTAATTTGATTTGAAACTATTTTAGCTTAATTTGTGTTATTTCTTTGTAGTTTTTTGGATTGAGTGATCGAGTCATTCTAACTATTTGACATCTTCTACGATTGCTTTAAAGCTGAAATTACCTTGAGCTTCTTCGCTGCCTGCTAGAATTGACCTGCCGTAGAGTCGATCAAATCCCCATTCTCCTTAGCCGTCCCCCCTCTTTTGGACATCAGTAAAGTCCTTGTGAATTCTAAATTCGATGGGATTATTGATTATCGGCTCTTTGCAGTATTCATAGTTGTATCATTAAGCATCCCAAATGCAACTTCCATGTATTATTTTTTCTTTTCAATATCCTACTTGATCCCTCTGATTGCTTCTCTAACCTCCGATTTCTACCTGATTAGCTGTATTTTTTCAATTTAAATGAAGCCAAGTTTGAATCCTTTGTAGGACGTTGCGAGCTTTCCAATTTTTAAGAGTACATTGAAGAAACGAAAATTTCTTAGATTCAATTGTTTTAGAAGAAAATTGAAATCATCTAAGCAATTAAATGGGTTGTTTCGTTAGTGAAAGAAGACTCCACAGCTGTCAGCTGTGTGAGGGTTGATAAACAAGGCGTTCATCTCTTAGCTGAGATTATTTGATGGCGAATCGAAGATAGAACTCATGTGAATCCCCAAGGCTGGCATCATCTTAAGAATGTCGAATCGCTAGACCATATGCAAGTGTTTCTCGAGAAACACATGAGAAAAGAGTTTAACGAAGATTGATCTTGTGACATTGCAGATCTTCCCATCAGGTGAGAAGATCATGTAGTCAAACATCTAGAAATGGAAAAAGAAGTAAAATAACAGAGGGATAGATGAAATATGGATGGTATCCAAAATATACTTGATCTTACTGTGTTTTATAACTGAAAGAATGCACTTGCCCCAAAGTCGTTGAGTTATGTTTGATCCAATCGTATCCTCATTGAGAGAGGGACAACAAATCCTGATTTTTTAATCCCAAACACTTGCAGTTCTCCAGCATTTATCCCATTGAGTGTTCCGCTCTTGACAAACTTGTAGAGAATGTTATCGTGGATGTTCTTCAATTGCTCAGGGATCAACATGTTGCAGTTCTATGTTGGTCCAAAAGAGATTTGTTTTTTAAAGGGTAATTGTGGGGAGATAAGAGATGATTTTGTTGCTGTTTGTGTATGTGCTACTCGTGAAATAATTTTACCTTGTTGACCATTTCTGGTTTGGGATATCCAAATATTTATGTAGCTGACATGCTAGCCTGTTTGATTGTCCCAATCGGATTCAACAATGTGATATACACAACACATGCTGTTTTATTAAACAGTTAGATTTCCCTTTCCTTTGAATTATGTGTCTTTAGGTTCTTTCTATTGTAAATCTACGCCTTCAAAAAACATTCAAATGTCAAAAATTGTCAGAGATAATTTAACTTTCTTACTTATTTCTGATATGTGCTCGGTTTGATTCTTTGCAAATCGAGCGTTTCGGAATATATGAATGCTAACTAATATGCTCGCTTGCTAGTTGGATGATACTAGAACATTCTCTCGATAAGTCTATGCACCGAATGCTTGAGAACACTGATTTTCACGATTTATCCATACAACTCTTGTAAATCAATGTATTCGCTGCATAACGTTATCAGTAAATCTCTAGTTAGCAGTAAACATTCTTTCAGATGCTTTTGTATTCCTACAAACCACTCATCCAGCTAGATGACTTTGATCATTTGAATCTTTTAATTGTAAATCGTAGGGTTGTTGAAGAAGTTGTAGAAGTTCTTTTAGGCTCTGTAGAAGATTGACGAGAAGATCATTTGCTCTTTCAGGGAAGACAAACTCATTTCTTCGTTCATGATCGAGACAACTTCGACGAAGGCACTTGTAGGCACATTCACAACTTCAATCAAGAACAGCAAGTAGTTGAAGCATAGTGTGTGAAAAGATTTTCTCTTGTAATGAAGAAAAATAAAAAGGAATTTTATTTTTACAGAAATTGTTAGTGTAATTGCTTGTTACTTAGTGTGTTCTGTTGCGTTTGAATTGTGTGAGGTACTCCTTAATGAATGACGTGAGATACTGTGAAATGAACTTATCCCTGAATCTATGTCCTTGTAATTCTTCCCATGAGAAGCCTTCTTCTCTTCTGAATTGCTCACAGAAACAATCTTATTTATTACATTCATCGAGATGATTCTCGTAGATGCTCTCATAAAGCACTGATCGCATGATGTGCTGGTAGTCATGCATATCTAAGTGATTGGTGAGGGCGTAGACTGTTCGGATGTATAAGTTTATGGCTCGGACACTGGAGTATTCTACATATAATTAAAACAAAAATGATAGTACAGAATGAAAAATGAAGATAATTACTACCTTTTGCTTTGAGAAATAACTAGCTGATTCTGTGATTCAAAGCAATCTATGCAATGGAATATGAAAATGGCACGATCAAAAGAAGCATCAAGGGAATAAGAGATACCCTGAAATATTCAGGGAAATGATAAGAAAGGCTGAATAGAGCAGCATTCAGAACATGGAAGACTTTGAAGAACATCGTTTCAAGGAGAATTTGTTTATTATGGTATGTTAGATCGTACAGCAAGATTACTATTTGCAGGAGTGCTACAGCGATATGTGCTGAGACGATAAGATCAAATGGTGCAGCTAATCCAAAGAGAAGAATCAAGAAGAATTCTAGGATAAGTTCAACTTGAAGATTGCTGGATTCGATTTTACTAAGATAATCCTACAAATCGAAGGAATAGCTGAAATCATGAAGGTTTTGGATGAGGGAGATAATAGCAGTTGTAGATAAGCAATAAGATGACAAGAACACTTGTGATTAGGAGGATTCAGAATTGAAAGTAACCCAGAGAGACGTTGCAGAGAATGGGATTAGTAAGGCGTAGTTGTAGATGTTGAGTAAAGCTGAGAATGGATAGTCAAGAGAACGAAAGATGATGAGATGTCCTTTGAGAAAGAAAGCAATTCGGCTGCAAAATAATATGAATAACAATGAGTTCAAGGTAGCTACTAGGAAGAGAAATATCACTGAGAGGTCTAGCAGTGATTCTGAGGAGATCTATTAGAATAATGGCACACAACGGAAGCTCCCAAGGATGTCAAAGTAGTAGTCTACGAACCCATTGATACTTGATTTCTCGAAGTTATTTGACTTCAAATCAGATGTTACACCTGTGGTTAACATTAAAGAGATTAACTGCAAGCTCTTTAATGCTACGAGAAGGGTTGATAATCTCTTCGATCGGGAGAATGACATCTACAAAAGGAAGAACGATTCCACGTAGAATGCATTCAATCGTTTCCGCAATGTCTTCATTGAGACAAAGAGATAGAAGAGGAAGATAGATTGATTGTATTACCGACTGACTGAACCTTTGAGGGTAATTAATTTTGATTTAAACATCTAGCAAGAAGGAAGATTGGATTTTTGCTAAAGTAATCCTGGAGATTTTGATCAAGGAGGGGAATGAGGAATTGAGAATTTACATTCAAATAATGAATTTTCTGTGTAAGTAACTCTAATTGAAATGAAATGATGGAAGGTAGAGAAATATCTAATAATATTGTGTTAGGATTTCCAAAATGAGATGAAAATAGTGCTGAATGGAAAAAGCAGAAAATAATAAAGATGAATCGGCGATCTGTCTTAAATTAGAAATTTCAAAAAAAGGAGCCAGCACGAAAAATCTAAAATACTGAAGATGTGTCTTTAGAGGAACTACACTAGAATCAGGGGGGGAGGGGGATATTTAAGTTAAAAAGTGAGTGTGTAATTATACAAGCTTTGTTTAAATTAAAAGAATGGCAAAAAAGAGAATGGGGAGGTGATCAAAATTATAAGCTCAGATGAAAAGGCAGTGATATCGAATTTGGAAGAGGGGAAATTGGGGTATTAATAATCCCTTTTGAAATGAAAATTCGGTTTAATTTAATCAACAATCAAAGCGAATTTGCATTAGCAGCTGATAAAACAGAGAAATTTATGAAAGAAAAATAAAAAATATCCACCTAATCTGATCATAAATGAAGTCATTGATAATGTTGGCAATATTTATTGTAAAAATGTCAAACATATAACTTAAACAAATAAATGAATAGACAAAGGGATAAATACAAATTTGTTATTTTTTTAGTCAATCCTCAGAGGTTATCGTTGTGCTGTATTAATAAGAGTTTCATTCAATTTGGATGAAAAAAGTTCATTAGTCAAAAGCAATTCGCTATGGTTAAATCTATAATCGTAACGAAGAAGCCAACTGCTATTATTATTACTGATAGTTTTATTAAGGTGATTATTACTAAGATTGTTGCTATTACGATATTTGCTGTTATTACTATGCCTGCGATTGCATCTGTGAGAGTGTAATTTTAAGCTATGTGATCTTTTTGTTCCTAAAAATGAATAAAAACAAAAACCATAAATTACAATTATAGTATTATGATTGGGAATCCTAAACAATAAGCTAAATTCTTACAAAGATTCATTCTCGACTAGAAGGAAATCACAAGCTGCACGTTTGCTTTCTATCTCGCCTTTCTAGTATTCAACTTCGTCCTTCGCTTCAGCCAGTTATTTTGCCAATGCTGCGCTCTTATTTTTTTTGCAATTACAACATAACTCAATCAAAAATCAACTTTTTCAACTCCATAAAATAGCGATTCTTACATTTCTTTGAAGCTGCTCAACTTATCCTTGTGCTTCTTCCAGCTACTCCGATTAAACACTAGCTTGCTATTTTAATTTCTCCAAATCTTCCTCCAAACTAGCTTTCTCCTTCTCAGCTGCTGAAATCGTGTGTTCCGCTTCTGCAATCTAATTCAATCGCTTTTCTTACAAATCTTACAACTGTTTCTCAGTGTGTTTTAGCTTATTCTCTAGCTAACTAGGTGCCCTTGTCTTTGTATCTGATTGAATCGTCGATAGAATCTCTTACATCTCTTTTACACGTTTCTCACTGGTTTCACTTAACGTTATTTACTCACTTTAACTAAGCTCACATTGCTGCTAAGCACATTTCAATTATTACTAGAGTTCACTGATTTTAGAGATCTACATCTTCGCTTCCCGCTCAGACTTCTCCTGCAAGTCACTCATCACTGTTGACTTCAAAAACAGACAAGGAAAAATATTCATTTGAGATGCGTTTATTTTGATAAAATTACATATTTATTATGTGTTGTCGCTAGTTTATTCTGCAGTTCCGTCACTACAGCAGTGTTAGCTCTAATAGAGTCTTAATGTTCTATGTCTAGTGTCACTGCTTTGTCCTTCCAGACAGCTACTTCTTTGGTAAGTAATTTCACTTGGTTTTCTAAATAAAACACCTTGTTTTCTAATTCCATTCGGACACTCTTAATCTAGCTATCCTGATAAACAGCAACAAAACAACTAATTAGTCTCTTTCAATCCTGCTAGTTTACTTACTTAATTCGCCATTTTAACACTATTATGATGCTAATTAAGCTCCTCAATCTGTTGTTTGTGTGTTTTCTCTAATGTTTCACATTTCTTCGACCAATTGTCGAGTTCTCGTTAGTAATCCTTCGACCGAGATTACGTTTTTTCTAATTCAATTTTAGCATTCGTGGTATCAATTTCAAGCTACGTTATCTTCGCTTTTGCTCTAACATTATCCATCTCGTACTACTATTTCACACTCATTTCTTTCAGCTAATCTTGTTTTTATTTTTCCTTAAGCTCATCAAGATTCTGCTGTTTCTCACTGAGAATCAAATCAGTTTCAGAACATTTCTTAGAATATTATTCTCTTAGCTAAGCAACCTCCGTCTTGAATGCTAACACAGCGCTCTGCAGATTCGACTTCTCATCTAAAATGCCTTTTAACTAAACAACCAATATTATTACATTTAATAACAAAAAGGAACAATTGTTCATTTTATCTTTAGTTTTTACTTCAGCCGCGTTAATTTGCATTTGATTCTTCATATCCTTAACTTCATTTTGTGCATTCTACACTTCCTACTAAAGATACACTACTTTATCGGATTCCATCGTCTTTGCATTGACTGCCGACATATTCTTCACCTACGCCAGTTCCATCGATAGCTATGCAACTTTCCCTTAAAGTGTCTCCTCTATCTACTTCGTTTTAGCCGCTTCAGTCCGCGCAATATCTGAAATCTTCGCTTCCATCGAAATCGTTTTTTCCTTCCAATGATCCGTCCATCCTTTTTACTCCTGCAAATACTATTATTATTGCTACAACTCACTAGCTAGCGAATTATTCTTTTATGTCAATTAATCTGTGTTCGCTTTGATCGCAGCGAGTTCGACATCGTCGAGCTAACTCTTGGAACTACTTTCTTTCACTAAAGCTAGATATTTCGTCATGTATTATTCTCGTTCTGCTTTGACAGCTTCGAGTGACTCACGAACTTCTTAAAGAAGAATTTCTTTGGTTCGTTTTTGGGTTTCGAGCACATTTAATTATTCCGTTAAGATCTTAAGACTATCTTGTGATTTATCGTACTGCTTCTGCAATACAACAAACCCTTCTGTTTCTTCAACTTTGATGACTTACTTACCTTGCAATTCAACATACCTAACAACAAATCATCCCAATTAATACAAAAATTTCCTTTTCTTTTCTCTAAAATATTTTTTTGTTTTACTTCTGCATCCATGCTTATATTTCCATGTTTCTATGCTCTAGCAGCAACTATAATTTGTTACATTCAGCTTCAAGGTTTCTAATATAATCGCTATCGCTGTTGTCTGGCTAGTTCTATGAAATATCAGAGGAACTTAACGATATATGTTGTGTTTCTGTATCATTTCTTGCATCTTTATTACTCTCTTTATTCCCATCTGTTAAGGAGTTCACTAATTCACTGTTTTATAACGCTAGATCTCTATTCAATCTTTACAATTTCTCGTTTTCCTCTTTGATAGCAGCCATTTTAGATTCCAATTATGTTCTAGTTAATTTTTCCTTTTTTAACTCCATTTCCAGTTGAGAATAGCGTGAATTCATGGTATTATTTAAATTACCTTGCAGCTCCTCTCCAACATCACGTGTTTCATCTCCTTCTAGCATATTTCTCCTTGAACTCTTAATGGGTGTCACTAAATCACCTGAAATACTTTATTGCTATGATTGTCCATTCCTATTGGACTTAATGAGATCTTAGAATCTATCTAATTGCTCTCCACCATCTTAACTCACTTGCCTAAGAAACTATTCAGTTGATCGCAGGAACTAATTCGTTTCTTTCTACGGAGATGGTGCTTTTCTGTTATCTTCTCTTGAATAATCTCTGTTCATATCTCTAGATGATATCCCATATCGCTCAGTAAGAGCAGGAGATTTATCATAGGGTAAATAGTATTACTACTACTGCTGTTATCCTATTTCTCTCATCTATCCTCCATCTTTTCTGTATTCATTTTTGTCTTGACTTTACGCTCTTTGTAGCTGATTCTTGGGCGGATTAACTCGATTTGTAGAATTGTCTTGAATAAGATTAGTATTATTAAAGGTGTTCTCCCTGTCTGATTACTTAATGCTCTTGTTTCCACTAGCAGCACCAGCTACGATCCTAGGAGGTTGCACTTTCTTCCCATTGAGAAGATCTAAGATACTGGAAGTTTAGAGCATTTGCATTTTTGGAGGAAGTGGAAGTAATCTCTGTTGAGGAAGTGGTGATGTCTAACCACTTAAATTGTAGTTCCCGTAGTGAGTGTTGCTACTGCTTAAACTGTTTGGACTAACATTTGGGTAGCCAGCAATGATTGAACCGTTGCTGTTGGTTTTAGAGGAATTCAATGCCATCGAGCTGAGGTTCTTGAATAGAGTGCGCTACTACTATGGAGGAGATGGTACATAAGATATTCCTAATTGATTATTTGTTTATTGTCTAATAGGGTAGTTGGGTGGTAACTGCTATTGCTCTTGTCCTTACCCTTAATAATTGTTGTAGGATAACTGCTGTGAGTTTGTGTTTTATTTTCTGTAAATGTCTATGTTTATCCTAGGCATTTCTCTTTCCTTTGAAAAGCTCAATTGATTAGTATTGCCATTAGTATTTGCTGCTGCTGTTGTTATGGCTCGCATGGAGTTATTTATTGAGAAATTGGTGTGAATATCAGTCTTCTTTGTGCCTTTATCTCGCGATAATATATTTCCTTTTGTCTTCTTGATTATTTGTTCTTTGTTCTTTGTCGGTTTATCACAAGCTAAAAAGAAATTATCTAATTGATTAATAGAGCAGTTGAAAATCAAAAGGTGGGTGGAGGTCGTAGGGTGGATTTTCAGTTGAATAATTTGGAAGATTTTAACCAACCAAATTAACTCAAATTGAGAGAGTAATCTACAGATCTAATGAATGAAAAATGAGAGCTAAGAGATAATTTGATTCTTAGACCCTCTCCAATCCTATGAATAACTACCTTCCTCGTATAAATCAGTTAAAGCAAGAACACAAAGAGAAGTGTGAAAGTTTATGTGAATTTTTCGATCCATAAAAATACACTATTTATGTTAAGTTACAGTAGAAATGAAAAAATACTTAATAAACAAATGATTTATTCAAATTCATTTTAAATTATTTTATTGTGCTTCTATTCTTTCATTCATTTCTTGGAGGCATTGCTCGAAGCATTGTATATCGGTAATTGGAAATGTGAGCTAGTGCTTCCACCATCTGCGATAACTGTTCCTTTCGCATAAATATTCAGTTCTTCATCGTTTCTGAATGTTTCTCGAATATGTAACGGTGTAATTCTACTCTACCGATTATTCTTTGCGAAATTCCCTGCTGCTTCGAGCACCTCCGCAGTGAGATACTCCAACACCGCTGCAAGGTATACATTCGATGTGCCAGATATTCTGAACTCTCTGCATCGTTCCTTCAGATATCTTCTGATTCTTCCACAAGGGAATGTCAATCCACTTTTGACACTTGTAGTCTTTTTCTTGTAAGCGCCTAGTTTACTAGCAGCAGCAGCGCTTCTTGAAGCAGGTGATTTTCTTGGAACAATCTATGCTGCCACTGCTGCTACTGCTACTGCAGCAACCTTTGGTTTGGGAGCTTACGGTGCTGATACAGCAGCTTTAACAGCTGGTTATGCTTTTGAAGGCTTAACACTTACAGCTTTCTTCGGTGCTACAATACTATTATTCTATTTAGCAGTCTATTTTGATTTCGGTGCTTCAAACAGATTCTATGGGATCCTTGATGCTGAGACTTCCAGCTATGCTTTCTCTTAATCAATTCCCTTTTTATCTAGTGTGTCTAATATCACAAGTGATGGGAACATCTGGAATACATCATCCCTATATCCATCTACCATCACAACTGGGTTGTTCAATAAATCTAACTAAATTAATTCTCTCATCTATCCTAGTCCTCTTAGATCGGAAGTTTGCGCTATCGCATTTGCGCCAATCATCAACGACTGCAGATGTCTCGATCCTCTAAGGTAGCCTAGTTGATCTCCTTTGATTTGATTGAAGACTAGATCTAATCGGATTAGCGATGGGATATGTGGAAAGTTCGAGAGATCATTGAGTAAGCAGTCATTGATGGTCAGCATCTGTAGCGAACTAAATCGCTCTAAGGATTATTTGATGCTTTGTGTAAAGGCTTTGAATCTCAAGGACATGATTTCAATCACGTAGACTTCATCATCGTTGCAGTCTCCTTTCTGCGATTCAATGGAGTCAAGCACTTTCTAGACGATCTCTTTGTCAGATGATGATGACATATTGGGGAGTGTTTCTGCTATATATAAAATGAATCTGTGTTTTGGTAAGTTGAATCTTTGTGAGAATAAAATAGATATAATTTATTTGGTAAACTTTTATTCTCCCTTGGGTTTTATAATAAACGTTAACCGCCAATTTAGGATTCTCAGGTTTCATCCGAAAAAGATGAAAATGGGGGGGGGGGGGCCCCCCCCCGGGCGGCAAGGGGGGGGGGGTAGGGGA
>Ga0302271_10002313_pt1 | contig 17275 bp, 12 predicted proteins | sample III_Bog_N1_1_FD_198767 | JGI IMG/M metagenome (GOLD analysis project Ga0302271, IMG submission 198767) | Peat permafrost microbial communities from Stordalen Mire near Abisko, Sweden - III_Bog_N1_1 | ecosystem: Environmental > Terrestrial > Soil > Wetlands > Peat | place: Sweden: Abisko...
CAATCAGTCCCTCATCCGAACGTAATGCTGCTTCTGCCACCTACAAAGCATTCATTAGAACAATCACTCAAAACAAAATATCTTTTAATTTACCAGGCGGCTGGTTGACTCTGTAGCCGAACTTGACATCGTGCAGATTATTAGGTTGTCTTGGCATGTTTTGTTATTGCTGGTTATTTGATTTTTGATAGTAATCATTTTAATTATTGTTGCTACTGCTGTTTTGAGCGTAGTAGTTGTTGTTGCTATTATTATTGTTATTGTTAGAGTATGAGTTTCCAGCGGAGTATTTAGGGTTGTATTCCTGCACTTGATTAGTACTTGGCTGTTCGACCATATTGCGATAGTTGTTTCTTAAAGTGTTGTAAGATTCTGGCTTAGGAGGAGAATGCGAATTGCGAGAATATCCAACTTTGTCAGTACCACCTTCACTGTCCTTGAAGTAGTTGTAGTCTCCACCAATCTGAAATGATGATTTGCCTCCTGGACCCTGACTCACCTAAGTAAATCAACAAACACACATTCATTAGCTCGTTGAAGAGAAAAATAATCGTAATGCCTCATAATCAGATAATATGCATGAGGTAACCATACTTGAACAGATGTATGAGGGTATGATGGCTGCTACTGCTATGATTCGTAGGATGGTTTGTTGTTGAATTGATTCTAGGGTTGGTACGCATCGTTTCCTCCAAACTATTGGGCTGGACTCCTCTTTTGTTGCATGTAATAGGCCTTGATGTCACCAGGATCATACTTGTTGGCATTTGAGTTTGCATAAGGGAACACACCTCCTTGATCCTTGGCTGAGTACTCGTTATTGCCAGAGTATTATGGGACATATGCGGCTACTGCAGTATTAGTAATCGGATTGTATTTCTACTGGTCACTATTACCACCGCGCATTTGATAAGAGTCTTGCTATTGCTTTTGCTGCTGGTATTGCTATTGGCCGTTGTTATTGTTCCTGAGATTCTGCTTTGGTGGTTCGTTATCCCATGCAAGACTTAATGAGCTATTACCACCTAATTTTAAGAAAATAAGTTATTTTTTTATCTGCAATAAAGGAAAGAGGAAGACATCTCAAATTGATTGAGGCTTCTTTTCAATCTTACACAAGATTGAGTAAAATCAAAAGAAGGGAGAGAGTATCTGCAGAAGAAGTAATGAAGCTTACCTGGTCCTTGATTGACTCTGACGTTGGAGGTTCTGTTATTACCGAAGTTGCAATAATTGGCACAGTTAATGTTTCCACTCATTTCCTGGTTGTTTGCTTTCTCTTTTCGTTGGTTGATTTGATTTGTTTGGTAGTTTATCTTTTTAATTGTTTGAAAAAGTTAATCAAAGGGTTTTCAAAGTGACAAAGCATTAAATTAGGCTGCTCGAATAGATTAGAAATTTACAAAACGAATCAGGCTATGGCTGAATTGCTGTAAAAGTTGTTGCAAAATAAAACAGAACCGAAGAGAATATTTATATCAAAACCCAAAAGAAATCAATAACATAAATGTTCAGTTGTAGTTGCTCTTTTTGATGATTCTGGGGTCAAAATTCTGCTAAGGAGAGATCTGCTTGAAGATTGTATTATTGCTCTTGAAGATTTACTACTACTACTACTTTGGCTGCTAGTAGTATTCGATATTATTAGATCCATTTCTACCATATTATTATTATTATTATTATTGTTAATCTTAGTACTCATTATTTCTGGGATATTGTTGGGGATTTACTTAGCTGAAATACTACTGCTGTTACCCTCTTGATCGATCAAAATCACTTTCTAAGGCAGGATGACTCTCAATTTAGTTATCTAAATATGTGTCTTTCTTAGCATTTGTGATTTTTATTACCGAAGGCTGTTGCTGCAATTTGTTATTACCATTTTGATTGTAATAGCTAGTCCTATCGTTGTATCTGCCATTGGCAATGGGACTACTCTATAAATTGCCTTACAAATCTTCCTCTTAAACTGCATCCATTAGATCAAAATTAATCGGATTAGCATGGTTACTATGATCTCTTGATTTCGGAACTAATTTCATTTTCTACTGATTCAAATCATTGCTGTTACTGATGTTATTGTTGCTGCCACTATGATTGTAGCCATCACTCCTGATCTATGTCAGACTATTCCTCTAAGCGCCGTTATTATTGTTATCGTTGTAGCCATTGTAATTGTTCGTGTAGGAGTTCTCCAATCCTTCAAAGGGAGAAAGACTTGGCTTACTGCTGATTCTGTTAAACTGCTGACCGTACTGTGGCTATTGCTATTGTAATTGCAGTTGCTGTAACACTTAGCCATTTGCTATGTTCGATGTTTGCTATTGGTATTTAGGGTTTTATTATTGCTGCTCAGATTAATACGAGATTATCTGCTCATTGTTGTTGTAGTTTCCACCGTTAGGAGGAGGCTGCTAAGAAACAAACCCGTATTTGGAAGGTTTCTTTTCGAAAATGGTGTTGAAGGTATAAGTATGCTGCTTTTGAATCCTTTTCACTGACCCCGGAGTTGCTTTCTCCGGCTATTTGGCTTCCTCTTCCAAGAAATGAGGCCAACTCTCAGGAGAAGACAGTGTCTACCTGTAGAACTCTTCTACGCTGGTTTTAGAGTAGAACAGCACATAAGCTTAGCTGGTCTTTATCTTTAGTTTTAAAACAAAGTGTCAATATGATGCACTTAAGCATATTCTAATTACCTTATCCTCTGGGTTATCTACTAATTCAACGCTGTTATCGTTGAAATAATACCAGTTTTGATTCGACCTGTTTTTGGCGAATGTCGTGTAGTGTCCTTAAGTCAAGGTGCCTCCATGATTCTTTTACAGAAAAAAAGAAAGTTAAATGGAATATTTTTGTGAACACATGTGCCTTTTGTTACGCATATTGCAAAAAGATCATAGATTGGTTTGTCCCTTTGCTTGCCGCTGGTGAGTGAAGAAAGGTCGAAGTCTTTGATAGGGAAGTCGACGAAGTTTGTGAGCTTGCATCTCTTGTTTTTGGTGAACTTGAACCTCTTGAGATGGATGATCAAGATGTTTGGAAGCTTCCAGAGATCTATTTTCTTAGTGGACTCCCTCAGTTTTTTGCATTTTGGGCAGAACCACAACTCTCCTTGCTCTAAATTTTCTTATTTAGTGAACTCCTGAATGCACTGACTCAGGGAGAATGATTCGTCATCTTCCTCTATGTCTTAGCTGTGCTTGTGGTGTCTGTGAGTCTTCTTCTTGGTCTCAGGGATGGGAATCGAAAGATACATGAAAGTCTCAAATTTATGGGACACTGTTGGACAATTGAGACATGTCACTGTAGACTTCGTTTGCCCTTGGAACAAATCTACAACAATAGATCGGTTTCTCGTTAGATACTCTTTCCAACTCTCCTTCGCGTAGGCCTCAAATTGACTTCCATTGTAGTCCTTGCCTTCAATGTATGGACGGTCTTTAACGCGATTCAAATCCTAAAACCAGATAAGATTAGAGATTGAATTTAAAAAAATAAAAAACTAATTAGATGCCTCATGCAGAATGTCGACAAGAAATGCTAAGAATTCATGGGAATCATGTTGCATTCCGTCAGCGAATTGAGGACCAAACATAGCCACCTTTTGTAAAAAATCTCTCGGAGACAGATACTCCTCGTCTGTACTCCACATTTATCTTAGGAAATAACAAGAATAAAAGTATTATTTGGCATTCTTATTATTAGAGGAATATTCTTAGAGCCTTACACCATAAGATCTGCAAAGCTTTTGGTGATTTATCCCTTGGATCCAAGGAAGCTGTTTAAGTTGATCTCTTTTTCTTGGAGTGAACTCAGGAAATAGTCACATAGTGGAGGTACATTGCTCAGACATTGGAGAGCTAAAATAGAATTCACAAAAGATTATTAGCTGCATTAATTAACATGAGTCAGTATCAGATTGTTCATGTCAAATTCACTATTTTGTAACCCTTATTTACAAGTTTATTTCTGAAAAATTTCATTTTAACGATCTTTCTTTTCTTCAACCTTCTTTTTTTCATCCATCTCTTCGCTACGTGTGCATTCCCATTCAACTAAAATAATTGATTTATCATACCTGAATTGATGAAACAGGTATTGCCTAGATTCTCAAGTCCCGCAAGGCCATAAGGTTTTCCTCTAGACGATTCTCCCTATTGAAACTCTGTTTCTTATCTATGAATCTTGTTAGGAATCTGCTTGTAGTTGACCTAAAATTATCAAACACCATCTAAAGGACATTGTCTTGGTTTTGATTTTGCTGTTACACTCATTTTCTTCTTAATGGTGCCATTCTTTCCTTTTTCTAAGGATTTCTCCATATCGATCGATTAGTTGTGCTTATTTATCTTTTCAACTTCTCTCACATCTGAAAAACCATCAGCAAAACAATATGCGAATTATTTTCAAGCAGAACTTCTGAAAATAGATGGAGGAATACTAAGTATCTCAAAGAGTAATAGAGACTACCTTTGCCTGACTTTAACATGCAGGAGCCCATTGGCAGTGAGTCGTCTTGTGCGGCGATAATCGAATCAGTTTTTGTGGGTAGACGACAACAACAATAATACTAATAATACAAATTAATAATCAGTCTTTTTCTAAAAGAAACAAAGAAAGAATAACTTCGATAGGATTTAAAAGCTGTAAGTTCAAAGAACTAGTGAGAGATTCATAGATTTTTGATTGAAATGACTACTCCATCATGTACTCTATTGGACATCTAAAAATCTGAAAGAAACAAAAATATTCCTTAGTAATACGTTGGTTAGTTCAATGGATATTGATTGATATGAGAGAGAAATAGTTTAATCTCTAATTTTGAGGATTCAAGCTGATTTTAACTGAAAAAGAACGGAGTGAAACAATTGACAATCAAAACACAATCGAAATAAAGGATTCAACAACAGAAAATAAAGCTAAACATCATCACAGTACAAATTCATATTATTCTGTTTTCTGTTACTCAAAGTAATTAAATAATGAATTCGAATGAGAAATACTAAAAATGGAGATTGGATACAGATATTTGCTCAGAATTAGGCAATAGAAGATAAATAACTGTCAATTGGGTCATACACATTTCTGGCTAACATAATATCACACGATATCACTTGAACTATCGCCAATCATGGGATACTCCAATATCTTGTTAGCTTTAACTCATCATCACACCAAGCTATTTCTATTTACCCTATCCTTAAGAGAGACAGTTCGATGGAATAACACTTCTCCTTGTTTCAAGGCCTCTGAATCAACAGTAAAATACCCTAGTCTCTCAAACTAAACTGTGTTTAAGTTCCTGCTCTTAAGAATATTAAGCAATCCATTTGATATCATCGCTGTCTTGTGCACAACCAGAGAATTCGGGCTTAGTGCTTAAAGAATATCATCAAACGTATCAGGGTTAGCTGAGAATAAGTCATTGTATAGCCGAACCTCACAGGATTACGCTTCATTTGGATTCAGCCAGTGAATCTGCCCATCTGCTTCTTTTCTGGCACTCTCTTCAACCGAAACTAATCTGCAAAATGCCTATTGATTAGCTAAATCCACTCGATCAACCTCGATTACTCCTAAATACTTCAGTGCTACTCTCGCTCCAGGACATATGCCAATGAACATATTTTTATTTGATTTCTTCTGTTAGCTTCCTTAACGATCCATCTGCTTCTAATTAAGCTCCTTGTCGATCACTTAGTGATGTTCTCTCACATCTGATGCATCGACTAAAACAGTTGCATTTGGTGTTATCTTCCTGTTTCCTTATGTCTCATCTTTTGGAATCAAAGGGATAACTAGTTCTTCTTCAATTTTGTTGTTCTATTTGAATTCCTTGAAATTCGTAATTGTCAGCTGGATGGGATCTAAGACAGCCATTGTCCTTGTCACTATGCCTTCTAGATCTTGTCGCACGCAATAATCTAAGAGCCTGCTGTCAATAACGTTTTCGTTTCCTCTCCGAGATACGTTGACTAAATCAACGAAACTATTGATAGCTTCAGGTCTTACTCCTCTCTTCCTCAAGGCATTAATCGTCAATAGTCTTGGATCTTCCCATCCACTGACTGCCTTGCTTTGTATCAACCGCAGCAGCTTTCTCTTGCTGAGCACTGAGTTTGAAATATTCAACCTGGAATACTCCCAGACAACTGGCTTGTACATATCTAATGAATCTAAGATCCAGTAATATAAGTCTCTTCTGATTTCGAACTCCAGTGTGCATAACGAGTGTGTGATATTTTCCAGGGAATCGCAAAGGCAGTGCGTGAAATCGTAGGTAGGATAGATCTTCCACGCTGTGCCAGTTTTCGGATGTGGATGGTCTTTCACTCGATACATCACTGGGTCTCTCATAGTCGGATTGGGATGAGCAGCATCGATCTTAAGTCTCATGCAGACTTCTCCTTCTTTGTACTTTCCGTCCTTCATATCCTTGAAAATCTGAATGTTCTCTGCTATGCTCCGAGTTCTAAACGGAGATTCTTCTTTCTTCTGCCTGAAATGCAATCAACACATTGAAAACATCAATACAATGGAGAATATTGATTTTACCTGAGTTCTGCCATTTCTTCATGGGTGAGATTGCAAGCATAAGCAAGTCCTTTTTTGACGAGCTGCATGCCACAGTCGAAGATTTAAGGGAAGTAATCTGACGAATAGGTAGTCTTGTAGGGTTGAAAGCCGAACCAAAGCACGTTGTCTTTGATGCTTTCAATGTAATCTAGTTTTTCCTTTTCAGGATTAGTGTCATCGTACCTCAAGTAGCAGATTCCATTGAGTTTCTGCGCTGAATAGAAGTTAGTCCGAAGAGCCTAGTTGGATAAACATGATAAGTTATGGCTTTTTGCTAATTTATTAGAAAGCTATGTTGAGTTACTTTGGCATGTCCAAGATGCAGATATCCATTCGGTTCAGGAGGAAATCGGAGGATGTAATTGATTCCGTTGCGTGCTTGCAAGTGTTGCTGATAAGCCTGTTAGCTGTTGTTCTCAAAACAGAGATCTCTGCCTTTTAAAGAGGCTATTTTATCCCAAATATGAGTCTACTCTTCTTCCTTCATCACAATATTAATATGTTTGGTCTCCTTGGGGCTGCCATTTGCATCATTTCCATTTCTTTCAGCAGCCTGTTTCTCTAGATCTTTTTATTTTTGCAAGTACTTCTGAGCAGCTGTTTCAAACAATAAGAATAGCTTTTTGCCATCATATTAAGGCAGCTTGTCTCTAACTTAGCGTAGAACTCCAGACTAATACTTCTTATCACTGATCAGGATCTCTTGCTTCAAGCCTGGTTTCAAACTCTCAAGACAATCAGCTATTTCTTGAATAACCTTTTCGTCATGAACTTTCTTACCAATTCCCATATGACTTTCAAAATCTATCCAATCTACAGCACTTTGCTTTATAGCTTGATGCTTCACATAAGTCAATGCTTTCTCAAGCTCTGCATTGGTGTTGATGCTTTCGCCGACAACATATTCAGCTAGTTTAAGCTTTTCTTTCTCAAGTGTTGGAGTCAATTTAGTAGCCAATCCAATCAGCAGATTTCCTGTTTTTTTGGAAGTAAATGTGTTTCCTTTAAGATGCCGTTCAATATCTTCCAAGTGCTTAGAGGTGTGCTGGCTGCTTTTAGCTTGATCGAGAAAGGTAGCACTGACTCCTAAGTCCTTCAGTTTCAAGAAGATTCCTGTACAAAACGAGTTAGAAGGAGTGATTGCTTTCACCTTCCAGAAATATCTCAACATATTCAGTTATCTATCTATCTTCCTAGTCCTATCCAAAATAATCAATTAATCGATTTACTGATATTTATTTAGATAAGGATTGCTTGTTTTTGGGAGAACGGATCTATGGGAGATACACATCAATTATCAGAAACACACATACAAATCAGAGCTATGTGTACATTGTTATTGTTAATTTGACTATTTAAAAGACACTTTCATGCATATCCCTTTTTAAACCTTCTATTCCTATTGAACTAGAGTGATATTAAATGTGGCCTTGAAATCGATTTTGATAACCTCATGAAAAGAGTTAAGTAATTTCAAAAGTACCTCATCAAAATCAAACTCTCTACTTCGATTTTTCCTTTGTTTCCATTCAATTATCTTATTAATGACTCAAAATTCCTCCTGATGATGTCATCTCATCACTAATTGAAACCTTCTGGGAAGAGTTTATTATTTACCTTGCATAATTAAGCCAGAAACAAACAATCATTTAATGCGTGAGATGCAATATCTATCCCAAAGCTTTTATAACCTAGCGAAAACATGATAATCCAAACTCTCAGCTTTATCGTGCTTGTCTGGCTGCAGAAACAGCAAGGACTTAATGTAATAGGAGCAGCTGATTACTTTCGAGTTGCTGCTATGCCGCCTCACCTCCTTGGCAGCTTGCTGGGTGACTCTGGATGCAAGAACTTTGCGTTTATTGCTCTGACTTTGCTGTGGATTTTCTGTGTCGATTTAATTTGTCCAATCCAGAACATCTTTCTCAAATTATTAAGTTTTGAGTTCTTCGCTATATTCACGTTGCCGGTGATCGTCCGCAGTCTAGCTGGTCTTCGAGGGCCTTATTACCTACCTTTCACAGTCATTTACTCCATAGCTTACATCATCACCTTGTCGTAGTATTTTGGGACTGATCAACTAACCAGACTGTACATTTAGTTTATATCCTACATCATCGTAACAATCAGCAGTTATTTCTAGCTCCTCGCTGGAACTGACCCTAGAATCCATTAGATCCGGTTTCAAGAGTCCTAGCAATATCCCTGGAGGAAGGAGGAAGTCATGTATTTAGGGAAACATCAAGGAGCTCACTTGATTCTGTCTCGACGGCCTAACATTAAGGTGTATGATCTATTCACAGGAAGGAAGGTGTTCTAGATGCCTTAAGTCCCTGTAGATCCTCGTAAACGAACCATCATTTGCCTATTCAAAGACGAATCAAGGAGAGTGTTGATTTACATTGAATCAGATGAATTCAACAAGTTCTCGCTGAGAGTCGTGACTATGAATGGATTTAAGTAGATTTGTCAGAAGGATTTTTAGGAAGGCCCATGGTTTTATTCACAGAATATTGTCTACGATCAATAGACCATGGCCATTTTGTATTTGAAGTCAGACTCTTAGCAGAATTAGTAAGAAGGAGGAGGAGGAGAACAAAGAGGTCAAGCTCATACAGAGCATGAACATTTAAATAATCCAATAGGATTGGCAAATTAAGATGTAAGAAGGAGATTCTAAGCTGAAAATGACTAAAATACGAATAATAGAAGCTAGAATGGTGAAGGTCTGGAGAGTCAATAGGAACTATGTCCCTGTGGTCTCAAGCTGATCGAACACTTGTTTTTGAGTAGGATGAGAATCTTGGGGCCAAATAGCGATGAGAAAGTGAGGATATGCATCCACAAAGAGCTCATTAACAATCAATTACAATACTACAATCAGAATTAGCTTCTGTTTAAAAGTCATTTCAGTCCTTACTGTGATCGGTTGCAGCTATTCACAGTCCAGTTTAGCAATACTCCAGAAAATAAGAATAATAATAACAATAATTCTGATGTTCTCCACAATCAATCCCTAATAAACTCAGACCACCTTCTTAACAGCGATCCATAAATCGATTCAGCTTGTGTTGATGCTTGGGAGTTTCGCTGTGAAGAAATCCAAGAGTTCTTTTTAGTCAAGGAATCTGTTGTTGTGAGCACTTTTTTGAATATCTACTTACTGGATAACAAGTCCCTTGCTCTCCAGCGAAAAGTCAGTTGCTTTCATCTGTTCTCTATTGCTTCCTTTGTGTCTAACGATTTATTTATCCTCAATAAGAATGAAGAATACTATCTTTGCAGCATCGATCAGAAACAGTTTGATGTAGTTGTAAAAGCATCCTTTACTGTACCAGGAGGGTCAAGACATCTCCACATAGCGCAGATTGACAACTCCAACTCAATTATGATAGCAACAAAGAAAATGATTGTCAATATTATTTATTTCTGAAGATATTGCTGTTGTGCTGAATGATGGTCATCAATAGCACAAATGTTTCTTATTAAAGACAGAAATAGAAGCATTTTAAGATTCAAAGAGTTGATTGGGAATGTGTGAGTTTGTGAAGAGTATGTATGTGTGTGTTCAATTTGATTTATGCTTGTTTGAGTCCGTTAAGCAGTGTGTTAATATAATATCCAGCTAAAGGATTGCAGATTTGATTTGATTTGAAAATCTATCCTTTGTTGATTCCCTTCCTCTTTGGGTGAAATAAGAAAATTCAAAGAGTTAATACCAAAAGCTCATTTTACATTAACAAACTGTAGAAATTACTATCCAAGAGCTGCTCCATGAAGGAAGAACTCAACTCACCTCTTGAAGCTAACATCCAAAACTTGCAAAGTAATTGCCACTTGCTTGCTATTTTGTTGATTTCTCATTTGGGTTGCTTTACTTTTACTGTTTAGCTTATTGCAATCTCCTAAAAAGCTAAGGCTACACGGAAGCATAGATCAACCAAATCTTGCAGGAAGAACTCAGCGCCTAATAGGAAGCCTTTGTTAACGATGTCTAAGCAGATCATCAACCAAGTTAGTCCTTTGGGCGAGCAGGATAATAGTAGCTGCAACAATACATGTTCGACAGTGATGAAGAGACTAATGAACAGCAAGAATATGAAGAGAATGAAGGAGTGTTTGAAGAGCCAAGTGACTCGCATTACACCAGTGAGGAGCCAACAACTAAATGGAACAGCGATCATTCAGAGATCAACAAGGAAATATCCAAGCGGATATTATCTGAGGCCTATAAAGCTGATTTGATGAATCAATAGAAGTCTTACTAATTCAACAGCAGCACGAACAAAAGTATCAAATAACCACCAAAAACAAACAAAACAGATGGAATGAGAATAATCAACAGCAGATGCCAATAAAACAACAAGGAAAACAATTACAATAACGCATAAGAATAATAAAAATAGACTTCTTCCTCTTAATAATCCATGGGAAAATCAGCTAGTTGTTGCTATCTCAATAAGACTGCCTCAATAGGGTCTTAAAAGCGATAACCCAATCAGCAAAGACAAGACAATCTCTAGCCTTAGTTCTTGCAGGATTTGAAGAGAAAGATCAGAGCGGTGTTCACATTTTATGCTTCTTTCGGGGATCGCATCAATGTGCGTCTGCTGAAGTCGAATAAATTCCATAAACTGATGTCGGATGCACAGCTCAAAGACACCGATGCGCTAACTTCAAATCGTCTAGACCTGATGTTTGTCAAGTAAAACGCACACAAGGCTAACATGGATTTTAATACCTTCCTGGAGCTGCTGGCTTAAATAGCAACAGTTAAATTCTCAGGGAAATCACCTTCCGAAGCCTTACAGCTGCTGATTCATAGATATTTTCTTCCACTGTATGAGAAAATCATGGAACAGACTGACTTAGGACAAGATCAACTGACATTTAATATGCCCATCGATCAACAATCGTTATAAGTGCTTAAAGAAGTACAGCCAGCTCTTTATCATATCTACAAGGTAAGTTAATTTTAAATAATTATATCAATGCAAATCATCTGATATTTTGATAAAATGCTATGCTTAATCAGAGTTACTTTCAATGGGAACTGAGCAATTGTGGAGACGTTGAAAAAGTGGCTCAATAGTCTGAAAGTGCATTATTTATCTTCCTCAAAGACTTCGAGATCTGTCCATCTCTCGTCACCAAATCAACTGCTTTTTTGCTCTTCCAGCAAATCATCGACCATAACTCAGCTGTTTAGCTCTCTCAAAACCAAGACATCACTGATTTAACATAATATTTATCCCATGATTCAGGCACTGTTCTGAGTTTCTGGAGGTTCTCAATCTATATTATTAGAATCGCTGAGATCTGCTATAAGAATCTCTTCAACTAGCTTGAGCAGCCACTTGAAGGATAATCTCGTTCTGCTGTTGACAAGACTACTTTCATCTTAGAACGCATGGAATTATCCTAAGGTTTCTTGAAACTCAACAAAAAAGGTTCTTCTGCTTTCTAATCACTTATTATCAAGAAGAGATTGTTCTCTGGATCCTCAGCAACAGCTGACATGTCTTCGATTCAAAGAGGGAGTAACAGCAATTGTAGTTCATACAACCATTCTTCTTTGATGGGCTAGCAATAGCAATATGGTGTAGATTGCAGTAATAACAACTATTCTGGGTCGTTCATGAGTGCCAGTGGTAGCCAGGCATCTTAGCAGTTTAGATCTTAACATAGCAGCAGGTTATAAAGAAGCAGAAGTGATTTGAGATTAAGGCAAGCCACAGGAGGATTATCTGATGATCTCTAAGCGACAATCAGGAATTATTCTCCGATGGGTTTTACCAATCCAAACGCAAGGCTTGATCTCTAAAATCGATAAATATTGGCCGTGCGTGTTAAAGCTATGAGAAATTACAGACTCTTAACGAATCCAGCAGGGTTAGTGGACATGCAATGCGCAGAGAATATTGCAGATATTGATGAGCACTGTGAATCACTTCTGAGCTTATTTGGAAGCTATTGTAGCTTCGGAGATGCAATGAACACATCTTCAATGACATCCGCCAAGTTCATGAAACTCCTCAGAGAAGCAGAACTAGCAACGACAGGAATTAAACCACAGACTCCAAAATCAAACACAAACAATAGCAACAATTACTGCGATATGTTGTACCCCAGCGATGTGGATTTGATTTTCATTAAAGCAATCTAGAAATAACAAGCAAATCCATTTAGCAAATAAGGTAAAATATCAAAGATTAGTTTGTTTATTAATTGACGATGATGTTTCCTCACAGAGCCACTGAAGAGCGTTTAAAGAATGGGCTTTGAGCAGTTTCTAGTCGCTTTGGAGATGGTTGCTGGAATGTTCTACAATGACGGCTACTCTTCGTTTAGCAGATTGCTCCAAGAAAAAATACTCCCTTTAAACTTTCAAAGAAGGAGAAGAGAGATCTCAAGAGATTCAAGCTATTTAAGTCAGCATCATAACAATAACAGCAACTGCACTGTCACCACCAATCCCAGCCATTCCTCACTGTAACCACTCCCTGAGAATAACTAACTGGTGCAAGTACTCCTGGATATCCTGAAAAACCAAGACATCGTTGACATTCTAAGCTTAGTGCACAAAACGATGGCAGGATACTTTAAATTCTACGCTGAAAGCAAATCCACCATTGACTTTGAGAGATTCGTGAGATTTGCTAAGGATTTCGGAATCTTTCCAACGATTATCTCTAAACAAAGGTTGCTAAAGATATTCAGTACCCTAGCGTAGATCTACCATACAACTGATTCGTCTAAACAGTAGAATCTCTAAAACAGTAGTAAGTATGTTATCGATCAGCATCTCTTCATTGAAGCCATTGCTTTGTGTGCATTCGAAGTGCCCTATGTTTAAAACGGAGAAGAACCATCAGACATTGAAAAAGTAATGAAAAGAATAATAGAGAATTTCTTAGTTTTTACTACTCGAATATGTTTTTAAGGATTTTATGTTGCTTTTGTGATCTACAGATATGCTTGCTGATCGAAAGGATGAACCAGTCAGGAGGTTAAATCATGATTACCAAATAGACTGGCCACACAAGGTATCCACACACACACAGTAATTATTAACATATTTAACTTTTTGTTCAATTCATAGATCTCAAAGCAGCTTTGCAAGCAACCTGGACATAGCCTAGCCTTTAAGGAAGAAATACCCATAATTCTTTTAGAGATCATACTAGCCAAGGAATGGATAAAACTATGATACTTAATCATGGAGAGGAGATGATAATGTCAATGGGAATAATTAATTGAACAAAAAGAGCAACAACAACAACCTTTTCGATGAATGCATGATGGAATATGAGCAATACTACGAAGATAGCAGCTAGAATGGTCATATATTTTGAGTGTATCAATCAGATAAATACATGGATATGCCTAAATCATATTAATCTTGCAAGATATTGTTAATTTTTATGTTGAAAGTTGTTTTCAATTGAGAATAGCTGTTTAATCGTTAGGATGAAAGTAAATGAAGCAAGAAAGTTTGAACCTTGCTTTGATTCAATGATTTTTAGCTTAATTGTGAGACAATATTTATTTGAAGAATTTGAAAGTAATCTGAATAGAAGGAGGGATGCCAGAGATATTTTGAAAATAAATATCGCAAACTCACAGGAAATGTGAGAGTCTGTGGGTATCTTTGATTTATTTACCTTAGTCTGAATGAAATGTCTCATGTTTTGGTTAAGAACTTCTTTTTCGCTGCTTTAAAAATCCACTGCGCTCAGCACTGCTGTAGCTAGCAAGAAATTAATTAAGTATTCAAAAAGTTAAATTAAAAAAAGCAAAGATACCCAATATGGATACCACAGAACATATTTCCTCAGAAAAGGAAAAGGAGAATGACTCCATCAAACAAAACCTTCAGAAGAATTTCTTTGATTTCCGAGACAAGCGAGCTATTCTCCTTGATAAGCTAGAAGCAGCCAAGAAAGCTAAGAATCTTCTCAGATTCGGAAACAAGGAGGCAGCTTAATTGATCTAAGCAACTGAAGATAAGAAGAGGCTCGAGGATGATTTAGCTAGGATCGAGGAGGAATTTCAAATCGACTTTAGGGGATTTCTGGAAGAGTTTTCTAAGCAGACAGCCAAATGGATCATACTGATTTACAATGATAAGCTCGATAGCTTTATGAAATAGTTCATCATAGATTTATCTAAAGAGCTGGATTTGCAGATCAAAGAGGAGAAAATGAGGTTATTCATTGCGAGAAAGGGAAAGTCAATCCAAGAGTTAATCGAAATAACTAAGAAAGAATAGGATACAGCAAACAAAACAAAGAAAGATAAGGAAAGAAGCATCGTTGAACAGTAAACTGAAGAGAAGAAAGTACAAGAGACACAAGAGAAAAAAGTAAATGAAGCAGCTGAAGAAGAATTGAAGGAAAGACAAGAGTAAAAGAAAAAGAGATAAGCAGAGATCAATGAGTTTATCAATTAATAGTCCAAGGCAAGTGAACAAACAGCTTAGACTCTTGCTAGTTTATCTCAAAAAAAGTAACCAGATGTGATAAAACCAGACAAAGTAACTAAACCAATTGAGTCTAAGAGTCAGTAAACCAGTCAAGAAGCAAAGAAACAATCAGAGACTAATCAGAGTGAACAAACAAACTCCAAAACAGCAAATTCATAGAATACTGCTAAACAAGAGCAGAAGTAACAGCAGTAATAGCCATAGCCAGCCTAGCAGCAAAGCAATAAGACAGAATCTAATAAAGACTAGCAGAGAACAAACAATAGAAAGCAAGGCTAGTCTGAGAGTAAAGATGATAAAAATAGTAAAAAAGTTCAAGAAAACGATCCAAAGAAGAAACAACAACAACCTAAGGAAGAGAATAAGCAGAAACCAGAAGAGGAAGTGCGAATAGAAGATCTAATCAAGTAACCATTTAAGACAGAGTCACAGCGAGTCGAGGAGCTATTGAAGGAGACTGAAGAAGAACAAAAGGCTATGAATGAAGATGACATCATCTAGATGATGAGAACTGCTGCTGACACCGTGAATGAATATTCTATTGTATCCATGGACGAAAACTACAATTTGTATATCAGAGTTGTTGAGCCTGACTGTAATAGTTTCCCTATTTGCGGGTACGAATTATACCTCGTCAGAGAGCACAGTTACAAAGATCTCATGGAAATGGCGATGTCTGATCTGCAAGCTCTCGATAAGATTCTCTTGGCTAAATCTGCGACTGCCAACATAACCTTGAATCTCATGGAAGCACTTAAACTAAATCAAGAGAACAAATACATCTAGAAAGTTAATCGCAATACATCTGTCTTGTTCTTCGCTGTTGTAGCTCTGACATAAGACTAATAAGCCGATGAGCATGAAATGTTCTCAAGTAAGATCCAGACTATCTTCAGAATTAACCTTCCGAATATCATCCCATAAAAGACGAGCTTCCTTATGGCTGGATCTCTGAATCTTATTTCCAAGGAGTTTTTCCAAGATCCTGATGGATTCGAAGGCAATTTGACTGCCAATAGTTAAGCTCTGAAGCTCTTCCTACCTCTAGACAGCTCTAATGTTTTCTCGCTGTGTCAACCGTAAGCTGTGAGTATTCGAAGGAGTGTGCTTCTTCTGCTGAAAAGCGGACAAGTTCTGTAATGGGGAGATGTTGTTGCGTTCTAGGAAGATAAAAAGGAATACGTCCTTTAAGAAGACGACGAGTTGATGCTCTCTTTGCTGACATACGCCCCATTCTGTCCAGTTGATCATCCTCTTGTGTTCACTAAAATATCTCAAGGAGACCACCATTACGTAAAAAATAATTTGAAATTGAGCGATATTTGAATGTTTATTTTTAAAGGCTGGTGTATCAATCGACGGATAAGTGTACACATGGGGATTGAATGTATTTGGAGAGCTAGGACATTCGAATAAGTTATGCTTACCAGAACCCAAAAGAGTGATGTTCTTTAGTGAGAATAACATTTTCATTGTCGACGTCAAATGTGGGGAGCACTTCACAGTGTGTCTCAGCATCGATGGCAAACTCTACACTTTCGGTAGCTAACAAGCGCCTGATGGGGAGGAAGTCAAGGATAACTATGGAAATGTCATAAACTACGAAAACAAAGGAATCAGTCAACCAGTACCACGCCAAGTTGATTGCTAAGAAACAGTCACTGAGTTCTCCTGTGGAGAAGATCACTGCATATTCTTAACTAAGCAAGGGTCCTGCTATATTTGGGGCGACAACAGTTCGTAGCAGATCATTTCGAATGGGCATTTGCAATTTTTTAGCAACTTCGTGCATCCAGTGAAGGTGGTTCCAGTGAATGAGAAAAATTTCATTTTTAAGCTCGTAGCTTGCTCTAGTTAATAGAACTTCGCAGTTTTGAAGCACATAGTCACTGGAGAAGAAATTTGCGTGGCTTGGGGAGGCAAACAGAACGAATGGCTTGATCTAAGAAAGAACAAAAGGTTCTTTGCGAAAATCACTGATTTCCACGAGATAATTGTAAGAGAAGACTCTTTAATGGCAATAAACTCTATTGGATAGATTTATGCATCAGGGTCTAATTTTGAGTACAAACTAGGCATACCAAAGCAGCTAGACGAGGCACAAGTATCTCTACCCCCTTAGTCGAGAGTTCATTCCGCTGGAATCAGCTCGTTGAATTCCTCAGGAATTATTATCTCCAAAAATTGATAAATATATGTATGAGTTATTTTTTG
>Ga0302271_10002315_pt1 | contig 17261 bp, 13 predicted proteins | sample III_Bog_N1_1_FD_198767 | JGI IMG/M metagenome (GOLD analysis project Ga0302271, IMG submission 198767) | Peat permafrost microbial communities from Stordalen Mire near Abisko, Sweden - III_Bog_N1_1 | ecosystem: Environmental > Terrestrial > Soil > Wetlands > Peat | place: Sweden: Abisko...
ACATCGGATATTCAACTTTTTCAATAAATAATTATGAATGAGTGAGGTCAATGACAAATACAGGTCTATATATTTCTATATCATACGTTTAATAATCCGTAATTTATGCGTGTATTCTCCCGTCTGTTCAGATATAATTCCATTAGAGTCAAGGGTTTCTACTTTCACCCAACCTGAAGCATGAATAATCTGATGTGAATTGAGTAATATCCCGACATGTATTATCCGACCCTCCGGATTTTCAAAGAAAGCCAGGTCGCCGGCCTTTGTTTCGGACAGAAAATCTATCGTTTTACCACTTTCTACCTGGACGGAAGCATCCCGGTCCAACTGAAGGCCATTCATGGAAAACACGATCTGAACTAATCCCGAACAATCAATGCCCATAATGCTCTTGCCTCCCCATAAATAGGGAGCATTTAAGTACTGTTGAGCAGAATGAATCAGTTTCGAACCCGATATTTTTCCATCTGTGATCAACTCAGTTGAATTCAGTGAGTAAATTTCAGTACCTACAAGGCATTCTCCAGCCTTTTCAGAATGAATAGTACTTCCGCCGGGCAAGAACATGTTTTCAGGTGAATTCGCTTTTTGAATGGACAGGATTGGAGTCTGTACCGATTGTTTAGATGCTTTTTTTATTCTGTTCTCTTCTGAAGCAGACAGGATATGTACCATTTTTCGATCTACCCAACCTTTGTAGTTGTCACTCTGATTCCGAACGAATAACCATCGCTCACGGGTCTCCAGTATTTCGACACATTCCCCAAAAAGAAGCTGGGTATATAGTTCACTTCGTTCAGTATCACTTTCACGAAGGGGAACAAGGGGAAGGGTTATTATTGCATTCATAATACTGGAATTATTTTGGGGAAACTCTGGTTATTGATGGGTTATTCATTTATATTCCTACAAAAATAAGGAAAGTTTACAGATAATGTCTCGAATAAGTATTTTTTTCGTAATTTTCGGCGTTTTACATTACATACCATTATTTTATCTGACTTAAGAAGAAATATGAAATTAAATATTACCCAACCTCGCTTTCAAAACATCACTAAAATAGGACTATTTGTACTCCTTGTCGTGCTTATCGTTATGCTTTACCCTTCCGGGGATAAGTTTAAGTATCAGTTTGATATAGGCAAACCATGGTCCTATGAATTAATCACTGCCTCGTTTGATTTTCCTATTTATAAAAGTGATCAACAGATTTCAAAAGAGAAAGAAGAAATTCTAAAAGAGTATACGCCCTATTTTAAGCTGGATACTTCGGTTATAAACTGGCAAATCAGCAAGCTTCTTTCCGACTTACAGAAAAAAGGAGAATCCTCTCCCCGTATTCCAAATTATATTAAAAACAAATTCAAAACTATTTATTCTTCAGGGATCATTTCGGTAGATGATTATAATAAATTACTGGTTGATAAAAAAGAAAATATATCCTGCATATTGCCTAACCGCGTCACCCATATTATCCCAATAGGGAATATATATACGCCAAGAAAAGCATACGAGGAAATTATTAAGGATGCTCCCATTTCACTCAAATCGTACGACATTAACATGTACCTGTCCGAGAACATGAAGTTCGACAGCATCACTTCCGAAATATCCAAAAACGATATGTTGAAGAACCTGTCACTTACGGCAGGAATGATCCAATCTGGTGAAAGGATTATCGATCGGGGTGAAATTATAACTCCGGGCATATACCTGGTCTTACGTTCACTCAAGATAGAATCTGAAAAACGGAAAACATCCCTGCAACAATCATCCATAGTGGTTGTTGGTGAAATAGTAATGATTTTGGGGTTAATTACCTTATTATTCCTGTATGTTTACCTGTTCCGTCCCAGAATATATGACAGTACAAGCAATATAATATTTATTTTACTGCTGATGCTTCTCGTGGTAAGTTTAACTTCGTTCACCATACGGTACACCACGTTGAGTTATTACATGGTTCCATTTGCTTTATTGCCTATCATTGTCCGGGTGTTCTTTGACGCCCGTACTGCCTTGTTTGCTCATATCATCACTATATTGATCATTTCCTTTATGGTGGATAATGCCTTTCAGTTTATACTACTGCAAATCACCATAGGAATGGTTGCCGTTTCGAGTTTAAAAGACATGTCTCAACGGTCACAACTAGCACAATCGGCTCTCTATATATTTCTAAGTTATGTATTGATGTATCTTGCGTTCGAATGTATTTCGGAGGGGGATGTAAACCGGATCAACTGGCAATACATCATCTATTTTGCCATCAGCAGTGTATTCCTTTTATTTGCCTATGTGTTGATCTACTTGTTCGAAAAAGTATTTAATCTCATCTCGAGTGTCACGTTGGTGGAACTCACCAATATAAACAGCGATTTAATGATCCAGTTCTCTGAATTGGCACCCGGTACTTTCCAGCATTCCATGCAGGTCTCAAACCTGGCTACTGAAGCTGCTAAGAAAATTAATGCAAATAGCTTGCTGGTACGTACCGGTGCACTCTATCATGATATCGGAAAAATAAAACATCCCGAATGCTTTATTGAGAATCAAATGGGAGGTAAAAATCCACTTACGGAGATTCCATATGAAGAAGCTTCAAGAATTGTTATCAACCATGTGACTGACGGCATCGAAATCGCTAAGAAATATCATCTGCCGGAGCAAATCATCAATTTTATAACTACCCATCATGGCTTTGGGAAAACAAAATACTTCTATAATTCTTTTATCAACGCTAATCCGGGCGTAAAACCAAATGATGAAGTATTTACTTATCCTGGTCCTCTTCCAAATAACAAAGAGACTGCAATACTCATGATGGCTGATGCAGTGGAAGCACGTTCAAGAAGCCTGACAGAGTACACCGAGAAAAGTATTGATAAAATGGTGGAGGATATGATTGATGGACAGATTGCAGAAGGTGAATTTAAAGATGCTCCGATTACATTCAGGGATGTGGAATTAGTAAAATCGGTATTTAAGGAAAAAATTAAAAACATTTACCATAACCGTATAAAATATCCTGAAGTAAAGAAATAAAGGCTGACACAAGATAGTCACGGGAATAAAAAAACCTCTGCATCGAATACATCGATGCAGAGGTTTTTTTATTCCCGTGGGATGAGTGAGCACTATCCAACATATAGATTTAATTAATCCGGACCGTAATCTTCTTCGCAATTCTCAACGCAGTGGTCAGGGTACTGAGATCCGTGTTCAGACTTCCATCCGCTCCCGAATAATGGCTGTGTCCAACAGGCTTCATCACATAATGCGGTTTTAGATCGTTTGTGTCGAAATCTACGGAATAGACAATTGCCGGCTGACTCGATGTTGTATAATCTATATCGGTAGGATATTTGTCATTCGTCCAATACTCATTCCAGTCCCAGCTTTGATTTAACTCCAACAGAATTTTATATTTCCCATACAATCGTTTTCCGGTCCTGGTATGCAGGATAAATGAAGCAGCAGGAGTAGCACCGGTATATGCATCAAGCACCGGATGCTTCTTTGTCGGGTTATAAGTTCCATACTCGTTAAGCACGTTCCGGTGATGTGCCCAGTAAGGTAAAGCTGCCGGACGCAGTAGTTCACCCTCCATCCATTTTCCATTCAATCGGGTGGCATGTTTAAAAACTCCTTTCCCGATACTCTCCGAGACATACAAGGTCTGGATATAATTTCCGGTTTCATCTGCCAGCCAAATGGCAAACAAGGGATGATTGTGATCTTTCCCTTTCTCAAACTGAATAGTGATGGCAGTACCGCCACTCAGGGTACCATAATTTTCTTCAGAAAACACTTCCTTTTTCTTCTGTGCGGAGCTGGTAACAGCCAACACAAGGCTCGTTACCAATAGGATACTAATTCTCATGATCCTTTTCATTGATGGTCGATCTTATATTTTCAGGATAATACCAATAGTGGGCAAAATACTACCCGTAAAGTTATCAATCGTTCTCAATACATAGTTGGATGGATTCGAGGGATCGGTTTTAGGAATATAAACCTGATTGCCATTCCCATCCGTAACGGTAGTACTGTTTAAGTTTGTGTAAACAGGAGCTCCCTGAGTTTTAAAGTTATACACATTTTGAATGTCGGTATATAAATTTAGCACCCATTTTTTAAAATAAAACTCCTTATCAATGCGCATATCCAGCTGATGGGTATTGGGCAACCGCAGGGTATTAAATTTTGAGTAATCCAGCAAAGGTTGCTTACTGATATCCCACACTTCTTTGTTGGCTGAGGCGGCCAGGATAGGCGTATAGGGAGCACCGCCTACAAATCGCCAGCGGATAGCTACATTCCAGTTTCTCCGGAGCTTATAACTCCCGGTCAGATTGAACAGATATTTGGTATCCCACGACGATGGCAGGTAAACACCTGCCGCATTGGTGAACTCACTCCGAAAGTAAGTATAGGTTGCAGTCAGATTCATCTTTTTCATTTCCATGATTTTAAACAACACTTCTACGCCGTAAGCCCGCCCTTTTCCGGTGGAAACAATTTGCTCATCACCCACTTCTCCAAACTCGGTGCCCTTGCTGGCAATGCTTAATCCATCGGCTACTGAGAGCGGGTAAAAATGATATTGCTTGTAAAAGCCTTCCACAGTCATACGCAGGAATTCCATCGGACGATATTCAACACCCGCAATAGCCTGATTGGAAATCGTGTATCGCAGGTCTTCATTCCGGTTTACTAGTGTACCGGTTGCATCCCGGTACCCTAACGTAGTATAGGCAGGTTGTTGTGCATACCGTCCGACGTTCCCGTTCAGGGTGACTGTGGGTGAAACGGCATAGGATATTGAAAAGCGGGGTGAGAACTGATTCAGTGGGTTCTTCATATTTTCATTATAATTGATCCCTGCAAAATTGATTCCCAATGATAATTTCAGCACATCCTCGAAATACTCTTTCGATGCCTGTGCAAAGGCTTGATAACCAAATAATCCTATTTCTGAATTATAGACCAGATTGCTTACCGAACTGTTTAAAAACAATTGGCGGGAAGTAAAGTTAGTGTAATGAGAATATTTAACCCCGGCACCAAAACTTAGTTTCACGGGCAATTCGGTATAATTGCGTTCGAACCGTATTTTATTTTCAGCTTCATCTGACTTATAATCGGAGGTTTTCGTGCTGTCTGTATTGTTGTCCTTGTATTTGTAATTCGTATTCCGCAGCATATTCCGGCTGGCAACCCAGGTGTCGTAATGAGTATCGGCAAAATGTTTGTACACTGCCCCCACGGTGTAGTTCCACTGTTTATAGGTAGGCAGATAGGATAACAGATAAGTCTGGTTCTCGGTAGGATTGTTTATGCCCAGGTTAAGTGCATCATCATCAATAGCTCCAATGCCCATAAAAGTAATTTCATTTTTAGCATTAATCCGGGTTTTTACTTTTACCTGAAAATCATTGTAGGTTGGCAGAAAAGGTAATCCGATTGCTGCAAATAAGAACTGAAGGTATGATTGCCGTGCTGATACAATAAAAGTGGAGTTGGCACCTAACGGTCCATCGAGCGTCAGGGCTGCGTCAGAGGCTCCTACCGACAGTTTTGTGTGTATTCTGTCCATACTCCCATCTTTTTGTTTGATGTCCATGACGGAGCTTAATGCGTTTCCTTTATTTGCCGGAAAAGCGCCTGTGTAAAAGTCAATATCCCGGACAAAGTCGGGATTAATCACTCCAACGGTACCACCTGATGAACCTTGTGTGGCAAAATGATTGATAACCGGGATTTCTATTCCATCCAGGTAAAACACATTTTCGGATGGTCCACCACCCCGTACGATCAGGTCGTTCCGGTTCGGGTCGGTAGCTCCCACTCCGGGCAAGGTCTGGATCACTTTCGAGACATCACGGTTGGCACCGGCAGTTTTTTCTATCTCCTGTACCCCCACCGATAATACTGAAAGCGGACTTTCTATCTTTTTCGCTGAGTAGTTTTGGCGTACGGTAACTTCTTTGAGCTGTACTGCCGATTGTTCCACCGGCACATCCATAAATGTAGTCTGGTTCCCCTGCACCTGGAATTCAGCCGATATGGTGGTTTCATAACCAACCAGACTAACCACCAACCGCTTGAAACCGGGTTCAATGCCTGCAAAGATATAATTTCCATCCAGGTCAGAAGTAGAACTGATGGTGGTTCCCTGAATTAAAACCGAGGCAAATTCAATGGGTTGATTGGTCTTTGAATCAAATACTCGTCCCTTTATAATTCCTTTCTGAGAGAAAACATGCATTGAAAACAGTAAAATAGATAGAATAAGAATACCCCGGTATTTCATAGAATAGTATTAACGTAGATGGATGTAGCGATCACTTTCATGACAATAACAAAATGGCAATTAAAATAGTTTAACAGAGAAAATGAATCAGTGTATTGGAAATATCTATAAACAAGCTGGAACAAGCAGCAATAAACAGCAAAGGAATAATTACTGACAATAGAATTCACGCTTATGTAATCCTTTATACACAATTGTGTAGCAATAACATCCTTATTTTGTTATCAAATTAAATACTAAAAATAAAACAAGTATGAAAAAGAATGTACTGCCTTATTTGCTATGTCTGTGGTCTATGGTGTTTGTTGCCGGATGTAAAAGTGAAGACACTGCCAGAGCAGTTCCGGAGACTGTAAAGTTTATGGTCATTTCGGATATTCATTATTTCGATCCATCGTTATTTACACTGCCTGCAAATGCAGATTTCCAGCTTTATTTAGCAGCCGATCGCAAGTTGATCATCGAAAGTAGCGCTATCTTGAAAAATGTATTGGCAACAGTTATGGCCGAAAAGCCTGACTTCTTACTCGTTACCGGAGACCTGACTAAAGATGGTGAGAAAGTCGATCATCAGGCTGTCGCCGCATTGTTTAAGACTTTGTCCGATAACGGAATCAAAGTATTGGTCATTCCTGGAAACCACGATGTCAACAATCCCGCAGCAGCAAGTTACACAGGCACTTCAGCAACATCCATTGCCAATGTATCCGCCACCGAGTTTGCCTCGATTTATGGCAATTGCGGCTATGGCAATGCTGTGGAACGTGATCCCAATTCATTGAGTTATGTTTCTGAGCCGGCAAACGGTGTTTGGGTAATGGGTATAGATGCCTGTCATTATGCTCCTAGTGAAACAGCTGGAAGTCTATCAACAACCACCCTCGCCTGGGTTAAGTCGGTTCTTGTTAAAGCGAAAGCACAGAATAAAATTCTATTGTCGATGATGCATCACGGTATAGTCGAACATTTTGTCGGACAAGGTACTATGTTCCCCGAATATCTTATCTCCGACTGGAAAAACACATCTGCCGTACTGGCTGATTCAGGCATGAATGTAGTCTTTACCGGACACTTCCACGCTCAAGACATTGCCAAAGGAACCGGGACAAAAGGGTATATATACGATGTAGAAACAGGAAGCACAGTTACAGCACCTTGTCCTTACCGCATCATTACGCTAAACACCGTAAACAAGACATTGAAAATTACCTCAGGAAAAATTGATGGGGTTACCTACAGTACTATTCCTACCGGCACCAGCTTTCAAGCCTATGCCAAAAACTATTTAAACTCAGGAATGAAAGTGATTTCGTATTATATGCTGAGCGGTGCACCCTATAACGTCCCCACGACAGCAATCACCGCCTATAAGCTGGATAGTATATTTGCCAATGCTTTTGCAGCCCATTATGCCGGTGACGAAACTCCTGCTGCTACCGACAATGCAAACATTCAGACAGTAAAAGCTGTCAGCCAGACACTGGGAGGTGCTGTTCAAAGTGTCTGGACCGATCCTGCTCCAAAAGACAACAACATCACCATTGATCTCAAAACAGGAATAGCTACAAACAACTAAATTCAGCTATTTAACAAGTAAATAAAGGGTTTTCGGCAGGTTATCAGCCGGAAACTCTTTTTTTTAGTAAGGATACCGGGTCCTTCAAACAAGGTATGGATGGCGATTATCTGTCGGTGTAAGTGTCTCTGATAGCATTAAACCTGATTCACTCTCTTTTTTACAGCATCGTATACCGGAATCAGACACCCATCCTGGAAACAACAAAGCAAACAGATATTACCAACAGGTTTACCACTCATCCATTCCAGCGAAAAGGGTTGCTGATCATAAAGCACCCGGGTGATAAACGATTTACCAACCTTAAAGAGTAAATCGTAGTCCTGCGTTTCAAAATACAATTTATTTTTATCAAAATCATCCATTTCAAACTCACATTGATATACAGCCTGTTCAGCACATTCAGTGCGGAGATACAAAGCTTGCGGAACCAGCACGGGAGAATAACTTTTTTGCGATTGGAATTTAGCATCCGGTATCTTTCCGGTGAATATCATGACATCATCCTGTTTAATCTCTATTTCAGTCACATGTTCGGCCAGCAATTGAGTTTCATGAATCAAATCATCGAAATGAAAAAACTCCTGCCAGTCATTGAAAATGGTTGCATCTTTGGGCATATAGTTTCCCAAAGCGAGCTCAGCCGCAATCCCTGTAATCCGGATCTTGATTTTAGACATAATCTTGTTTTTTTGCAAATATAAGGAAATTACCAAACAACTTGAATACGTCGTGTAAACTAAAAAGCTCCCCTGTAAATTTTAATCACTTATTTAGGTATAATAGATGAATACCTTATTTTACACCCGAAGACAATTTATTATTACATTTACGAATATCTCCGCCTACTGACAGACTTAGTGCGCCTTTGATATTGTTGCTCTACCTCATTCCAAATCACTACTGAGTTTATTCTGTTGTTTGGAATTCATCCCTCAGGAATCTAAACTCGATTACAACTCTTTCTATTCACTGATTAAATACATCTTAACGAGATCATAGAGGGGGCATAAAGGGGGTAAGGAGGGGCGGATCCCACCTTGCCCCCTCTATGCCCCCTTTATGCCCCCTCTATGCCCTATCTATACAGCACATAAATGCAGACTGGATTCAGAAGATGTACTTTTAGGAAAAAGAATACAACTTTATGCTGTTTTCCTTCCAGCCGGGAAATTCAGTGGAGATTTCCACCTGTTGAACGAGCGGGGAAAAATGAGAAGTTTTAAGGGCAGAAAAGAACGTAGGGGAGAAAACGTAGAGGGTAGAGCCCATTCAAGCAAAATGGATAAACAGAAAATGATTGAACAGTTTCTATTTAAGTCAGCTAAAATTCAACGATGAAATAAAAAGGAACCGGTAAAAGGCACTGAAGGCTTCATTTTGAATGACACCCACAGGAGCCTAAAAGACAAGGTAAAGCCCGGTGTACTTAGTGCGAAAGAACAGTAATGTCCAAAAAGGCCAAATGATGCATTACTTCGCGTAGAATTAAGAGGGTTGAAGCAAATGAATTTGTTGTAGGCAGGACATCCTGACTGGCGGGACGACCCGTGATAATAGCTGCCAGACGGCTAAAGAGAAGCTCCAGATCCGTGCGTGCCAGTATCATTCCGGGTGTATATTCTTTAAAAGCAGCTAACCGTGCTATTTCGCTGATATTACCATCCAGGGTATATAAGTTAGACTTAGGGATAAGCAGTTTATGCAGGGGCATGACCTCATCTTCCACCACTTGTATTGCATTTTCCACTTCACCGGGTGTCGGAGGATTGTGTGTGAAATAGTCATGGGCTGTTCGTACGGTACCAATATCGAACACCCAGAGGTGATCCGGTTTATCAGGGAGCAGACCCTGGGCAATAAAGCTGTATTCATCGGCGATATGCAGCACGGTTACCACCCTGTCATCGGCGATCTGATGTCGTATAACCAGGTAGGTTTCAAGAGCAAGTTGCTGTATTTCGTCAGGGATATTTATTTTCATTATCTGTATAATTGACCATTTGATACCAATGGAATGACAAAAATACAATTTAAATGTGGGATAAGGCAGGTTTGGACTGGGAATATGGCTGATTTTAAACCGGCATTCGAACGGGAACCACACTCATTCACACCTGTACTACTGGGCTTTATAAACGGCAAGAAATACACCATCATACAATTTACATAATTTTACACATAATCATGAGGAGAACTAAATTTGTTTGAAGTACTTTTGTGGATACTAACGAAACAAACCAGGATATGATTTACTTAGCTGACACAGCGAACATTGATGAGCTTAAAAAGCTCTTTTATTATTTTCCGATTGCAGGTATAACTACCAATCCGTCAATTATTGCAGCTGCAAACAGGAAATTATCCGATATTCTGCCTGACATCATTGACATTGTAGAGGACAGAATGCTGCATGTGCAAATGATGAGCGATATGGCTGTGGATATGGTGCGGGAAGCAAAAGCCTACAAGAAGAAATACAGCCTGGGAGATAATTATTTTGCGAAGATCCCGGTTTCACTGGAAGGCTTCAAGGCAATGCCTATGCTCAAGGATGCCGGAATAAATGTCACAGCGACTGCCATATTCACCCAACAGCAAGCCTTAGTGGCTGCCAGAGCCGGTGCCGACTGGGTTGCGCCTTATGTAAACCGGCTAGATAATATTTCTTCGCACGGTATTGAAGTGGTAAAACATATTGTTGAAAATATTGAGCATTTCAAACTACATACGAAAGTATTGGCTGCGAGTTTTAAAACCGTGGATCAGGTCCATCGTGTCAGTATGGTAGGATGTCATGCCGCAACTATCAATTATGAAATACTGGAGCTCCTGAGAAGCCACCCAATGACTGATATGAGTCTGGACAAGTTTAAAAGCGATGCAGAAGGATTTTATGATATTCAATTCTAACGATATTTGAATGAGTAAAAAAGGGTAGGAAGACAATTCCTGCCTTTTTTTTTATTGGATCAGCCTCCTCAATGTAATCATCAATAAATATTGATGTATTTGATAAATATCTAATATGAGTGTTTTTGCAACTATTTCATTCAGGACCCCCCAACCCCAAAAGGGTGAGTAAGAGTGCATCTGCAGGAGCAATTTAGTTTTAGCAATTATTCAAATACTACGTCTTAAAGCCTCCGTTATCCGACGGATTGGAGGGTCAAAACTCAAAATACATCTTTAAATTCTTCGAATTACTGATGTACAGTTGAATATCTCTTTTTGCTACTAAGTAACGGAAAATAAATAATGTCGTATAATTTTAATTAGAATAAGGGAATAAGGGATGGATATTTTTGTTTAATATTTCTACTAAGGGTTAAAAATAAAAATAAGGTTTTTGCTTTTAGTCTTTATATTTGAATTTAAAAGTACTAAAATAATTAGTTACAGCTTGATGATAATCATTTGTTTCTTAGAATCATATAGATTAAAACCTTATTTTTATTTTTAACCCTTAGTAGGAAATTTAACCCTACACTTATCTGCCCTTATTCCCTTATTATGAATAACTGTTAAGTCGAATTATATCAAGAAATAAAATAGGGCAATATATTGTTCCAATTACTTAGTTGAATAAAATTTAGAATCTTTTTTCGCTACAACCGATTGAAAGCATAAGTCCTAGTTATATGATTAACCAGGCCAGAGCAAGTAAATTGTTTGAAATAGTAACTGGTATACCATTAGCAATTACTAATGCTACAAACTTAACTGCAAATTTGGGTATAACGGATTACAGTATGGCATAGTAAAGTTTTACAATCAAGTAAAAGGATTAGGCTAGAATATTATTATTGTTGGTTCTAAGGAGGAGATTTTTGTTCCTGTATCAGTTTTAAAGGATTTGATCAAAAACAGTGACAAAGTAGCCTTTAACATTGGAAAACGCAAGAAAGTGCAAGCATTTGTAAATGTTAAAGCGATTTGGCTTGCCAGTTGTCTTTCGACCAAAAAGGCCAATCTTAACTTCATGTTAACTTTATGTGACTAAAAAAAATCAAATTCAATTCAATTCAATTCAATGAAACAAAGTCTAATCTTCTTGTTCGTTTTACTTATTTTTACATGTATGTCCGCTTTTGCTCAAAAGACTAATTTAAAGTCCACAGCATCGAAAGCATCAACTCTCTCGAATGCCGACAAAATGGGGTATGCCCGTACCAATCAGTATTGGGGACCAGGCACATATTACTGTTTTGCTCCCGGTGCACCTAATAATAGGTTCGCTAACACTCCTGAATCCGCTATGCGCGACCTGACGGGCATTTCGCAGGAAGATGTAAATACCGAACTCGATAAACAGGGTTTTGTTGAAGTTAAAAAAATGGAAATGAAGAAATGGTTTAACGAGAATAACAGCAAGGACAAGAAGTTGTATTATTCGGCCGATAAGAGCTACGTTTTGTGTCCTCAGATAAAGGACATGTTCAATAGTGCTGAAAATGGCTATATAGCCTATGCTTCGAGCTCCATGACACGCTATGTGCTTATACCAATTCAGGATAGCACAAAGGTGATGGATGCCATTTGGCAATACCTGCGCGATCTGAACGAAATGAAGGTAATTCTGTCGAGTTTTGGAAGCACGTTTAAAAAGGCCGATCCGAAGTCATATCCAATTCAACGAACAGGGTCATCAGGCTGGACTTCAATGCGTGCGGGTACTTTCGTTTTGAAAATGGTTGACGGCAAGGCTAAAGGATATTGGGAATACAACGAGAATATTGTGCGACGAACCATTGGAAAGCCCGAATTTAAGTTGGAAATATTGGCTATGGAATCGGATTTTTGGTATGGTATGAAAGTTGATTTAACTAAAGAGGGCTACGTGTTGTATTATAGCGTAGTGGCTGGTACTATGGGTGATTTAGAGCCCAGTAATAACTGGACAAAGGAACATAAATCATTGGTAGCTCAGTACACCGGAGGAGTGAAAATGGACAAAGAGGCTGTGGATGTCTTCAAAAAAGCACCACTACCGCCGCTTTTGCTGAGTATGGATAAACTTTTGCACTTGAAATAATGTGTTTGCAAGCGATGAAGTCAAAAAAATACACAGGTGAAAGGATTTATCATAAAACTTTTACTGAAAAATTGTATTTCTTCTGACAGCAAGGTGATATTGAATTTGTAGTTCAATATCACTTTGCGATTCATTAGTCACATTCAAAATCAAACAACTAAATTATATGACAAATGGAACTATTCTGCTCTTTCAATTCTAATAAATTGAATCATTTCAAATTATTACACTTTCAATAATTTTAGTAAGTGCTTTTTTAAGAGCTCATCCTTACATTTAGTTCCCGTGCTTTTGCACAATGTACTACAATAGGTTCTATTAATGTCTCTTCGGGTCTAGTCTCGGTTAAATTATCGTTTGCTACTAATAATTAGGACTTTCTTTATGTAGTCTCTCTTGATATAGTGGATTAACGTTCGATTGTTAATAGGTTATAGGCTGTCAGTGATTTTGGTGATAAATTCATAAAAAGACAGTACGCTTAGACTGCAGTACCCCTTGTAAATATGTCTATTTAACTTCATAAATATGTAAACTATGAATACTTCAGAAACAACATGCCTTATTTTGTAAATGAATAATTCGTATAAAAATATTGTTCAATCAGTTTTCAACACATTCCTTAATTTAACTATAATAATAATCAGATCGTATCCGATCAGTAAACTATCAGTATGAAAAAAATTAAATTATTCCTTGTACTCATCCTTCCTGCCATATCCGTATTTATGGCAACTGCCCAAATCATGGACAGAACAATAAACGAATCAGCAATCCTTAATACAAAATACACCATAGATCAGGTATGGGATGCACAACGTTGGCCATCTTATCCCACAATGGGGAACGACTGGACTTTATCAGGTTTAAAGGCTCCATTTGATGCAAGTACAGCCTTGAAAATTGACTGGGGAAAGTATTCCGACCGGTATTTAATGTTTGCTTTGGATGTTGACAGAACTAATCGTTCCACCTCATTGATCGATGAAAGAACCGGGGCAAAGTATTCTTTGTCATTAAAACTGTTTGATGCTGTTGGCCGGTATGTAAAGACTATCTCAAGATGGGGCAAACTTATTGGCTTTGGATCAGGTGGATTTATGTATAATCAAGAAGGTTCATTGGGTACTTTTTTCCCTGCAGACAGACAACGGAATGGCGGGACTTTGACCTATCGTTGTGAATTGGTACAGGTTGATCACTTGACAGAATTGACCCGATACAGACCTGTAATGGCGAGGGATAACAGGGGGATTAGAGAACCAACCAGAGACAATCGGAAATCACAGCGAGAAAATAGGCTTGGTTTTATGATGGCGAATAGGCCTGCATTTCTTAAAGCAAAATATATAATGGGTCAGGTTTGGGATGCACAACGTTGGCCGGTTTATCCCTCGGTAGGAACAAATTGGAGCTTGTCCGGGCTAAAGTTTCCGTTAGATGCAAGTAGAAACTCTACCCTTGATTGGGGTCGTTATAATGACCGGTATGTAATGTTTGACCTTGATGAAGATCGCTCTAATCAAAGCGCATTAATTGATGATGTGACAAATTCAAGAATCAGGTATGCAGTGTCACTTAAGTTGTATGAGCGTGATGGGCGCTTTATTGAGACAGTATCTAAATGGGGTAAATTGATGGGCTTTGGCGTTGCTGGATTTATGTATGAGCAGGAAGGACAATGGGGTACATTCTTTTCAGCCGAAAGAACAAGGGAAGGTGAAACCGTAAACTACCGTACGGAACTGGATCAGGTAAAATACTTGTCGCAAATAATTAAAGATCCGTCTTTTATCAGGAGAAATACCCACGAGAATACAGATGGTTATCGCTCCGAAAAAGGAAAATACCAGGACGAAGCACCTGTACATGTTTCAAACAGAAATAATGCAAACGGAAGCAATGATTACAGTGATAATACCAATGTGAAAAAGTTAATCGACTGTGGAAATATAAAAATGACAGGTGCAAAATTTAGTGAAAAACAAAACCTATTAGACGTTGTTCGAAAGGAATTTTCCGGAAAATGCTCTTTAGTCGATTGGAATGATTTAAAAGGAATTCAGAATATTGACCAATGGATTTCATGCATGAATTTGCAGCCTGACCAAACTTACTTTTTAACCAGAGATGGTAAATTCACCTTCAGTAATAACAGGCAATACTTTATGCTGTATGTGTCAAATGGTCAAATTCCTTCAGGCTTTCTTGCGCACGACCGTATAGGTAGAAAGCTTATACTTGGTTCGTGGTATGGGGTAAATAGGCAAATTCTTGTTAAGGAATTGGATAGGCGATAGAAGAATATAAGCAAACATAACATGGGCATTACCAGAAGAATATACTTGTTGCATACAAGTATATTTTTTAAAATTGGAAACTACCTTAAAAGAATCGCTATTCCGTGAGCTTCTGGTCTTATACTCCAGATCTGTTTCTACTATTTAGGTTTCCTTATCATATGTTCTGTCAACTCCGGCATTGCTGAACGTAAATAGTGCACTGGTAAAATGAAAGTAAGGCCTAAGGCAATAGATTGTATCTGTTAGATCGTAGATGACGTTCGCACTGGAAACAAATCTATATACTAAATTGACTTGTTCCTGAAATTTCAGAAGGCATTTTAATCGACGAGATGTCAGTCAGGAATTCACTAAAAAGAATAAATAATGTTTTTCTGTTCATGATCTCATTTCATAACTCTAAAAATAAGTTTCAATTTCCCGCAATTTCCAGTAAATAAGATAGGTTAAAAATTTACGGTGAAATTATAGAATAAATAGACTATCTTAAATTAAAAAATCCGCTATAAATCTAATTTATAGCGGATTAATAATTTAAATAGTGACCCCGATGGGATTCTAACCCATGACCTCCAGAACCGGAATCTGACGTTCTATACAGCTGAACTACGGAGCCTTTTAAGGACTGCAAAGGTAACAAATTATTTCAATCCTGAAAAGAATCCGGGAAAGTAAAGGCAGGAAAATACAAAAAATGAGGAAATAATTACTTATTCCCTCATTCCAATAATGTTTTTTCTTCTAACTACTTTCTACTTACTTTTTACTTTCTATATTTACAATCTACTGCCCACTACATACTAATGACTTATCTGCGGCTTCCACCCATAAAAATCATTATGTAATAGACCAACGCAGCCAATGAACCGAGTGCAGCCACTACATACGAATAAGCTGCTGTTTTTAATGCATCTTTCGCCTGGTCGTGGGTCTCATAATTGGTGATACCAGCGGTATCTAACCATACTAAGGCACGTTGACTGGCATTAATTTCAACAGGCAAGGTAATAAAGCTAAACAAGGTTGTGAGGGCAAATAGTACTATCCCCGCCAGCAACAGTTGCGGAAAGGTGCGTATCATCAGGATCCCCGCCAATAATAGCCATTGCATCCAGGTAGAAGCAAAACTTACTACCGGAACCATCTTCGAACGTAACGCAAGTGGGGCATAAGCAGTAGCATGTTGCAAAGCATGTCCGCATTCATGGGCAGCTACAGCTGCTGCAGCAACACTGCTGGAGGCATACACGTTTTCACTCAGGTTTACAGTTTTGGTGGCCGGGTTGTAATGATCAGTCAGGTGCCCGTTTGTGGAAATAACCTGCACATCATAGATCCCATTATCACGCAGCATTTTAACCGCTACGTCTTTTCCTGTCATTCCACGTGGAATAGGGATCCGGGAATAACGTTCAAACTTTGATTTTAATCTGCTTTGAATGATCCAGCTGGCCAAAGCAACCACTCCAAAAATAATATAATATCCCAAAAACATAGCTTTTTATTTTTAATGGTTTGAATAAATCATATTTCAAAATCCATGCCAAATGACAATATAAGTTTAGTTGACAAATTGACATAGGAGAGCATAACATTTACACTTTGCAAAGTTAATTCCTTTTTTTAGAATCCCATCTATCTAAATGATTAATTTAAAGGTTCTGAATTGCATCTTGAAATAATTAAACACTCTGCCGCATAATGCACAAAAAAACACAAAACCAAGTACAATGTGATGCTTTAAATGGTGCATTTATTATCCGAAAAACCGTACAAAAAGCTGTTGTTCGGTATCAATGTCTAATCGTTTCTTGCCCGGCTTGACGTTTAATAGAAATAGGTGACAGAATATGATTAACAGAATGCTTAGATACCCAGCCTTTACTGAAAAATAGTTTTACTAAACAGATTTCAATTAATATCAATAGATCGGACAGTGTATCCCCGTTGATGGAACTTATACTTATATTGAACCCGTGAAATGAAAAAAGGAGCACAACATTCTATAAAATGTTGTGCTCCTTTTAG
>Ga0302271_10002316_pt1 | contig 17257 bp, 8 predicted proteins | sample III_Bog_N1_1_FD_198767 | JGI IMG/M metagenome (GOLD analysis project Ga0302271, IMG submission 198767) | Peat permafrost microbial communities from Stordalen Mire near Abisko, Sweden - III_Bog_N1_1 | ecosystem: Environmental > Terrestrial > Soil > Wetlands > Peat | place: Sweden: Abisko...
AAACCATCGCAGCGGTGGGAATACCAGGAAATAACAATAACGCAACAACGAACGCGAATAATTACCTTGGGATTGTGAATTAACCAGTTCTCCCTTAGACCTCATACTCCTGCAATAATACACCTATTCATAATCAAAATGGTAATGCGCATCTTAATACAAACTCTTTTAACTAAATAATAAGGAAAACGATTAGACAGCAAAGTCTAAATAACAATAATAACAACTTTAACAAAGCCAATTACGAGAAAGATAATCTAGATTGGAAAACAACAGCAGAAATGAATTAAAGTACTCCAGTCTCTAGAAATAATGAAACAAATAAGAATAATTATAACAAAAACATTGTTGAATCAACGAAGGATAGTGGGCTTTAGCACCTCTCACGTGCGATTTATGGATTAGTTAACTTATAAAAATTATAACTTTGCATGAGCTACAATATCCTAGGAACTATTGGATTAAATCAGTTATCGTTGTGCTTAATGAACAAACCAAAAATCCAAGAATTAACTCTATCGTTAGGTCACTGTTCCATTGAACGATTTGATTCTTTCTTTGCTGCAATGTCAACACTTCCCGAAACGCTTTTAACTTTAAAACTAAATTTAAAATATAACTACAATTTGAATGTTTCTCTTGCTTCTTCTAGACACTTGCTTTTTAACAATCTTACAAGATTAGAAACCCTTTCACTGCATTTTGAAAATAATAACATGGATGAAGCAGCAATTGAAGGTTTATCATAGGGTCTACTAAAAGTCAAGAATTCATTGAAATACTTTTCGTTAGGCTTGGCAGAAGGTAGTTCCTTACAAGATGAGTACATGGAAACGTTGTTCACAAGAATCTGTTAGTGTAGTAGTTTAGAAACATTGAAACTCAATTTTGAATCCAATCCTGAATTACAATCCTTGCCAGGAATCGACAACCTCAATCAACTGAGAAAACTAAAAGACATGAATATTTCTTTTTCAAACTGTGGATTAGACAACTCTGGATTAGAAAATTTATCTCGTGGGTTGTTCATGAAAAGTTCACCGATGATAAAGTTACATTTAAATTTAACGAATAACTAGATATCTTCATAAGGTCTTGATTCCCTAGCAAACGCAATTACAGAGCTGCTGTGCTTATCTTATTTAACTATTCTACTACCTGCAAACTAACTCAAAGAAACTAATTAACTTTCAAATTTATTTTCAACAATCGGAGGTCTAACTGCATTACAACATCTTCACATTGATTTATCTAAAAACGCATTATCTGATCTTCAACCTAGTTAGATTTCATCACTTGTCCCAATTCAGAGTCCTCTCAAATCTTTTACATGTCTTCTTCGAAAAACTCAAATATCTTCCCTGGCCTGCAATCAACTAATAAACTAAATATCTTAACTTTTCTTCCTCGAAGAACTTAACCTTGATTTGAGTGCAAACTCCCTTTACAAACTACCTGCTCCTACTCCGACTCTCATGTCAAACAGCATCGATGTGGATTCTTCTAAATAATATTCCGTAGCTTATTCTCGTTCGCATTAAGTTTCGATTTCTTCAACTGATTCCCTTCATTAAAACATATAATCACCATAACAGCTGCAACAGTAGCCACAACAATATTTCCAATTCTAACCAACATCAACTTCCCCGGTTAAAAAACCAGCCTTCAAGCTGCCATTGCTTCAGCTGTAATAACAATAAACTTCTCCTAGAATATTTCGTTCGATCCTTTCTACTTCTCGTTAACCTTCAGTGCTAATTCGACAATCGAGACTAATATCATCTCCAAGATAACTCCTTGAAAACGAACCTAAACCATAATAATAAATTCTTCCTGAGCCTTTAAAACTCTTAATCACCCCACCTAATCCATTTGAATCTTTCTCAGTAACTCTCTGCAAACTCAATTTTCTCTCATCACTAAGATTAGATGTACTTTAAAACGATGTTACATTGCCAGTAGGATTATTTTAGCTAACACATGGCATAGTCTCATCATGCCTATCGATTCACCACACACAAATAAAATGTGAGAATTGGAGTCTATGCTATCCAGAATTTATGTTTTATTTTATCGAATTTAAGAATCTCATGAATACTCTCCTTGCAAGGAAAAAACTACTTTTATCTTTCTCAAACCCTACATCTGGCTCTATACTCTCAGGATGGGAAGACCTATCAGCCTAAAAATAGGAATGATACAATCAAATACATCGTCTTCCAACTCTCATATAGTTATTTTATTTTTTTCACCTCCAAAATAGCCCAAAAACTGAATACAAAATTACCTACCCAATTATCTAAGTTAATTCAAGGGATTACATTAAATAATTAATTATATGCCACATACATACATGCAAACTAATCTTGTATTTTTTGATTCTCCTTCAATGTTCTTCTTGTTTAGTATTGTCGTCTCCTTCTGCTTTCTAGTTGCTTTCAGTGACTCTTTAATTCTGTAAAAGCTATCATTTTTGTATTAGTTTCGAAATAAAAGCGAGAAATAAATATTTTCATTAATGGAATTGATCTCTATGCAGAACAGTTAAATTTTATACAGAGATTGGATGCGTTTAATAATTGTAAGGCGGAAGAATGGGGACTAAATATTATTGGTAAACGGCGGGCGGAGGATTTAAGTATGGATATGAAGAAAAAGTTTGGTTTGAGAGGATTCCTGGAGAAAATGGCTAAAAATTCTATTGATTTGTTAAATTTTGGTGGAAAAAATTTAGAGTATGAGGATTTTAGTTGTTAGTTTAAGAAAAGTTATGCAAAGGCATAGAGATTTGTTGAATAAATCGATTGTTTTAGGGAGGGTTAATATATTAAGGTGGGTAATTTGGAGGATTGATTGACGAAAAAGGCAAGAAATCTTGAGGAGTAGTAGTTTGAGAACAAAGACCAGCTTAATTTGGAACTTCTGTGGCGCGTACGAAATTAGTTAATTAATTTTACTAGCCAATGATTTTAATTTATTGCTTTTATTGCTCGATAGAAAGTGGCAACGTTGGGATGTTGTAATCTGTATCATTAGTATTAGGTTACGCTGTTTGATTTTATGGGAATTCTAGATGACTTTATTCTTTTTTCTGCTCAATTGTATTCAAGGGCTGGCATAATTTCTCTTGTGATGTTTGTCTAATTACAAATGGGTTTTCCCCTAATATCTATTCTTCAGTTCTTGAAGATCTCGCTGGTTACTTCGGACTCTTTTCGTTTTTTGGTTTCGTTGTCGACTCGGATTCTCTCAACGAAACACTACTCAATCCTTTGGATTCTAAGATAAAAAATTCTAGCTCAATAATCTATCTTTTAATTCAAATTAGCTTACTATTATCTTAGCCAAAGATTTCTGTTTGACTATGTGCGCTCTGGTAATTTTTGTCGCGAATGCTCATGGCATGATCAGCTGATGGAGTGCTAAAAGGGATTTAATACTTGTTTTAACAAAGAAAAAATGATGAATAACTACTAAAATTACACTTGGCTTTATCTCAATGGTCTTAGTGCTTTGATTCGTTCAAGTGTTGGAGAGCCAAGCAATTCAATAGTTGACAGATAGTAGTCAATCAGTTCAACTACTCCCCTTTGCTGCTCTGATTAATCTGTTTTCGTTTTCCTTATGATAGAATGTGTTGCTTTGGGTAAAAGCTCAATATTTCTTTCCTGCAAGCGAAGAGGGAGTCTTGAAATATCATCGAAAACCTCCTTGTAATTCATTTCCTATGGGAGTAAAATAAAAAGTAAGCGTGTACTTTAAATCGAGAATGCATTGGAGAGTTACAGTGAAATTAACAGGAACGTAGTCCTCCTAGAACTTTGGAATTTCAGCACTTAACCCGACATACAGAGATCCATTCATTTGAATGCATTGCAGATAATTAATCACCTAGAATATATTAATAATATAATAAAAACTAAGTCTAAATTGATGTGACCCACCACACTGCTTGAATTAACAAAACTACCTGAGATATGATCTTGTGGTAAATTATTTGATCTTGATCTTGATTAGGTGCCGAAATCGGTTTTATGATTAAGCACACTGGAAAGTCTGAGAATTGCTCGAATGCTTAATCATTTTCTTGAAATTCAAAAATTTTCTTTAAGAACCGTTCTTAAATCTGCTTGAGAAGCCCATGAATCGATATATTTGCAGGAAAGACTCTAGCTAAATAGTATAACTCAAAAGCTTGGCTAAATCGTTTCAAGAGAAAGAACGGATGAAAAATCTAAAAAAAAAACAGCAAAATTAGATATAAATAGGCACAAATATATGTAAATGTTTACTTTATGTCTTATTGTCTTCGAAGAGAGATAAATGAGAGCACTTACTAGATCATTTGAGAGCTCAATTTCCTGAGAATTTGTTTCAGTGCCCTAACTATTGATTGTTACTTCATTGTCAGAAGATACGAGTGGTTGTTTTTCTTAGGAAAGACGCGCGTCATTTATCCTACACAAATAAGATTATTTTGAGAACATGAAGATTAAGGACGCTGGTAGTAATTTAAGGATGACAATCATCAATAAAGATAAGCTACTCTTTTTTAGTTTTCTTTGAGAAAAAAATAACAAAACACATACCAAGAAGCAGAAGATTTTGGAGCAACTCTTAGTGGATTTTCAAGATTGAGTTTCATGCAAAAGTTGAAAATTGGATCATCTTTACTCTCTTATTGAGGAAGCACAAGCGGGCGTGTAAATTCGACCGGCAAGAATTCAAGAAATTTCATGAATTGATTTGTCTAACAAAAATAAAATTTAACTGCCCAATTAATCGGACTGGGATGTGGGAGAAGGGCTTCATTTTGTTAAAAAGAAAAAGGGCTGTAACCAATTTCTTTTCCCACAGTACCAATAAAATAAATAAAGAGTGTGTCTTACTCTATTTTGAAGGGATTATTTCCTATTTTCAACTAAGATTGGCATAAGAACCGAACCTGCGATTTCTCTCAATACTTATCCATCTTCAATCGAGCAAATTGTCACGCACAAGCAATAGAATATTTGCTATTAAACAAAGAAAAAAGCAAAAGTTTTGTTTAGGGTTGCTATATCGTGAAGAATGCCATTAAAGAACAGTTAATTTATGTGAATAGATGATGATATAAAAAAGACGATTATTTCAAGGTCAAATAAAAAAATATGGTTTGTTTCATGTTTAATATGGATTTTAACAAAATTACTGCATGTCTTACCCTGTTTTTTATATGGCTTTGGGAAAACTGAAGATTTTTTGAGTGAGCACAGAGTTCAAATGATGGGAAATGTTTCTTTCTTTCCTTTAGTTTAGGGTTCTCAGTCAATGCCTAAATAGTCTGTCCTTTCATGGGGACTTACTCAAACCTATCAGATTTTTCTCCATGAAACTTAAAGCATGAAAATACTGTCTTCAAACTGCTCGGAGAAGATTACTAGCTTCTCAAGGTAACTGTGATTTTTGGGATAATGAGGTTTCTATACCACCTGTAGAGTTCATTTGACTGTCTATTCAAGTCTTTTCTCATAGATATGCTCAAATCAAATGGGTCCACAGAAGAATTTGAGAAAACCATGTTCTTCCAACCTGATTTACCAGAAGGTAATAGCAGATCATTTTCATTATTTGCTGATTTTAGCACTTGATTGAGGATGTTTTCAGTTTGAGGTATCTTTATCATGTTTTATTTAAGAGAAGAAAAAGAAGGAAATCAAGTTATTCTTTAATAATCCGATGATCTAAATTTCTTATTTGGAATAACTTAAATATCTCTTGTAAATTCACCGTGGAAATGTTTCTTTGTTGGAATAATACTTTTACATGTAAAATTGATGTAATTAATGTTTTTTTAGTTGAACTATTTGAAATCTCTTTTGAAAAAAAAACCAAAAACCGAAGAAAAGTGGGATTACACTCAATAAACTATTAAAATTTTGCATTAGTTCCCCCTTTTAGATCACAAATACTTCTAATATTTGTACTTCAATTTCATTCATTTGAATGTGTAGTTCGAATTCACACATAGTTCATTGGAAAATTATAATTCTTAAGTGATTTACTAAATAAATTTGATTAAATTTATATTTTTAGAGCTTAATCTCTGCAATTTATCAAATGCAAAAATAGTTTTGTTTTAGATATGCTGTGTTGGATACATCATGTGATTCTTAGATTAATTTGGAATGAATTCTCATAAAGATATCTGATTAGTCAATGTTATGGAATGTCCACAAGATGAAATGTAATATTTTTTTTTGTTAATTATGTTTGGCTTCATGTGCTTTTTGAAGGGTAGATTACATTGAAATTAAAACTTTAAAAATACGAATCTAAGCTTATATATTTTTCAATCCTTTTGAGAGGAAGGCAAAATTTGTAGAAAAATAGATATCAAACGATATTTGTGGATTTATATAAGTATTTTAAATATTTTTACTAGGAATAAAAAAAGAAAAATAAGTAGTCATTTGATAGTTATTAAAAGAGATTATTAATATTTGTAAAAATTCTTTTAGATTTTAAACAAAACATGGACAATTCTTCTTTGAGCCCAATATTTCTAAATACCAATATAATTTGTTTCCACTTTTCCTTTTTTGTTTTGTTTTTGGTAGAAGAAGCAAACTAAGCTAATTTTATGGTGATTGATTGAAATCTAAAAAGATTCTCAAAAAAACTATTAAAGAATTAAATTTGATTGAACGATTTTAAGCATTTCAATGAAGAAATAAATGGCGAAAAAGACTCAAAAAGAAGAATAGTCATCTGAGAGTGAGTTACCTGAAGTTGAAGGACTCAGTGCTTCAGAATCAGACAGTGAAGATTCAGGCGAGAGCATTAACTCAGATGAAATACCTGATGGATCTTCCGATGGTGAATAATCTATTGATAAAGCAGTAAATAAAGAAGATGATGAAAATGAAGAAGACGAAGAGAGTGAACATGAATCTGTTTCAGATTCCTCTAATAATGCTGACATAGAGAACGTAGAAGCTGAGTATTCTTCTGATTCTGATGATGAAACTGAAAAAACTGTGAATAGCTAAAACTACTTTGAGCGTGTACTTGCCGCCAAGGGAGAGACTGATATTTTAAAAGATATTGAATATGATGCATAAGTGTTGCTTGGAAAGAAATTATCCAAAGTTGATATTGAAAAAAGTGATATTTACGAGTAGGACTAAGGCGAGTTTGTAAAAATACTCGGAGAACTTGAAAAAGGAGGAGCTGAAGAAGAAAGCAAACTCAAAGCACTTTCTAAGCTTAGCAGATCGAGAGCAATGAATTTACAAAATGGTATTGGGTTATTGAGTGCTAAGAATGAGATAATGTCAAGTTATTTGATTTGTCTTTAGTTCTACGCTTTGTTTAAACTCCAAGGAATCACTCTAAAAGGATCCACTCTCCTTCGCAGACTCATTTATTTCAGAACTCTTCTTGCTAAACTTAAGCCAGTGGAAATGAAAATGGACTATCAAATTGCTAAATTACTTAAACTTTCCCTCAAGCAACCTCACTAAAATAATGCTTCTAAAGCAGATTCTTAGTAAGATCCATCATCATTTAGGCCTAGACCAGATCTTATTGCCCAAGAAAAGGAAGAAAACGATGATGAAGAAGAATAGGAGTCTCTTGATGAAGATATTGAAGGATTGAGTGAAGATGAGCTGCCAAAAAAGAAAACTAAAATTGTGGAATAGAAAAAACCAGCAAAAGTAAGAAATAATATGAAACATTTCTTGATATTTTGACTAATTTTTTTCTTTACAAAAACAGTACGTGCCACCGATGCTCACAGCTGTCTTCAAAGATGAAGACAAAGCGAAACTTAGAGCCAAGCAAGAAGAAGCTAGACGCAAATAATACCTTGTTAGACAACTCAGTAAAAATCTCTCAAGTGATATCAATGTTCTTAAAGACGACAGACCAGTTGTAAATCGTTTCTCTGAGACAGACAAACTTGCAAGGAAAGAGAAGGTAACAGACATATTTTTTGAGAATTCACCCGTTTTATGATTTTTTGGTTCAAATTCAAGGAACTTCGTGAGTATGAAGAATAAAACTTTGTAAGACTTCCTACAACAAAATAAGACAAAAAGAGACTTAAACAAATCGAAAAAGGCAAGCAAAAGCTTGAAAGAATCGACAACATGCAAGAATTCAAAGACATTCGTGAGCTATTGCACTATGAAAAATTAGCAGTTGACCCAGAAGTTGAAAAAAGAAATAAAGAAAAACTCAAAGAAACTTTAAAGAAATTCAATAAAAATGGCAAGAATCAAACTCAGAATTTTAAAGGATCAAAACCATAGAAAAAATCATAGAGATCTTGAAATGCTTGCTATTTTTAAAGAAATTTACCCATTAATCTGCATATGTATTCTGTTGGAAGTTTATTGCTATGATATTGAGTGGAAAAACATTAAAACTTGCTTCATTTAACTAAATAAACAAGATTTTACACGTTTTTATCAGTTTCTTCCAATTGATAGCAGAAAATATGAAATATAAATTTACATTATCATTAAACAGACTTTTCTCTGTCAATCACTGATTAAGCAAAGCGAATGCTAAAGTATGTAGCAGGATACATTGAGACTTCTTTTTCGTTTTCATCTTCTTTGTAGATTGTATCAGAATCCACTGTAGCTTCAAATCCTGCATGATTCAAGATACCTTTGATTATTCCAACCACAAACGATGCTCCATTTTATCCTTCAGCCTCAGAAATATGCCTTAGTACTAGTGGGCAATCGTCTCTGATTAAATAGCCATTTGCGACACCTTCTTCAGGGAATAATCCATCAGCATTTTTTCCAAATAATGTCTTCCAAACCTTTATAAATTAACATTTTCATGAAAGATTCAAGAAAATTTATGCATATTTCCATACTGTGTTTGAGATATATTGCAAGAGATCAAGATGTTTTGCTTCTTTTTTGAGTTTGCCCGTTCTTAAATATATGAGTTCAATCATTCTCATTCCAATACTTTCTCCCATATTTATAAGCTCTGTCTGGACACTTCGCTTGCGAGAAGCATGATATTATATTATCGAGCTGAAAAGAAACCCAAAAGTTGATAAATTGATGTCTGCTTTTTGGATACGAATTTATTTATCAGCTACTTTTTTTGCTGCACTCATTTCAGTGATATAGATATCTACGTTGAAGACTTTAATATTATGCAAAATAAATCAAAAAAAAAAAGAGGGAAATTGGCATATTAAACTCAACTCTTTGAAGAACAATATTTTTGTAAGCTAATTAATTGTAATTGAAATAGCCTTTTTCAAATCATAAATTAAGGACTTTCATAAGAATTTGCTTTTCTTAGTTAATTTGCTAAAATACAACAAAAAGAATGCATCTTTGAGTTCTAAGGATGATACAATAAATAAGTAATAAACCTTTGAAGAGTTTGTTTGTAGCAAGCAAAAACAATCAATGATAAACGTAATCAATTTTGATAGAATTTTGATAGGAGATGAAAAATAATAAAAATATATTTCCAAGTAAATCTCTTAGTTTCTCAAGCATAACATTCTTTCAAGATTTAATAATCTTATTTTGTCCTAATCAAGAATTGATTAATAATTATGACTGCAAAAATATTTTTATTAAGCTTTTTAATAAACAAAATTCAATTGTTTTTAACACAATCTTTGAAGAAAAAAATCAAGGAAATCGTTAAATTTTATCAGATAAAGAACCTATTAACTAAAATCTTAACTAATACTCAGTTGAAAAGAATTAAGAAAAGAAAAACAATTAATCAATCCACCAAAAAGAAAAACCAAACACCTCGCTATGTCTTAACCTCAAGAAGAAACAACTAACACAGCACTTTTTCAAACCAATTCTAAAAGCAGTCTCTTTTAACCAAGTTAACAAAAAGGATTATTTTTTTCAACTAAACTAATAATTTTGTTTAAAAATAGACTAATAGATAGGCGGACTGTTTGGAACAACATCTAATTTCTTGAAAATAGATGTAATTTTTTCGACATTTTTTTCAACTTAGAACTGATCTTATTTTTCTTGAAAAGCCAGTAACCAGTAATACAACAAAGAGTTCATTAGCATAAAAGGAAGGTGATTCTAAAGTGAGTGATTTATTTCAAATGCCAAATTTGAAACAAATTAATCCTTTTGGTGCAGAGAACTCTTAGAGAAACGAGATAAATAATATTTTTGGATAGAACAAATCCAATTAGACCATGTTCCTTAACTAGATCGGCGAGCTAGATAATAAGCCTCAAAATAAAGAAAATAGCAATACTAAATTGTTTGAGAAAGAAGCGCATAATGTATTTAGGAATCAAGATGATGGAAAAATAAGCAATACAGATTTTTCTTCTGTGGCAGTCTTTGGATAGAAATAAGTGTTAGATTCCAAAGCAGAGATAAGCGAAAATATAGAAACAAATTAGCTGAAATTTCTTTAAACTTAAAATAGCCACCCTTTTCCTTCCGAACAAAGTCCAATCATATAGCAAGTGAGAATAATAAAACAAATAGTATTTTTAGAAATAAAAGCTGTTTTATGCCATGAACTTCATTTCTAATGTTTATTTTTAAATGAAAATATTCTATTTTTAAACTTATTGATTTTCTTCTATTGTTAAACCTAATCGCATTATTGCCACACAGAAGATCAACTAAGAAAACAATAAAATCAACGATGAAGATGAAGACAGTTAAAAATTTGATAACTTAACATTGGAGCCTTCTCATGGTAGTGATCAAGATGATGACAGTGACATGATGAACTTCCAAGGTGTTTCAAAGGTAAAACAACCTGCTACGCATAAAATTGAAAGTAAAAACGAAGAGGACGATGATGAATCAGAAGATTTAGGTGATTTTGGGAAGATCGAAACAAAAGTTAGAGAGGTTTATCTAGAAAGTGGAGTGAAAAGACTTTAGTACACAAAAATTGATTAGCAGAAATTGCTCATCGAGAGTGAACTCAAAAATGAATAACTTGAAAAAGAAGTTAAGTCGTTATAGTAAAGCAACAAATAGTTGATTGAGAGAATGAGGAACAGTGATAAGGAAAAATAAACAATGCAGAAGTAGTTCAATGAAGAAATAGAAAGGTCAAAAGAAAAGATCGCACAGGAGATATAAAAAAGAATCAAAGATAACGAGGAAGCTGATAAGTCACTTGGATTGAATAGATTAAAACTAGCTATCCTAAAACGAGACTCATAGATAAATAAGAACAAATATATGAACGATGAGAAGTACCTTAGGGCTAAGTTAGAAGATGAGGAAGATAACCACAAAGAAATTACTTCAGAATTAAAGAAAGAATTATCTGAAATTCAAAATGCTTTGAATTAATGCTAGAAAAGTCAGCAAGAATGGAAAGTAAAGTATCTCAATCTTCTTGGGAATCTCCGCTTTGCAATTGGTGATTAATTCATAAACGAAAGTGAAGTTGTGGAAATGTTGAAACAAAATATTAAAAATAATGATGAGAACCAATTAAAATTATCTGAAATTGAAAGAATAAACAGATAGCTCAGAATCGATTTCGAAAGAATAGAAGTTTAATAAATTATGACTCTCCGTTAATTAGATGAAGAAAAGGTTGAATCTAATAGGCTCTATCAATAAAATACTAAATACCTTGCTGAAATCTAAGCCAATGCTGAGAATAGATCATCAGCTTTAAGCAAGAACTCTTAAGCTATTTAAGAAGCACACATCCATAACGATAAGCTCTCACAAAGCGCTGTGCTTCTTTAAAAGTAGAATAATTATCTTTAAGCTCTAGCAGCATTCCTTGGAGCTGCATGTGTTGTGATTTTCCTAGCTCCGAGTTTATTTCATTGAGAAATAGGATTATTTTGTCTTAAATTTGCTTTTTGCATGTACTTTTTATATTCCTTAGATATTGAAGTATTATTAAAAATGGAAAATCAGAAATAATAAGACGAATTAGTGATTAAACAGCAAAAAATATTTTCTTAAAATGTCTAAATGTAAATAGGATTATTTTTTTATTTTTACACACATCAAAACTGGTTTTTGGTTTAAATATGCCATTATAATTTCTAATATTTAATAATTTTTGTAAAATGTTCACAATAAAGGAATTGGATTATCCTAAGAAGTAAATTATTCATTCCTTATTGAAGCAAATATTAGTTCTTTTTGATTTGAAACTAGTTAATGTGAGTAAAAAAAGGTTATTAATTAATTGAAGTCTTCAAAAATCAAATAAACTCAAAGAAAAAAAATGAAAGATTAAATAACAATTTAATTATGGCAATTATTAATGAGATTCGATTGATCTTTCATCAAAAAAGAAAAGACATAAAAATTCTAATAATAGATGTTTTTTAATGAAAAAAATGAATCACAAAAAAACCTCTAAATTAGCAATAAATCAATAGAAATTCAAAAAAAACTATTTTTATTTTCTTACTGCAAAAAAAGCAAAAAAAAAATATTGTCAGAAAAGAACAAATCGCAAATAAAAACCAGAAAGATTTTCAAAAATACTCTCTGTTATTTTTATTTTTTCGGCAGAAATAGACTAATTGTCTCATAAATGTTTTTCGTTATTTTTTCCCAAGCTCTTTTGGTAATCCAGAATAAAATATTAAAATAATTATTACATGGCTTACAGTCAACAATAAATACTAATTGATCTTTACTCCCCACCCCTCCCTGTCTCTTCTTATTTAAATTGGCTACTTCCCTCACTGCCTTGAGTTCGTTCAAGCTTTGAGGTACCAAATAACTAATTATTTCCCTCCTGAATTTTATTAATAGCTATTAATAAAATCAGATCTACATTTTCATTTCATGCTTACAGACTTGCATTATGTCTTTGATACTTTTAATTCCTTTTACTCCTTTAATAAATCTTTAATCGATTTCTAAGTTAGTTATTATTTATTCTTTATTCGTCGATCAATCAGTATCAATGTGTATCATTAAAATTACTAAAATTCCTTTTAAATTATGCAAAAGTGACTCCACAGTAAGAGAACAACTGGGACATTAGAGTTCTTTCACAAGAAGAAATTCATTTTTGTTGATTGGTTTATTGATAAAATGATAAAATAATATGAATTCAAATAGTTCATTTGGAAAGAGATCAGCTTTAGAAAATAATCAAATCAGAGATCATACGTAAGTCTTTTTAATTTATTGGCTAGTAAATAATCATCATCTTTCCACCAATTATCGTCCTTGTTTATGCAAATTCACTACATTCTTTTAGAAAAAAATCTCTTGTTATTTAAATGAATGAGTAAAATAGTCAATTGCTTTATTTTCAAGGTACAGATCAATAAAAAAAGGATTCATTACATTTTTTTTTTGCATTAGATTCAAATAATTTTTCATTCTTGGATAATAATCAAGTGGTTGAACATAATTTCATAGTCATGACTGCAAGATTAAACGGGGATTGATCTAAACTGCTTTTGGATTTTTCTCTTAGCACAAACAAATAAATCTTGATTTTTAACAATTTCAGACTACTCAGAAAAGACATTACATTTCATAGACAGTAAAGTAATTTGATTTTGTTTTATCAACACTTATTTATGTAAGGCATTCTAACTTTTTGAAGCATACATTCATTTCATTTTTAACTTAAGATTACTTTTTACTTATCAGATTTAAAGATATGCTTATTTAGTGACTTAAGAACAGTTTTCATAAAAATCCTTATAATTAACGAACTCTGAATGCATTTCAATAAATTTAAAAAAAACAAAAAAACATCTGAATTAACTATTACTATCTTTTGAAGGGAGTAAGCTCAAGAACTTTCATGCGCCTAAGCTATTTCGCTGAGATGAAAAAAAACAATCACCACCTTATCCATTCTCACAAAATTCCTTTCTTAAATTACTGAATAATAAAAATATTCATTGAAAATTGAAAATGTTTCCTTCAGCTTATTTCAGTGATGAGCACAAAATATTTCTTGAAAAAACAACACTTCACCAATGTGCCAAGAATTACTTCTGGTAAAAATATTCCTTCTCTCTTTATGATAATTTGTCTTAGGAGTCTCCAAAGAAATGTGTGTCAGTCTTTGAAGGAAAACTAATTGCTTTATTATCATTGCTAAATTAACTGTTGAAAATAAGCCAAGAGAAATCCAAGTTAGCCTTTTTGAAGTTATTGATTTTTGTGAAATTGAGGTTATTAACTTGAAAGAAATAATTGAATCACAGACAAGAGAGAAAGGGTCGTTTGAAGGGGTTATATTTTTTTAAAAAATGTTGTTTGCAAATCGAATTGAAACAGAGAGAAGAGAAAATATCAATGAAAGATTAACTAATAGAATAACTGATTGTAACTATGAGCAGTACATGTAGTTATTATTTAGTTGTAACATGAGATTGCTTTTTGAAAAATATCTTTGAGAAATTATGATAATGCACATAAGTAATAGATGGATGACTTTCTAATCTCCAAGAAATCTAAAAATTGCCTATTTCTTTTTTGTGCCAGAACGGGATAAATTTCTTTCTTTTGGATAAATAATTTTCCTCTGCCGAAAAAAAAAATAATCTGTAAGACATCGATCGATCGATTCAAATTATTAAAAATTACCTGAATTTTTACTTTGATTTCCTATGATTAAAGTTCAAAGCAGTTCAACAGGATTTTCTTAAGAATAATTTACTAATTGTACATCATTCTTTTTTTATTGATTATCAAATGAAATTTCATTTAAATATTTACTTGATTGTAAATAATTTACCAACTTCCTTAGATTTAGATAACCTTATTGGATAGTAGAACTTCATTTTTTCTAAGGATTATTTAAAAAAACTGACATGCTAAAATGAGATTTTCTTCATTTAATTTCATTTAATGTGAAACAAAAATTATTTGATTTTCTTAATTAATCAGGCTAGCAAGAAATTAAAATAAGATTGTTATTTAGGGACTCCTTAAGACCTCAAGTAAAAAGAATAAAAAATAGGGAAGAATAGGAAACAGTAGTTTGGATTAAAATACATAACAAAATACTTTGAAACTTCATGGGTGTTGAGAAAGTAAACTGGCATTAAAGAGAGTTTTAAATATTTGTAAAAATATCAATCCAAAAAGAAATGCTAAGGTTGTATTTTTTGAAAAATTAATCGATTTATTATGAAATCCTAATTGATAATAATATGAATATGATGTAACAATGATAGTATGATGGAATGTAAAAGAGATTGAGATCTATTGTAAGTATTTTGCATAGAAAAATAATATTCTTAATGTTTCTTTAAATTTATAAAAAACATCATGGAAAAGGATTTTCTTGAATACTTTGTTCCAACAAAAAAATAAAATATTCAATAATAAAATACAAGTAAATATTAGTGTGACTATGAATTAATAAGGTATGAAAAGATGTTGATAACTAAACTTGTAAATATTTTATTAGAATTATTTCATTCATAACTGGAGTGTTTAGGACTGTACTTCTTTTTTATACATACATTTATTAGAACAAATAGTAAATATACTAAAACAATAAACACTTGAAAGAATTAAAAATTTAAATAACTAGCAATTCAGAAGAGTTTTTGGGGAAATGAAACCCTCAATCAAAATCGTTTAATAATAATGCCTTGAGATAATTTTTTTATTCCCTTGATAACTTTTAAAGTGTAGAGGTTTTTAAGATTCTCTTGAGTTAGAGAATCGTCTGATTAAATGCTGCCTTCACAGATGCAATCAAAGAAGATCCGATAGCAGAATAATTTAATAATGTTCATGTAAGCTACTGTCACAGGAGGAAGAGGAATCCTTATGTCGACGTTAAAGCATGTTGAATAGAGGTTGACGATTTCTGGCTAAGATCGAAGAGATGATAGATTATCATTGGTGATTGAGAGGAAGAGAATGTTATAATGTGCATGGGAGAAATAGTCAAAAGCATATTTGCCTTCGACTTTGTAGTTGTTTTTGGCTGAAATTTTGATCCGACTGATGAGCAATTGCAGTTCTTTTGATATGAGCTCAGGGATTTCGAGGGAAACTAGATTGTTTGGCTGGAACATATTCAGGATGTTGTACATGAACAACTTATTGAAATTGTGATATTTCCCGAATTTTGATACTTTTCCTGGTTGCTCTGGGCAGGTTGAATTCTTCTTCTTATATTATGCAAACCGAAACTAGCTTAACTATGAGCTGCTAAGAGCTTTCAAAGTGAAAGCACTCTTGCATTGATTAACAAAGGATTTCTAGAAATTCTCGGAGGATTTTAATTCAGCTGAGTTATGCCTATTTTTCATATTCCTTTATGGAGCAGAAGAGACTGTTTTGAGAGAAGTAGCAAACTTGCCTTTGGGGAAGTCTCCGAGAGTTGGAGTGAGTTCATTTTAGAAGCTGCAAATTGTTGAAGAAGAGACTGTTTTAGCTAGACATTATTATTATTATTATTAAGGGTGAAGTAAGTTAATTGAATTAGAAGGACTTTTATTACTAATATGAATATCATCCTCTTGGTAGAGTTAAGTGTGAGTATCTTCATCAATGTTCAATTCTTACCTCGCAGATTCAATAGACGTTGCATTAAAATCACTTAAAAATTGAGAAAAAGTTGAGTGAGCAACTCCTGCAGAAGTGACAGAAACACATTATTAAAGGGTCTTCACAGCATTTTGAGTCACTGCTTCATGCATTTAAACAGGATTAAGGATTAATTCGGAAAGCTTGGCTAGTGCCTTGGTCTATTAATCGAGATTATTAGTTTTTTATTCTGACAGATTCCGCTGGATATAAAAATTGGAGTTTTGCAATGGTGTAGGAGTAGAATGCAGTTTTTATTAGGTGCTTGAAAGCTATTATTCATACTGATTCGTTTAAATTAAAGCCATTTTTAATGATTCTTTACGAAAATCGTCTCTCTCGAAATTTGGTGTGTCCTTTTCGAAAGAATTATTGAATTTTACCTTTTTTTATACTAAATTCTAGTTGCCATCAATTATTTGTTTCCTCTATTTTCCTTCCAATTTTAGCTTATTTACTTGCTTTTGAAGAGTATTACTTTGCAAGAAACCGTTTTCTTATTAATGATAACCGAATTAATTTTGAGTATCACTCTCATCGCTCCTTTTATTGATTTAAATGGCTTTGAGATTGATTAGTTAATCAAAGTTATTTTAATTTATCTCTTTTACAGAAAAAGTCTTAAATCCTTCATGCCAAAAGGGAATGGTATCCATGAGTCCATAAAACGAACAATTCCGTTCAAACATTCCTTTTATATTCCCAAAGACATGAGGAAC
>Ga0302271_10002318_pt1 | contig 17253 bp, 17 predicted proteins | sample III_Bog_N1_1_FD_198767 | JGI IMG/M metagenome (GOLD analysis project Ga0302271, IMG submission 198767) | Peat permafrost microbial communities from Stordalen Mire near Abisko, Sweden - III_Bog_N1_1 | ecosystem: Environmental > Terrestrial > Soil > Wetlands > Peat | place: Sweden: Abisko...
TATATTTTTCAATTTTCAGAATCCTTTAATCATCTTCTGCTGTTGGGTTGTATGTGTGTGCTATCTATGTTGCTGCATGCGGTGAAGCAATAAAATAAATAGCTGTACTAATAAATGAAATACTTTTGAACCTTGATTGTTCAGAGTCTTATTACATTTATTGGACTATTAGTATTTACACATTGAATAAATAAGGACAGTTCCTACACAATTTCAAGTTATTAGGACTTGAATAAAAGAGGACCTATTTATTCAGAAAATACAGAAATATTGTATTTAATTATCATTAATCAACTTGGTTCATTAAACAAGAAAAGAATGGTATTTCAGCTTTTCGAGACTTACAACTCACTTTAACTATTTACATTTCAAATTTTACACAAATATTTACTATTAACTCAAAAGAAGCAAAGAAATGCTTAAATTCTAGATATTTTGAAGCCAGTTTTTTTCGAACCCTTGTTTGATCCTTATTCTTATTTTCCCTGCCTAGGCCTTTCTTATTTAAATAGTGTATCAATTTTCTTACATTTCCTCTAAAAATAAACCTTTTGTTAAGAAGTACCTTAGAAAAAAGAAGGATAACCTATTTGTAAAAACATTAAGAATAAATAAATAAGGTATTATTTAATAATTTGCATATCAATTTTGTTTTTGTAAAAGCAGCAATCAACAACACATTGAATAATGATTTTTCTTTTCTTATTGTAAGGAATTAGTAATATCATCTAGAATGAGTGAGAGAATTGCTATTTCTTTTCCTTTTGCTGCTCTCTCTGTTTTTGTGATGAGGAGAACGAGAGCGATCAGAATCTGAGCTAGAACTGGCAATCGAAGAGCTTGAAGAAGAAGTTTTTGAGGTGTAATCGCTACTGAAATGTCTAGGCTTATGCTATGTGATATCAAAAGGCTCCCTTTTCTCTGTCATTGCTAAGGCATCATCCTCAGCGAATAATTTCTTTTGAAGAGGTTTTCGATCTTCATACATCTTAAATCCATCATTTGAGTTTATTTATAAAAGCCTTTGATGAATAAGGGGAGTGTGTTTAGAAAATTTATGCATTGCATAGCATGATAGTTTCTTTCTTTCTTTTCGAAAACTTGGCCACACGAGAGGAATATTGACTGAGTTCATATAATTCTGAGTAACAGCAACAGAATCGGTGACATTAATGACTGCATACCACCATCCTCCTGGAATAAATACTGTCTCTCCAGGTTTTTGAAGAAACTCAATAATGCCTTTTGAATCAAAACATTATCCAATTAGAATGGATTTTATTGCTAAAAGTAATCAAAATAAAATTGGAAACATAAACAAAATAATTAAAGGACAACGAATCAGAGGTTGCAGTACATCAAGGCTCTTTTTACTGGATCCTCGCTTCTTTAATAAAAAATGATAGGGAATTATGGTTTCTTTCATTAACTTTAGAAGCATATCCCTCTTTAATTCTTTTCTATTAAAACCAATAAAACTTACCTAACTTTTACCTGCCTTCTTCTATGACAAGAAGAGGAAGGATTTTGGTAAAATACTAAATGGCATGATCTTCATCGCCTGGAATGAGATACTTCTTTGCTTTAACTATTGATTTCGGTACTTTTGGATCAAAGAGAACCCATCTTTTATACCCTTGGAGTGAGGTATTCCAAGCAGATGTGTATATAGGATCAATATGCACAGTAGTTCCAGAGCGCTCAGGTCCAATTAAAAACCAGCGATAGGGAGGTCTCTTTTTTTCTCCAATCAATTGAAAGATATCTTCCCTGAAATATTTAGGAACATCATAGGTATCAATCATTTTCCTAGCGTCTTTGATATCTTCTACAGCTGATTCAAACATATAGAGAGGAGAGTCATCTTAATTGTGAATAAGATATTCGAAGAAATATTTAAGTTTGACTCTTATCTTCTTTCCTTTATCATCTTCTCCGATTTTGAAAGCAACATCCTAATATCTATCGTATATTGCTTAGAAAGTCCAATACTTCTTCACGTTAAGATGCAAAGTAGTATTTTAGATAATACAAGGCTTATTTTTGGACTCATATTATTCTTTAAACTCTGCCTCACTGACTGTCTGGTAATCTATTCTCTCAATATCATCAGGGCAAGTGTCTTTTAGCAATTAGCACCAATTCGTCTTGCTAAAATTTCCTTTGTTCCAATCTTAGCTCGACAAATAACTCCTATCTCTTTATTTTGCATCTTTCATTTCTGCTTCTGCACTTGAACTCATTTTATTATCCTGAAATCTATCCGATTTAAATCCAAGTAACTTAACTTTTGACTTGGTATCAGGCTACACCTCTTTTAAACTCTCTAAAAGAGATGGGTAAAAGAAGTTAACGTCAATTGCCTGTTCAGCCATTGAATAAAGTGTATTGTCTTTTTGAGAGACACAAAGAAACTTCTGAAATGATAAATTTTTTTCTTTAATTATTTCTTTCTAAGGGTCTATTTTCTGATTAGAGATAAGTATTTGGGGATAAAATATGATTTTAATCTTTGCACTTAATTATAAAACTATAGAATAGAATCACTGAAAATAGAAGAAAATTGTCCAATTATTTGTTCTAGTCTTGCTTGACGGAATTATAAGATATTAGACAGTTTGCTTTGTATGTACGAATACATAAATTTTAAGATATTAATGGTCACATTTATCATTTTTCTTACTTTTTATTTATTTTTTAAAAGTTGTTTCTCAACACACATGATTGCTATTTTTAATTAATAAAGGTTACATTAAGCGTCTAATTATTAGGTACACTTAATCTTAGGTTATTGAAGCAAAGAACACTAAAATACAGTGTGTTTGTAATAAAAAATTTTCTTTTAATTATCAAATCTATCAGCCTCAATAAAAAAGTATCGATTTGCAAATTTTTAATTACAACAAAAAATTGTTCTGAACCACTCTATCAAATAGTAAAGATCCGTTTAATTGATTCACTGTTTACATAAATATCATCCAATCTTATGAGATCTTGTAAGAATTTCTTCAATATTTCTAATAAAATAGCTGTTAAATAAAGAAACAAGGGTATTCTATTAAGTGCACAATATATTAAATGATGCGGTATTTTATGTTACTTGCACTGGCATTCATATATTTATCTTGTAATTAGAAATATTCATACTATTAGTCTTTCTTTCTCTTGAGAACACTCCCTAAAAAATATATTTTCTATAAAATTAGTTGAATCACAAATACATAAAGGAATTAAATAACTATTTGGTTGATTGTTTGCTGTCTCGTTTCTTTGTCTCTTCAGCGATCGTCTCAGTGGCATTAAATTCAAGACCAACTATCCAAAACAGCCCTCAAGAATGTCTCAATAATTATTTGCTACATTCTATCCGAAAACGCAGAAACTAGATGAACCACTTCCACGCTCGCAGCGCTTCAACTAAACAGCGGAGATCAGAAGGAAACACAGTCAAATGAAGCAGAATAATAGCTTTAGAAATAGCCATTCAAGGAACAGCTACAAAAAAGAAAATAACAGCACATATGCTCATGATGGAGAAATCGAAGTATATTAGAGTTGTCATACTTTTGAAGATGACATGATCATGCGGTACGAAAGAGTCAGCAGGAGAAATGGATAAATTGATAACCCTTATGCAGCGATGAAGCTGAAGTAACTTGGGTTGTCAAGCTTCGAAGGAGCATATTAACAAGATAAGCCACTGAGAAGATTAGATAGAAGCAGTGATGGTATTTCTCAGGCTAAGATATTTAGTAGATAAGGAGTATTTAAAGGGAATAGTTCTTCACTGAAGCTTGAAAGATCTGAGATGTTTGATGATGGGGATGATAATAATTCAGATAAGAGTTATGTATCTAATGTAGTCAAGAGACAGAAAGCTTAAGAATCATAGATGTAGATACTCTCAATGTAAACATAAAAAAAACAATAATAGTCTTAACAGTCAGGAGAATTAACAGGAATAACTGAAAAAAGATAGCAGTATCATCACCACGATTATCCCTACCTGATAACGAAGTTGAACATTCCGAATCAGCCAAGTGCATAAGAAGCATTGTAGCTTTGCGGGCATGGGAGGAATTCACAAATCAAAGAAGACAACGCGCAGCAGATAGTGTTCTAAGAAGATAAACCTACAGAGGAATCTTCGTTGTTTGTATCAATAAATAGACATTTTCTAAAAAAAGAAGCTGGGAATACTAATAAAAGTGGTGTTATTCCTCAGGATCATAATAATAATTCAACTACCTTTGCTAATAGTAACACCACTGATTAGCCTAAGAAAACACGTTCAATTGATAGAATCGCTGGGATAAGAATGAGATCACTCAGCTCAAATTCTAAGAGACTATAGTCCACAGCTGCTCCCTCTTCTAATCCTACAACGCATAAGTTTTCTCCGTTTACCTACCAAAGCATCATGCTTCATTCCAAAAACTACGATAAATTAACTTCATTCATCGAAGGAACAACAACTATTCCTTAGCCTTAGTTTATAAGAGAACCTACCAGATAAGGGAATACTTCTCCTATGAAGCACACATCATCAATTGAGAGATAATCTCCAAAAAGAACATATCTTCTTCTTGGGAGAACACGGGAAGAGTAGTTTAAATAAATCGGAGGTGGAAATGGGAGATTAAAAGGAAATGCCATTGGGAGTGGTTGCTCAATGAGAACAGAGGGAGCAAAATAGCAACTGAATCTATTAGAAAGACTACAGAATTATTCCAGCAAAGCAAGAAGGAATAATCTCAGTAATTTTAATAACAGTTGTAATAATAATATTATGGTAGAAACTTGTGTTAATGATAGTCACAGTGAGACTAGATAATTCAGAAAATGGCATCTTCCTAAGCAACGTTATCATCAGCCAGCATCACCAACGATGTATTCACAATAAAATGAGCTAACTGGTTAGCTGGCTGATCAGTGTATTTGATCCAAATTAACAGATTTAAAAATTTGGGAGAGAATAAAATATACCTAATCAAAATATATTTTTCAATTTTCAGAATCCTTTAATCATCTTCTGCTGTTGGGTTGTATGTGTGTGCTATCTATGTTGCTGCATGCGGTGAAGCAATAAAATAAAAAAGCACAGAGAAAACTAAACAACGAAAAGAATAATCAAATTAATCGAACTTAACATTAAAGTGAAAGCCAATTAAACTATCATAATATATTTACAGATCTTTATAATATTGGAATTCTTGCAAATCAAAAAGAAAGGAAAAGATATTTCTATTTTCAAACGATGACTTAAACTAGATTACTACTATTATTGGTGTGCTTTGGTGTCACTATGGTAGCTGCTAAAGAGTCAGTTATGCCATTGATCTTTCACGCTAAGAACAAGTAAGATAACACCTTCATAAGATAACAAATACTTAGAAAAAATAGCATAATACTAAAATATTCTTTTTCTCTTTCAGCGCTCTTACCTTCAAAGATGACATTTACTCAACTCAAAGCGCTATAATCAGCAAGTTCGTGAACAGTCTCAATGAAGCTCAAGTACCTCTACAAAAATAGATATGCTAATTATCTAACATTTATCTAATAATGCTATTCCTTGTTAGACTCCAAGTGAGACTGTAGTCTTGATTATTCGCACACCTGAAGCCATCACCGGAACATTCAAGCTTATCAAATAGCACATTGAACTTCTTCCAGGTCTTCAAGTAAAGGATTTGTTATTCAATCAACAAAGCAATACTAAAAGAATAGTAATTGTAATATTTATTTATATCGTAATTAACAGAGCATCCTCAACGATAGCTTCGTTCAATCGATCTCATATGATTCTTCGACTCTTACTCAAGAACTCGTCAATACTTTAGACTCCAAGAACATCAATGTAAATAGGCAGACATTAAGCACTCTAATAACTATCTTTATTTGAAAAATCATTTTTATTTACAGATGACTGTGTCGTAACTTGCAGTCGACTTAGCTGACTTTACTGGCATTGAGAAAGCTATCAAATAAGCATCATAAGATAACAGCAATATGTTTGTTATCTTCGCTGAAGACTCCGCTGCTGCTAAACCTGCTGTTGGTTCCACCCCAAAAGGAAGAAAGCTGTAAGATGCTAATTACAACCCAACAATGCTTTAGATTCCATCTGAGACACTCTACGGTTTGATTCTGACATTCCTTCTTTTCCTCCCTCTTCTCTACATCGGAATATCCATGCTCTTTGGAATTCAAACACCTGAGAAATTCGCAACTATGAATCTCGTCGTAGGAAGGGAATACTGAAAAGAATTCAGAAATAGATTTGAAAGACATGCAGACAGGCATAGACAATGTAGTAATTTGCCACCAAGATTGTAATATTTATTGCTATTATTGTATTTCTATGCGTGTGTGCTGTATGTTGTTGTTGTAAAATGTGCGTTCACCATTGGAAGGAATCATTAGAAAATATGTATCAGCAATTAGTTAAAAATCATTACATGGAAACATAGATAAAAAAGAGAAAGATTAAAGTGAAGAAGAAAATCATCTTATGAAAGAAACTAGTTTTATTAGTTTGGATACACACAAAGAATGCAACATGGATCAGATATTCAGGGTAATTCTATTTTATATATTCTGTTCTGCAAAATAAATATCTCTCTCTCATTCTCTTTGTCTCTCATTAATAACCCTGCACATACAAATCAAGAAACAACGAAGAACAAAATTGCCTTTGCTGTTGTTTATTGATTCCCCAATCCTCCCTCAGAGGTTGTTTTGTAATGCTGAAGATGATCCAGTTGGATTGCCTTTTTTGTCTTCGTTTTTCTTGTCGACTTTTCCACGAATCTGTTTGAGCAGCTCCTCACTGTAGTGGGTGACTTCACACACAGATTGTTCATCTTCTACGAACTTTGATCCCTTTTTCTTGTATATTCTGAAGCCATATATGCGTGGGATGTACGTTGACTAGTTGCGGCTAGGAACTAAGTCAGGGTAAGTCTATTTGGAAACAACAAGACAAAAAGATTAATTCATGAATGTTAAGTCACTCAAAAGTATTATTACCATGAGCAAGATCTAAGGGAAGGACACTCCGAAGTAGCATCCATCGATATCTGGGCTGATTTTCAAATTAAAACAATGATCATCAAATAAGAAATGAAAAGACTAATTTTTATTATTGTTGCTTTGTGCCATTGAATTACCATTTTTTCTTTGGGATGTAGACATCTTCACATCGAGGGCAGTACACCTTTTTATTTTCACACAATAAATACTCAAAAATCCTTCTTTTTGGTTTAATCAAATCTTCTTCTTTACTTTGACTCTGGATGTTCTGAGTTCTTCACTCATTCCAACTGGCAGCACGTTCTGTCTCTCACAGAGTACTCTAGGACAAACTCCAAACCTCCCAAGGAGATACTTCTCCCTCATGAGAGCAAGTCCTTTTGGGGAAGTGATGAATCGTGAATGAATCAAGCCATACACATCAGTTGCTTCTTAGTACACCTCTAAGAACCTACATTTTTGAAGAAAAACAAAGTTTAGTATTATTAATATGTGATTGTAGATATATTTCTATTTTATCAACCTTTCATCTTCTAGATCATCATCGTCAGGGCTCTCACTGGAAAGGATCATCTCGATAGTGTCACTGGAATAAACAACAACATGTTGGTTTTTAATTATCCATATGGAAGGAAAAAACACAAATATTTTTATTCTTAGTTTACTTGTAATGATTGAACTTCTGTTTGATTCCGTAGAGATTGAAGTTGTCTCTGATATAGTCATCATCGACTTCACAAAGGAACTGATGATCTTCCAAAGCGCAAAACCAGCTGATCCATCCACCTGGGAGATCTGAATACTATGAATCCTCTGTAAATCAAAGTAACACATCATATTATTATTTTTAAATCATCTTTGCGGTTTGAATTCTAACCCATTCAACAGAGGCAGCAACAGCTTATGGGACCATCAACAACAATAATAAAACCTACCCCCTGTACTGCATCTCAACATTAACTATTTCTGTAATTTTCTTATTTTCTTACCTGACATTTATGTATCTTTTTGTGTTGAGTGTTGCTCCTTTTAAAACTGTGAGTGTATATGTGAGTGTGTGTTTCTCTGCTATTAGTTTGCCTTTTTGTACTATGTTGCGCTTTGTTATTTCAAAATATATTTATCGAAGGAGATTCCCCCCTTCATTCCCTCTTAAATCAATCCAATCAAGAGGTAATTAACATAATCTAAACACACATACACATACAAATAATCATATGCAAACAGACAAATAAATAAATCTGAAAGCAAGTACATCTTGAAATAAAGATTTTTGCCCACCAATCAGATATGCTCTTACTGCTATGAGACTATCTTGTGAAGGAGATTCAAACAGTTATCATAAGAGCTTTTGCAAAAAAAATGACAAAGAGAGAAATTACACAGAAAAAGAATATCAATTTATCTTTACATTTTTCTTCGTTTCTTTTATTGGTTATTTATTATTCTTTCCCACAAATATTTCTAAGGAATTTCCTTTGGAAATGATCTGATTATGAGTTCCATAGCAATTCAGCTATTAGGATTCAAAATAGATGGGGGATTTTTATCGTTACTATTTAAAACCTTCATCGTATGTTGTATGAAATATTCAAAGGATTGTATTGAAATAATATTAGCATAGTAAATAATAATTATGTAGTGATCAATCAAGTTGATTATTTTGAATAGATTGATTGTTTTTTATTGAGTTTAATGTTAAAAATGAATGAATGCTATCATGTAGAATGAATGAATCAGTGGCAAAAAGAAGAAGAAATGAAAAACACTAAATATTTAAAACTCACAAACATTCATCTGTTAATAATATTTTTATTTATTTATGTTCGATTTTTTGCTTGATGATTTATTCATTTTTCGAATAATAATAATGTCTCATCAATAGACAGTAAACAAAACCGAAAATATATGTTACCATTTTGCTATTTAATATGAAGCTAGTCACAATCCGATAATATTTTGTCAACTCCACTAGTCTCAATAACTCTGATCTGCTGTGTTTTTTGTATTTTGGCATATTTACCAAAACATGATTAAATTTCAATGCTGAGTTAATTCAATATTACAAAGAAAAGTAAGATATTCTATTCATAATAGAATAGCCTCTATTTTTAACTTTTACATGATTCCATTGGCACTAACAGTTCTTAATGCTTCGATCTAAATAGGGAAAGTGAGTAATAATTAAAAAATTCCTGAGAATGTCTCTGTGCGTAACTAAATACCAAAAGTGGAGTAGTTTCTATCACTAATGAAATCTATGTTTTTTTTTTTACATATTTTTTTGTATTCCTTTGATTAAAGAGTCTGTTAAAACTCTTTGTACTTCCTTTATTAGATCCAAATGAGATATTAACATTTTAGAAGCAGAAAATAAAATGGAATCTGACTTTAAACAACTGATATCTCTTCTTGCTGCATCCATCACATCAACATCTTCCTTAGATGAGAAATACAATGACTAGACATTATTCTTTTTTAGTGGTCTGAGTTGTGGTTATCCAAAACAGTTTAAATATTAATACAATTTCATGATATTAACTTTAATATGAACAATAACGTAATTATTGTTGTACGTCTATTCCTAAATTGACTGAGTAATTAATTGCTCAACTTTCAGTAAATAATTTGGAATTATTGCCTAACTGTGCTATCATTAAGGGATATAAATACTGTGATTCCTTGAATACTCAGTGAGATCTAAGATAATAATATTAATAAAAAAACAACAATATTTACATAATATCTTCGGAAATAAATAATTCATAAAAAAACAATGGCAAAAGGAAATTCATCTGGTAATTCTTCTAAGGGTTCTTACACAACTGTGTCATCTCTTGGATTCAAGGCTGATGGGATTGCACCTCAAAGCAGAGGGGCTCAATTCATGTCTTCAACTGCAGTGAAATCTGGAGGTGGAGTCTCTTCGGGATCTACAGTCTCAACTCTCTAGCATCTTGGAGCAACTGGCTAAGGATCCACTGTAGTGCCCACGAACATAGCCTAGAATAAATGAAAGAAGAAATACTGTACTGCTATGCATGTTGTTTATGCATATTTAAGTATTACATAATGTGATTGTTAAAGAAAAATAAATTAAATTAAAAACATAATTTCGATTTCGATTTCTGATAAATCTTCCTCGGTTTTCAAAAAAATTCAGGACTCCAAACGAAATAATAAAATAAAATGAAATGATTAATTTAGGATATTTTGAATTACATAAGAAATATTTGATTTTGTGTTAGAAATCAAGAAAGAATGTGTCTTAAATGGAGGGTTAGTTATGGTTTTGAAATAAAAATAATTAAAAATAGTTCTTCGAATTTGAAAGAAATAATGAAGTATAAATAGCAAATAACACACGTAAATATTCATTTGGTTTTTTTAAATGATACTTATTCAAGCTTCATAAGAGTTCAATAAATGAGTTGAATAAAATGATACTCACAAGTAAGGGTTAATTGTAATAACAAGAGATAGGAGAAAAACTGAAAAAGATTAAGAATTCAAGCAAATTAATCTGCGGGGGAGGGAGAGAGAGAGAGAAGATAAATAGAACAAGTGAAGATAAAAGAAGAGAAGTTACAAATTCGAGTGAAAAGGGATATTTGTAAGGAAGAACTGAGTGGGGTTGTCAGAAGAAAATAAGGAGAATGGAAAGAAAAACAGAAGGAACATATGTGGAGAATAATGAAGAGGGGATGAAGGGTGGGAAATAAAACAATGAAGACAAAAGAGAGAATATCTTACAGTGATTGTAAGATGGTTTAGTTTTTATGTGGAGTTAGCTGCGTGCGTTTTGGGGAGATTTCGAGGCACTTGGGAAGTTTTGTAATAAAACAATAAAGACTGAAAGAATTGAAAGAGAAGGAGTGAATAGTCAGCTTTAAAGTAGAAAGAAGACAGATTGTAAGATAGAGAGAGAGAAAAGTTTATTAAACTAAACATAGATAACAAACAGTGAGACTCAGAGATAAAGAGACAACCAGGAATCTTGATTGTGGACATGTCAGAAGCTGAGCATAAGGGATCGTCCTTGTAGGAAAAGACTGCATTGGGCGAGAACAGCAATGGATTCGCAGTCGGTGATTTTCATATGAAAAAAGAACCAATTAAAGATGTGAATGGACTTTAAAATCATGGAAAAAATGAAGAGAAAAAGGAGGAGAAGGATAAAAAAGATAAAAAAGACAAGAAGGACAAGAAAGACAAAAAGGATAAGAAAGACAAGAAGGACAAGAAAGACAAGACTGATAAAAAAAATAAAGACGACAAGAGTATCTCCAGCAGTAGTAGCAGCAGCTCTGATGAAGACGACGAAGAAGAAGAAGAAAAATCCATTCACCTGTAAGCTCCCGAAGACAAAGGTGCAATAGGCAAATTCGGCGTTTCAAAAGAGCAGCTCATGGCAATAGCATACGCCTGCTAAGATCGTAATTTCTCCGAAGATGTTGATCTTCTTGAGAATCTTGGAGGCGTAGAGAAGCTCGAGGCAGGATTGTGGACAAATTATAAAGATGGTTTAACAGGCGATGAAGCAGATTTCGAGGAAAGAAGATAAGCATTCGGCGATAACATCAAGGAGTTAATTCCTATGAAAACATTCGGTGAATTATTCCTTGAAGCTTTAGACGATTTCACGATTAAGTTACTAATTGTCGCTGCGACAGCTGCATTGATTTTAGAAGTATCCCTCGCTGATTCTAGTGATCGAGCTACTTCTTGGATAGACTCATTTGGTATATTCTGTGCAGTGTTTGTCGTAGGCATGGTAACTTCAGTGAACAATTATCAAAAGGTAATAAACCAAAAAATGATAACAAAAAACATAATGAGTTTAATTTGAAATGATCAAAACTCTCAAAAAAGGGAGGCATTTTTATAACAGACAAAACTGTAATTTTGAAATCTTGCGCGTGAGATTTTTATTAATCAGTAAGGTTTTTACTGGTTTATCTCTCTAGTTGATTTTTTATCTTTGTTTTTTCTAATATTTCTCTCTTTCTCCTTAGGAACGTCAATTCGCTAAGCTCAATGCTGTTTCCGATTAATCCAAAGTTGTGACTATTTTTCGTGGTGGAAAGATCGTAAATCTGCATATGTCTCTGGTGATGGTTGGAGATATCGTATAACTCAATGAAGGTATGGAGATTCCAGCTGATGGAATAGTCCTTAGTGCTTCGGAGCTCACCACAGATGAATCAGCGATGACAGGAGAAACTGGTAATATAAAGATACCAAGAATATCTAGAAAACTAATTTTAATAATATTATTAATTTATTCATTGCGAAATAATTTAGTTCTAGAGAAATCAAGTAATTTGATTGTGTTTTTAATTTGTCTTTTTTGTAATAGATCCTATCAAGAAGTAGCCAATGTCGGAGTGCATATAGATCCGTAACTAGATTATCAATAGCGGAGAGAAAAATACTTCAGGTAGACATGAAGTACCTACTGTAGTCATCATGTCAGGCACAAGGGTAAAAATATCACAAAATGCAAAGGTTATTTATTTGATTCTAATTTGAAATGTATTTTTTAGGTGTTGACAGGTGAGGGTAAGATGATGATCACAGTAGTAGGAGATTTTAGTTGTGCAGGGAAGATCAGTGCGTTACTAAGGACTTAAGATCTAGCTGCCACCCCTTTGTAACAGAAACTCGAAGCAATCGCAAGAGATATTGGTTTCTTCGGGTTGTACTCAGCTATTCTTATTTTTATTGTGTTGGTGATCCGCTTTACAATCGAAAAGAGTCTCAAAGGCTTTGAAGCTTCTGATTTGATTGATCTCTTAAATTATCTTATTCTTGCTATTACTGTTGTTGCTGTAGCTATCCCTGAAGGATTGCCTTTGTCAGTTACGATTTCACTAGCTTTCTCAGTTAAGAAAATGCTCAAAGATTAGAATCTCGTTAAGTAGCTCTAAGCATGTGAGACAATGGGTGGAGCTGATTGCATTTGCTCTGATAAAACAGGTATAAATAATGGATAACAATCAAAATTGTACCATCATATCTTTGATTTGTTGATAAATACAATTAGGTACTCTGACTAAAAACGAAATGACATTGACTGATTGGTGGAACGAAGAACTCGTGTCGTTCGAGCGCGAAAATAAGTTCGATATGGAAAAAGATCAAAATATGTCTGTTAGTTTCTGCAATCTCTTCAAAGAATAAGTCGCTTTAAACTCAGCAGCCATGCTCCGTCCTTCAGAAAAAGGATCTAAAACTGAAATCGCTGCACTTAAGCTAATCGAGCAAGCTGGGTTTAACTATGAAGCCATCAGAGAATCCTATGAGATTCTGCATAAATTCCCGTTTAGTTCAAAGAGAAAGAGAATGAGTGTGATTGTTAATATCCCAGGTAATATTCGTAGAATCTACGTGAAAGGTGCTTCCGAGATGGTTCTATCAAGTTGCACACAATGGAGAAAGAAATCTAACGATGCAGTTCTTCCTATTGATGAACAAACCAAATAGAAAATGCTCACTAGCATCAAGACAATGGCTGATAAAGCACTACGTACAATCGTCTGTGCATACAGGGATCTCCCAGCAAATGCTGATATTTCGACAAAGAATGAGCAAGGTGTGTTTGATGTTGAAACGAAGGATCTAGTCCTTCAAGCGATTTTTGGTATTTATGATGTTGTCAGACCAGAAGTACCAGAAGCTATTAGAAAATGTAAAACAAAAGAAAATTATTAACAAATATTCCAATTTTGGATTATTAATTTGCAATAATTTTTATCTCTTTTCAGGCAAGATAGCAGGCATAAAAGTTCGCATGGTCACAGGAGACAACAAAGATACTGCTAGAGCAATCGCTAAAGAATGTGGCATTTTAACAGACGCTGATGATGGAATCACAGATTCAGTCATGGAAGGTACAATAATTATTATTTTGAGAATAAAACTAAAACATCTAACTCTTTTTGTCTAATTCTAAAAAGGTCCTGTGTTTATTGAGCGAATTGGAGGTGTGGTCTGCAAGAAACACAGAACGGCTGCTTGCGTTTGTGCAAAAGATAAAAAAACTGCTGCTAAAAACGGTGTGGATGTCCGTGTGGATACCATCAAAAATGCTGAAGAATTCGAGACCATTTACAAAAAACTCAATGTCCTAGCTAGGTCAAGACCGGAGGATAAATACGCTTTAGTCACAGGGTTAATCGAGAGAAGACACGTAGTCGCTGTGACAGGCGATGGCACGAATGATGCACCAGCGTTAAAGAAAGCAGATGTCGGTTTTGCTATGGGTATCGCTGGAACGGAAGTTGCCAAACAAGCAGCAGACATTATTCTCTTAGATGACAATTTCAAGAGCATTCTAGCAGCCGTTATGTGGGGAAGAAATATCTACGAATCAATTAAGAAATTCTTGCAATTCCAGCTGACTGTCAATATTGTCGCTGTCACTATCACCTTAATCGGTGCCGCAGTCATCAAGCAAGAAGTACTCTCGCCCATTCAAATGCTCTGGTAATAAAAATAAAACGCTAAATGAATCCTTTTTGTAAAAATACGTTTATTTTCCCAGGGTGAACTTAATCATGGATACATTTGCATCACTTGCTCTAGCAACTGAGCCTCCTCATGAAGGGCTTCTTAACGGACCTCCTCACAACAGAAACGAGTACATTGTCTCGAATAAAATGTTCAAGCACATTATTCTCTAGGCTGTGTATCAAATCACGGTCATGTGTATTTTCGTCTTCGCTGGAGATAAGTTTCTCCCTGAATTCCGTGATTCCTTCGATGACAAGATCTTCTTTGATAATAAGAATCCTTATATTGCAATTGGAGAGAGATGGAAAGCTAAATACAGTGATTCCACTTTAAGATTCGTTGTGCAAGGTAGGCTAGATGACATCAACGGATATGATGAGTTATATCGCCCTGTGAAGAAGGCTTATGATGTTCCTTCTAGACATTTCACATACATTTTTAATGTCTTCGTGATGATGCAACTCTTTAACTTTCTCAATGCCAGAAAAATTCAGTAAAACAACACACATAAATTCTCCTTTTATTGTAGTTCTTATCATTCATTATTTTCACAGTGACGAGCTCAACATTTTCACTGGAATCATGGACAATATGCTTTTCTTCATCATCATCGCTATTATTCTATTTGGACAGATTATTCTAATCACATTCGCTGGGATTGCATTCAGCTGCTACACGTACTACGGCCTGACTATTGAGCAATGGCTAATCTGTGTTGGATTTGGTTCCCTCGGATTAGTCGTGGCGTTTATCATAAAATTCGTACCTGATACCATCTTCCCAAGCATCGGGAAAAAGGAAATCGACCCTGTACATAGCGAATCCCGAATTTTATCAATAAAGGGTAATCGCGGTGAGGATGGCCTGAATAGGAAATTCTCATCTATCAACCATAATCCAGCTGCCCTCGCTAAGTAACTTCAAGGCAGCTACAAGGAATGAAGTATTAATGAGAGTTTGTTTCCTTGTGCTTTTACACACAAATCAAACTTTGAAAAGATAGATAATTCTTTTTTTCTTTAAAAAGATTTTTCATGTTTTGTTATTGTTTTCTTAATATTCTTCATTTTGTTCATTTTTGTTATCGAATTCAGCTCAAGTCATTCCCATTTAAGAAAATAATATTTTTTTGTGGTTTTTCATGTTAAACAAAAAAAAAATCAAGAATAACATTGATTCTAGTCTAATCCCTGCCACTTCAGCATTGCCTTTTCATAGAACAGTCTAGAACAAACACTTTGGGAAAAATCCTTATTTTTAAATACAAAACTGCTCATCAAAAAATACCACAATCCCCCAACAGTAGCACAAGCCTTTGAAGAAACACAAGGCATTTGTTAATAATAATAATGAGTTCGTTCCAAGAGAAGCAGTATGGAACATGACACAAAATGTTGTTTTTATTGAAATCACAATGGAATCCAAATGCAGAATAGCAAACAATAAGCATATTAGATAGAATGTGATTGTAAAACAGCTAAATCTAGAAAAAATTGAGATAAATATAATATTGTTGATCCTTAAGCAGTTTGAGTGACAGCCCATATGGAGTATTATTAGATCCTTCCTTCACTTAGCTTCTGAATCTTCATATTAAAACTCATTTCTTTTTTATATTTTCTTTCTTTTCTTTCTTTTCTTCCGATTTAGCTTCAATCTTTTTGACTAGTTTCTAAATCTCCCCATCTTAATCGTGTCCTTCTTTTTCGTCTTCTTCTTCAGCTGGGCCTTCTTCAGTATATTTCTAGAACTCTCCTTCAATATTTTCCTTGTGTTTATCGCTCTCTGATGAATTTTTTTCCTTTGATTCACCGTCTTCTCCTTTACCCTCCCCAGCTTCCTCCTTTTTCGCTGCAGCCTTTGCTTTCTCATCCTCTAAATCACTGTCACTTTCTTCCTCTTCCTTTTCCTTTTGTTCTTCATTTCCCTCTTCCTTTTTTTTCTCTTCTTCAGATACCTCCTTCTCTTCTGTCTTAGGTTGCTTCTCCTCTGCAGCGGACTCTAATTCAATACCAGGAGCATCCTCAGAACCAGCTTCTGCCTATTTTGCAGCACTTCCCTTCACGTAGACTGTGTTATCGTCATCCATGTAGCCGTGGGCTTCTCTCCATTTGATTTCTTCCTTCGTACCTCCAAACTCTTCTATGAGCATATCCTTCGCATTCAATATCTTGGCTTGCAAATAAGCAGATCCTCCACTTTCTGGTTTGTTTTTCGTATACAAGAAGAGATATTGCTGCCAAAACCATACAACAAACAAAAACAACATTAGCCTTAAACAATTTCACTAATCCTTGCAGTTTCTGCTAGCTTTTATGCATACCTCCATAATCAACTGCAAACTCAACTTGGCGTCTGCCTCGATTGCTAGAATCTTCGTGGCTTCCGATTAGGATATCTTATGACTGTTATCCTTCGACTACGTGTCTGGCCCTGCACCAGGTTCCTACTCTTGCTTCTCGAAAGGGTTGTAGCTCTTCAGCTTGGACAAATCCAACTTGTTCAGCATATTGAATTTATTGTGCTTGAAGATGTCATTCCAGTCAAACTTAAACGCCTTCTTTCCGTTAACCGCGTTGTTTTCTAAAAATCAGCCCAAGCAAACAAAAGATGTTTCCCAAAAGCAAACCACAAACCCTCGAGGTATTATTATTACTTTTCAGAGTATTTGAGTATGCTTTCAATGCTGACTTCGCCACTATG